>ERZ1034897.1016-NODE-1016-length-11702-cov-9.099253_pt1 | contig 11702 bp, 8 predicted proteins | sample MGYA00520629_ERZ1034897 | MGnify/ENA primary metagenome ERZ1034897 (study PRJEB33766, sample SAMN09781789) | gut metagenome | biome: gut microbiome | host: Homo sapiens | place: Madagascar | study: EMG produced TPA metagenomics assembly of the PRJNA485056 data... | reverse complement strand
GGGGCGGGCGGCATGTATGCCGCCCCTACATGGGCGACCTGGCGGGAGTAAGGGGCAATAAAGGCAATGTGCAGCGGAGGGGCAAGTCCCCTCCCTACAATATGGAAGATTAAATTGCAGTAACGGCAAGGCGGAGGGCCGGGCATGCCCGGCCCCTACCAAGGTTGCGAAAGATTATGTGGCAATAAGGGGATGGCCGCTGGGAGGGATAAATTTCTCCTCTACTGCAAAAGGGAGAGGTTGTCCCTCTCCCTTTTGCTTACTTTTTATGGTACATACGGTCGTCTTCTTCGTAGGTGGGGTCGCAGGTCAGGTACATGCCGAGCTTTTTCAGGGTATCGGCGTCAACGCTGGACAGGATGACCGTGGAATGGATATCGCAGCCTTTCAAGTTGGGAATCTGCTCCATGGCCTTGGCGGCGTACTCATTCTCGGAAACCGAGCTGGACAGGGCAATCAAAATCTCGTCGGTGTGCAGGCGCGGGTTCTTGCTGCCCAGGTAGTTCGTTTTCAGCATCTGGATCGGCGCGATAGCGCGGGCGGACACCAAATCGATCTCCTGGTCGATGCCCGCCAATTTCTTGAGGGCGTTCAGCAACGCAGAGGATGCCGCACCCAGCAACGGGCCGGTCTTGCCGGTGACGATGGTGCCGTCGGCCAGTTCAATGGCGGCGGCGGGTTTGCCGTCGGTAGTCTCCGACGTTGCGTGGGCGCATTTTTCGACCTCGCGCTGGCCCAGCGCAATGCCTGCCTGGTTCATCAGCAGTTCCAGCTTAAAGCGCTCCTGTTTGACAATGCCGCTGGCCTTCTGGTCACAGAGGCACTTGAAATACCGACGCATGATCTCATTCAGCGAGGCTTCGCGGCAGACCTCATCGTCGATGATGCAGTTGCCCGCCATGTTGACGCCCATATCCGTGGGTGAACGGTAGGGGCTCTTGCCCGCAATCAGTTCAAACATGGCGTTGACGACCGGAAAAATCTCGACGTCGCGGTTGTAGTTGACTGTGGTCTTGCCGTAGGCTTCCAGGTGAAAGGGGTCGATCATATTGACGTCGTTCAGATCGGCGGTAGCGGCCTCGTAGGCCAGGTTGACCGGGTGCTTCAGCGGCAGGTTCCAAATGGGAAACGTCTCGAACTTGGCATAGCCCGCCTTGACGCCGCGCTTGTACTCATGGTAGAGCTGCGACAGGCAGACCGCCATTTTGCCGCTGCCGGGGCCGGGGGCCGTGATGACGACGAGCGGGCGCTCGGTCTCGATGTAATCATTCTTGCCGTAGCCGTCGTCGCTGACGATATGGGCCACATCGTTGGGGTAGCCGGGAATCTTGTAATGGCGGAAGGTGCGGATGCCCAGTGCGTTGAGCTTCTGTTCAAAGGCTGTGACTTCAGGCGCGTCGGTGTACTTTGTCACGCAGACGCTGCCCACAAACAGGCCCACGCCCTGGAACGCGTCGATGAGACGCAGCACGTCCACATCGTAGGTAATGCCGTAGTCACCACGCATCTTGTTGGCGACGATATCCTCGGCGCTGATGACGACGACGACCTCGGCCTGCTCCTTCAGCTGCAAAAGCATCTGCAGCTTGGAATCCGGCTGGAAGCCCGGCAGCACGCGAGAGGCATGGTAGTCGTCGAAAAGCTTACCGCCAAATTCCAAATAGAGTTTATTGTCAAACTGGGCAATGCGTTCCCGGATATGGGCAGACTGCATCGCAAGGTATTTGTCATTATCGAATCCTATTTTCATCTGCGTTCCCCTTTTTCCTGTCTTTAAACCATATGAATTAAGTATAGCATTTTTCGCGGGCCGTTGCAATGCCATTTTGTGGCGGTACGCTTTCCTGGCCGGAAGAGGCCCTGCGCGCCAACATCATTGCCCAGGTCAGCCTGGCGCTGAACCGCATCTGGACCGAGTGGTACCCCAGCCGGGGATATAGTTTCAACATCACAGGCTCACCAGGGTACGACCAGGCGTATGTCAACGGCCGCACGGTGTTTGCGGTCATGGAGCGGCTGACCGCCGAGTTGTTCAACACCTTTGTGCAGCGCAGCGGCGACGCCGAACCGTACTTTACCGAGTACTGCGACGGCAAGACTGTGACCTGCCCGGGCATGAAGCAGTGGGGCACGGTTGACCGTGCACGGGAGGGGCTGAACGCGCTGCAAATCCTGCGCCACTATTATGGGAACCGCGTGCAGCTGGTGACGACCAACAACATTGCGGCCATTCCGTCCAGCTACCCGGGCAGCCCCTTACGGCGCGGAAACACCGGGACGAATGTGCGCATCCTGCAAAAGCAGCTGTCCCGCATCGCGAAGGACTACCCATCTTTCGGCAAGCCCGCCGTGACCGGGACGTTCGACGAGGCGACCGAGAACAGCGTGAAAAAATTCCAGAAGCAGTTCGGCCTGACGGCGGACGGCATTGTGGGCAAGGCGACGTGGTACAAAATCAGCTATGTCTACGTCAGCGTCAAGGACCTGGCCGAACTGACCAGTGAGGGCGAGACCGCCGAGGGCATCCAAAGCGCGGGCGGCTGGCCGGGGACCGTACTGCGGCGCGGCAGCACCGGCAGCAGCGTGGAGCAGGTGCAGTTCTGGCTTTCCGACCTGGCGCAGTTCGATTCGTCGCTGGTACGCGTGAGCGTGGATGGCAGCTACGGCGCAGCGACTGAGCGGGCCGTGCGGGCGTTCCAGCAAAAGCAAAACCTGACGGCGGACGGTGTCGTCGGGCAAACGACCTGGAACGCGCTGTACGCCGCGTGGGTGGACGCGCAGAGCGATTTGGGCGGCACAGCCTGGCCCGGGACGGCACTGCGGCGCGGGGATACCGGCATGGAGGTACGGCTCGTGCAGTTCTGGCTGCGGCTGGCAGCGGACAATTACAGTACCCTGCGCACCGTGACCGTGGACGGCAGCTACGGCGCAGCAACGGTCAGTGCGGTGACGGCGTTCCAGAGTTTGTTCGGGCTGACAGCTGATGGCGTCGTCGGGCGCAGCACCTGGAATAAGCTGAAAGAGGTCGGCCTGGCGGTGGCAAACAAAATCGTGGCAGCCAATGTCGCACCCGGGCAGTTCACGGCCACGACGCGGGAGGGCAGCCGCGGGACCGCGGTGCGGGCTGTGCAGTATTACCTGCGGCGGCTGGCAGCCTATTACAGCGATGTGCCCACCGTGACTGTGGATGGAAAGTTCGGCGCAGCGACGACCCGGGCTGTCAAGGCGTGGCAGACCCGCGCCGGGCTGACCGTGGACGGCGTGGTGGGGCGGCTGACCTTCCAAAGCCTGTATGACGCCGCACTGGCATTGGACACCAGCGGGCCGGTGGTGCGCACAGTCAGCCTGCCCGCACCCGATGCGGCACTGCGCCCCGGCGATACAGGCGCGGAGGTGCTGCGGCTGAACCGGATGCTGCTGTTCTTGAGCCAGTGGATACCGGAGATCAACTTTACGGCCGGCGGCACACCGGGCAGTACCTTTGACCCCGAGCTTGAAATCGCCGTGCGCAGTGCGCAGCGGTACTTTGGGCTGGACGAGACCGGCGTTGTCACCGCCGGCGATTGGGCTGTGTTCCGCCAAGCAGCGCTTGACCTTCTGGCTGCCAGCCCCGCCGGGGCCAGCCCGAAACCGGGCGGCGTATGGCCCGCCGGGGCGCTGGCGCTGGGCAGCTCCGGCCCTGCCGTTTTACAGGTGCAGCGGTGGCTCAATGTAGTGGCCTCCGTCGACCAGACCGCCGATTTTGTACCCGAGAGCGGCCAGTTTGACGCCGCGACCCAGGCCGCGCTGGAAAGCTATCAGCTGACTGCCGGACTGGAGCCGCTGGGCGTTGTGGACGCCGACACCTGGGAAAGCCTGCGCCTGGCCGCGCAGGGACTTTGCCGCGAATGTCAGGAGGGATAGGGTATGCCAAAAGTCTATGTGTACGATTCCTACGACAACAAGTTTTTCCGCTACAATTTGGGCGAGAACGACCCGATGCCGTACAGCACCGACACGACACTGCGGGTTCGGGAGTTCCGCGGGTCCAGCAAAGCCAACGTGCTGTGGACGACGACCGCCGCCATGGAGGCGTGGAATCTGACCCGCCGCACCTACGGCAGCGGCATCCCGGTGGGGTACGCTTTCAAGCGCATCTGGGAGGGTGGCCACGGCACGACGAGCCAGCACTACGCGGGCGTGGCCTTTGACGTAGGGCAGAGCACCACCGCTGCGAACCGCCGCAAGATTTACAAGGCCGCCGTGCGGACCGGGGCGTGGGGGTATGTGGAGCCGCTTTCGATGACGCCGACCTGGGTCCATTTTGACAGGCGGTACGGCAAGCCTGCGTGCCGCAGCACCACAGCGGGCTACCCCACCCTGCGGCGCGGCAGCCGCAGCACGTATGTGTTGATCCTGCAGGACGCGCTGAACGCGCTGGGGTATTCCACCAACACACTGGACGGCATCTTCGGAAAGGCGACCGAGAACGCGCTGAAAGCCTGCCAGCGGCGGTTCAGCCTGACCGCCGACGGCGTATGCGGGTGCGCGAGCTGGCGGAAGATCGCCGAAGCGACGGTGGGCATCGGGAAAACGGCAACGGTGATTGATGCGTGAACAGGAAACGTGTTATAATGAAAATACGAACTCTATATAATAAGGAAGTGCTCCCAAATGGATATGATGGAATTTCTGCGCAGCCGCCGCACCTACCGGCGGTTTGCACAGCGGGCTGTTGCGCCCGAGATTCTGACCGAAGCCGTTGATGCGGCCCGCATTGCCAGCTGCGGCGCGAACCGCCAGACCGTGCGGTATTGTATTGTGGAAAGCCCCGCCGCCGTGGCCGCCGTGCAGCCGCTGGTGCATTGGGCCGCCTACCTGCCCCGCGAGCAGGGCACACCGCAGCCCGACGAGCAGCCCACTGCGTTTATCGCCATCTTGCAGGATGACCGTCTGCCCGGTGCGAACGATGTGGACATTGGCCTGGCGCTGGGCAGCCTGACCGCTGCCGCCTGGGCACACGGCGTTGGCAGCTGCATCATGGGGGCCATCGACCGGCCCGCGCTGACCAAGCTGCTGGGTCTGCCCGAGGGACTGCGGCTGTGCTATATGGTCGCACTGGGGTATCCGACGCATGAGAGCCACCTGGTGGAAATACAGGACGGCGGTGTGAAGTATTATCTCGATGAAAACCGCAACTACTGCGTACCGAAGCGCGGGATGGAGGAAATTTTAATTAAGACATTATAATAGTATAGCAAAACCCGCAATCCCGGTTATAACATCGAGATTGCGGGTTTGTTTTGTTGTAGGGGGCGGCGTCCTCGACGCCCCGCGGGCCAATGCGGACATCGGCCCCTACACGTAGGGGGCAAATCTCATATCCGCCCGTGGATGTTTATAGGAAAATTGCAGGGCGGTTTTTCATTTCACCCCAAAATTACAAAACTCTGTGCCCCCAGAGACAGGGTATCATTGACGATCTCGGCCTGGCCGATGGTGTACTGAATCTTCAGATCCTCGGCCAGTTCCAGCGGCAGCTCAATGGAGACGCCTGCCGGGTTGACAGCGCAAATCAAGTCGCCGCGCTGCCAGACAAAGGGACGGTAGTCGTCCTTGGCCTTGGGTGCGTACAGTACCTTGAACGGCGCATCGGAGTTCAGGTCCTTGTGGGCATGGCGGAAGGCCAGCAGCGACTTGACGCTGTTCAGCAGGCTGGCGGGGTCATCGGCCTGGGCGGCCACGGTGGGGGCATCCTCGGCGGTGTCCACAGGCAGGTAGATATCCTTTGCGTCGGCGGTGGAGAAGCCATGGTTTGCGCTGTCATCCCACTGCATCGGGGTACGGGAGCCGGTGCGGAAGTAGCCGCCCTCCTTGGTGGGCAGCGGCAGGTAGCGCATACCGATTTCATCGCCGTAGTAGACAAACGGCGCACCTGGCAGCGTAAAGAGGGTCGCATAGGCCAGGCGCAGTTCCTCCACAGTCAGGCCGGCCGAGGGGCGGATCGTGTCGTGGTTGCAGGTGATAAAGCACCACAGACCGTCCTTGTGGGTGGCCTTGTAGGTGGGCAGATACTCGTCCAGAAACTTGTCGATACCGGTGCCGGAGTTCTTGCAGAAGTACGCCTTGCCGATATTGTGCGGGTGGGAGTCTGTCGCGCCGTCATAGTTGCGCATCAGCCAGCTGTACCCATTGCCGCCCCACTCAAGGTAGAAGTCCATGTCAAAGCCGTTTTTCAGCGACATACGCGGGCCGTTCCACTCGGACACAAGGGCGGCCTCCGGGTACTCCACTGCCAGCATATCGGCGATATTGCGCCAGATCTTGCAGGTGTATTTCTTGTTTTTGGTGTCGTTCTTGACCAGGCTGGACGCCATATCAACGCGGAAGCCGTCGCAGCCCATATCCAGCCAGAAACGCATAACGTCCTTCATGGCCTCGACGGTGGCGACGCAGGCGGGGTCATCGGTGGGCTTCTGCCACTTCTGGTTGATCTTACCGTAACCGTAGTTCAGTGCAGGCTGGCACTTGAAGAAGTTGAGAATGTAGGTGCCGTTGCGCGGGGTCTCGCCGCCGATGAAGGGCATACCGTCGCCGCTGGCAAAGCAGGAATCCGTCCAGATGAAGCGGTCGGAGTATTCGTTCTTTTCGGGTCGGCAGCTGGCCTTGAACCACTCGTGTTCCTCGCTGGTGTGGCCGGGGACGAGGTCAAACAGGACACGGATGCCCTTCTCGTGGGCAGCTTTGAAGAGGGCGGCGGCGTCCTCGTTCGTGCCGTAGCGCGGAGCGATCTTTTTGTAGTCGCGCACGTCGTAACCGGCGTCTTTAAACGGCGAGTCAAAGCAAGGATTGATCCACAGAGCGTTGCAGCCCAGATTCTTGATGTAGTCCAGCTTGGCGATAATGCCCTGCAGGTCGCCGATACCGTCGCCGTTGGTATCGTAGAAGCTCTGGGGATAGATTTCATAGAATACTGCGTCTTTGAGCCATTGTTTCATGGTGGTTTCTCCTTTACATAATAAGTAGGGGGTCTAAAGTCTCCCCTTGAGGACAGACTCCCCTGATACGGGGGAGTCTGCGCATAGCGCCGGAGGGGAGCTTTCCGCAAGAGGGGGGCCTTGGGGATTCCGTGGAAACGTTTCATTCTCTTTCTATATCTTATACTATCCCCTTCCGCACACTTTGTCAACGGCGCATCTTGTACAAAACGTGACATAAATTTTCTACATTTCGTACCAAAAACCTACATATTGCCAAATTATGAACATCATGTTGACAAATTGCGAACAGCGCGGTAAAGTAGAGTGCACAAGCGATTGTAAAATCTAGTAGGAAAGAGGGATCTATTCAAATGAATACGCTTGTAATCGTTCTGATTGCCGCGGTCGTCCTGGTATGTGCGTACGCAGGATACGGTCGCTGGCTCGCCAAGACCTGGGGTGTTGACCCCAACGCCAAAACTCCTGCTGTGCGGCTGGAGGATGGCAAAGACTACGTTCCCACCAACGGCTGGACTGTGTTTGCACACCAGTTCTCTTCTATCGCAGGTGCCGGCCCTGTCACCGGTGCTATTCAGGCTGCTGCCTTCGGTTGGCTGCCTGTTCTGCTTTGGGTACTGATCGGCGGCGTCTTCTTCGGCGCTGTCACTGACTTCGGCGCTTTGTACGCTTCCGTCAAGAACGACGGCAAGTCCATGGGCCTGCTGATCGAGAAGTACATCGGCAAGACCGGCCGCAAGCTGTTCCTGCTGTTCTGCTGGCTGTTCTGCGGCATCGTCATTGCTGCCTTCGCAGACATGGTCGCCGGTACGTTCAATGCGTTCGTCACCACCGACGGTGTGACCAGCCTGTCTGACGCCGCCGTTACCAACGGCTCTGCCGGTATGGTCTCCATCATGTTCATGGTGTTCGCCGTTGTGTTCGGCTTCATCCAGAAGAAGTTCAACTTCTCCGGCTGGAAAGAGGCTGTCATCGGCATCGCCTTCATCGTGCTGTCTTTCGTGATCGGCATGAACGCCCCCATCATCCTGGGCAAGGCTGGTTGGAGTTATATCACCTTCGTTTACATCTTCTTCGCCGCCGTCCTGCCCATGTGGATGCTGAAGCAGCCCCGTGACTATATGACCACCTTCATGTTTGGCGCTATGATTGCCGGTGCGGTCATCGGTCTGGTCGTTGCTCACCCCACCATGAACCTGCCTGTTTTCACCGGCTTCAACAATGAGAAGCTGGGCACCATGTTCCCCATCCTGTTCGTCACCGTCGCCTGCGGCGCTGTCTCCGGCTTCCACAGCCTGGTTTCCTCCGGTACTTCTTCCAAGACCGTTGATAATGAGAAAGACATGCTCAAGGTCGGCTACGGCGCCATGGTGCTGGAAAGCCTGCTGGCTGTTTTGGCCCTGTGTGTTGCCGGTGCTGCCGCCGCTGCGGACGGCACCCCTGCCGCCGGTACCCCGTTCCAGATCTTCAGCCGCGGCGTTGCCGGTTTCTTTGAGATGTTCGGCGTGCCCGTCTCCATCGCTACCGTCTTTATGACGATGTGCGTTTCCGCTCTGGCCCTGACCAGTCTGGATGCCGTGGCCCGTATCGGCCGTATGAGCTTCCAAGAGCTGTTCAGCGTTGACGATATGGAGCATGCCGAGGGCTGGCGCAAGCTGTTCTGCAACGTCTATTTCTCTACCTTTATCACCCTGGCCTTCGGCTTCCTGCTGACCCAGATCGGCTATGCCAACATCTGGCCGCTGTTCGGTTCCGCCAACCAGCTGCTGAGCGCGCTGGTCTTGGCTACCCTGTGCGTCTTCCTCAAGGTCACGGGCCGCAACAACAAGATGCTGTTCCCGCCGCTGGTCATCATGCTCTGCGTCACCTTCACGGCTCTGGTGCAGCGCCTGATTGCCATGGTCAAGGCCATCTCCGCCGCTGCGTCCACCGCCATCCCTGCCGGTGAGACCACCTGGGGTGCTGTCTTTATCGCCAACGGCCTGCAGCTGATTCTCGCGATCCTGCTGATCGTCCTGGGCCTGAACATTGTCTTTCACAGTGTCAAGAGCTACAAGAACAGCGAGAAGGACAGCGAAAAAGTTGCTGCGTAATCCAAACAGCACTTGACAAATATACCATCTTAGGGTAATATTTATACGGCCGCAATGGCGCGGCGCAACACTGCACCATTCGGCAGTCATAAGGCATTTGGCCCCGGTGATCCGCACAGTGGAACACCGGGGCTTTTTGCATGAATATGAGGGAATTTTAAGTATCTAAAGGAGAATGCAACCATGAAACTCAAGAATGCTATGGCACTTGGCCTTGCCTCCGTCCTGGCCGTTGGTTTGACCGCCTGCGGCTCCAGCGCCGACACCTCCGCCGCCCCTGTTGCCGAGAGCACCGAGGCCGCTGCGGATGCCGCCGGTGCCCCGGACGGCGACGGCGACCCCACCACCCTGACCGTTGCGATGGAGTGCGCTTACGCCCCCTACAACTGGACCCAGAGCGATGATTCCAACGGTGCTGTTGAGATCCGCGGTTCCAGCGACTACGCCTACGGCTACGACGTTATGATGGCGAAGAAGATCGGCGAGGCCCTGGGCCAGAAGGTTCAGATCGTCAAGCTGGACTGGGACAGCCTGATCCCCGCCGTCATGAGCGGCGACGTTGACTGCGTCATCGCCGGTCAGTCCATCACGGCTGAGCGCGCCGCCCAGGTTGACTTCAGCGACCCCTATTACTACGCTTCCATCATCACGCTGACCAAGAAGGACAGCGCCTACGCCAACGCCGCCAGCGTGGCTGACCTGGCCGGTGCAACCGCTACCAGCCAGCTGGGCACCATCTGGTATGACACCTGTCTGCCGCAGATCGAAAACGCCAACATCCTGCCCGCACAGGAGACGGCCCCCGCCATGCTGGTGGCCCTGAACAGCGGTGCCTGCGACATCGTCGTCACCGACCGCCCCACCGCGCAGGCCGCGCTGGTTGCCTACCCCGACTTCACGCTGCTGGACTTCGGCGGCGGCGACGGTGACTTCCAGGTCAGCGACGAGGATATCAACATCGGCATCTCGATGAAGAAGGGCAACGCCGCGCTGAAGGATGCCATCAACGAGGTGCTGGCCACCATGACCACCGACGACTACAATGCCTTGATGGATGAAGCCATCAGCGTTCAGCCCCTGAGCGACAACTAATACCGTCCGCCCCTGCCGTTTTGCGCGGCAGGGGCTTCGGTGTTGAGGAAACATAAAGGAGACTCTCATGCAAGACTTTTTCGCAAACTGTGCCACAGTGCTGCAAAAGTACGGCTTCTCGTACCTGCGCGGTGCGGGCACTACCCTGCTGCTGGCACTGGTCGGCACGTTCTTCGGCTGCCTGATTGGCTTTGCGGTCGGCGCATTGCAGACCATCCCGGTGGATAAGCAGCGCGACCCGGTGTGGAAGCGCGTGCTCTTGAAAATTCTGCACATCTTCCTGCGCTGCTATGTGGAGCTGTTCCGCGGCACGCCCATGATCGTGCAGGCTGTGTTCATCTACTATGGCCTTTTGCAGGTTTTCGGCATCAAGATGGGTATGTGGCAGGCCGGCTTCTTCATCGTGTCCATCAACACCGGCGCGTATATGGCCGAGACAGTCCGCGGCGGTATCGTGTCCATTGACCCGGGCCAGACCGAGGGCGCAAAAGCCATCGGTATGAACCACTGGCAAACGATGATCCACGTCATTCTGCCCCAGGCACTGCGCAACATCATCCCGCAAATCGGCAACAACTTCATCATCAACATCAAGGATACGTCGGTTCTGTCCGTTATCTCCATCACCGACCTGTTCTTTGTACACAAAAGCGTTGTCGGCGCACTGTACACCTACTTTGAGAGCGCGGCCATCGTCATGGTCATCTACCTGACGATGACGCTGTTTGCCAGCTATCTGCTGCGCCTGTGGGAGAAAGCGCTGGACGGCCCGCAGAACTACGACCTGAACACGACTGACTCGCTGGCCTACACCAGCGGCATGTACAATGCCCCGGACCCGAACCATGAGTCCCAGAATCTGGATATGAAGGGAGGCGCAGCCCATGTCTGAGCCTGTTATCGAGGTGCGCCACCTCTCCAAGAGCTTCGGCACCCACGTTGTCCTGCGTGACGTTGACTTTACCGTCAACGCGGGTGACGTCACCTGCATCATCGGTGCGTCCGGCAGCGGCAAATCCACACTGCTGCGCTGCATCAACCTGTTGGAGACGCCCACGAACGGCAAGGTGCTGTTCCACGGCAACGACATCACCGCCAAGGGGTCTGACCCCTGCGCCTACCGCGCCAAGGTGGGCATGGTGTTCCAGAGCTTCAACCTGTTCAACAACATGACTGTGCTGGACAACTGCACGGCAGGCCTGCGCTACGTGCTGCACCAGGATAAAGAAACTGCGCAGAAGACCGCGCTGGAAAACCTGGAAAAGGTCGGCATGGCCCCCTACATCCATGCGAAGCCCCGCCAGCTTTCCGGCGGCCAGAAGCAGCGCGTGGCGATTGCCCGCGCCCTGGCCATGCAGCCCGAAGTGCTGCTGTTCGACGAGCCGACGTCTGCGCTTGACCCCCAGATGGTCGGCGAGGTGCTGGCCGTTATGCGCCAGCTGGCGAAGGAGGGCCTGACGATGATCGTCGTCACCCACGAGATGGCCTTTGCCCGGGATGTTTCGAGCCATGTGGTCTACATGGCCGACGGCGTCATCTG
>ERZ1034897.1013-NODE-1013-length-11734-cov-35.854011_pt1 | contig 11734 bp, 17 predicted proteins | sample MGYA00520629_ERZ1034897 | MGnify/ENA primary metagenome ERZ1034897 (study PRJEB33766, sample SAMN09781789) | gut metagenome | biome: gut microbiome | host: Homo sapiens | place: Madagascar | study: EMG produced TPA metagenomics assembly of the PRJNA485056 data... | reverse complement strand
GTTCCGATTCCACCCCATCAGAACAATGAAGAACAGAATAATCCACCAGCCGTTTCCGTCTCCGAAGCCGCCAAAGCCGCCGCCATTCATTGCGCCAGCAGGTGCAACGGGCATCGTGGTCTGAATCCCACCATCTGTAAGAGACATAACATCTCTCCTTTCATAAGTTTTTTATTTACAAGTTTCTGGCCAGAAAACGTTGTATCGATAGCAAAAATGTGATATAATTTGCTTGCACGGATAGGGTAGCTCCCGACAAGCCGAAAGTCCTATCGGTTTCCGTGCAATCTTTTTTAGGACTGCACGAAAGGACAGTGCTATGCCGTACAGAGATAAGGGATATTACGAGAAAAAGCATCAATCGCTAATTGGTCAAAAGTTCAATCGATTAACAATTTTGAGCATTTGGAAAAACAAAGAAGCCGGTTATTATATGTGCCGCTGTCGTTGCGATTGTGGAAACACAAGAGACAACAGATTGACATACGTTAAGAACGGCGGTATTAAATCTTGCGGATGCTCAAAATACAAACATCGACCACTTCCAAACAATAGCAGCAGCGTGTTTGATGGAAGATCATCTCACCCATTGCATAAGGTCTGGAACGCCATGTTTGATCGCTGCGAAAATCCAAATAACCAGATGTTCTCTGTTTATGGAGGGCGCGGAATCTCTGTCTGTCAAGAATGGAGAGACTTTCAGAAATTTGTTGAATGGTCTGACTCTGTTGGTGGGCGTCCGAAAGGGTATTCTCTGGACAGGATTGACCCAAATGGAAACTATTGCCCTGAAAATTGCAGATGGGCAGACGACGAGACGCAGCAAAACAATAAACGCACGAATCAATACTTGACGTATAAAGGTGAAACGTTATCGCTGTCCCAGTGGGCGCGTAAGCTAGGAATAAGCCGTTACGCCATACAATATCGATTCATGCAAGGTTGGTCTGCCGAGGATATATTGGAAGTTCCTTTGAAGCATCGGAAGGACGAATACCGAATAAAAATATTGCAAAAAACGAAGTCTGGAGATATTGTCGCCGTTTATAACAGCCTTTCGGAGTTGCCGGAAGAATACAAGATTACATCTGTTTCTTCTGCCTGCAACGGGCATTATCAGCGTGATACTTACAAGGGCTATATTTGGGAGTACACAGAGGGCTAAACGCCCTCTGTTTTTATCCCATCAGCTGCCGGAATTGCCCCGCCACCTGCTGCAGCTGATTCAACTGCTGCTGCGAGATTTTCCCGCTCTGTACGAGCTTTTCAACTTCGGCTTTCGGGTCGCCTTGAAAGCTCTGCTTGAACTGCTGGAATTGCCGCATCATGTTTTGGAACTGTCCCATCATCCCGGGCATCTGACCACCACCGAGGGTATTGAAAATCGGATTAGCCATTGTTCACGTCCTCCTTTTCGGGCTTTTCCAGCGCCGCCACACGCGCCGCCAGATCGGCCAAATCTCTACGGGTCACGTATTCCGCCTGCGGGTCGCTACGCGCGGCTGTGGGCGTTGCAACGCGCTCCACAAGGTCATACGTTTTCATGTCAGGCTTGCCGCTGGCATCCGCCTTTTTGACGTACACGACCGGGGCATTCATATCCCAAAGTGTGACAGCGTTGTTTGGCGCGACAATAAAGTCATTCGCTGCTTTTTCGTTCGGCACCCAAAGGATGGACTGATTCTGCTGCGCCTGCTGCGGATACTGCATCTGCGGTGCAGGCTGATACTGCGGGCGCATCGGCATATCCTGCATCGGTGGCATGGGCGGCTGATTGTAAATCGGTTGCTGATACACATATGGCTGTCCGAACATCAGTTGTCCTCCTTTTCCCAATAAAACAACGGTATTTCGTTTCCACTATCCCACGTGTCGTAATAATCCCCGTTTAGTTGACAAACGACGTGGCCTGACAAGGCCAGCACATACACACCTTGCGGATGGTCTTTCGCAAACTCCGCGACGGTGTAGCAGTCCGGGCACGTGTTCGGAATCACGTTCCGGGCAAATCCGTGTTGCCGGAGGTATGCACCCCACACGCTATTCGCGCTCGGCATATCGCCCATTGCCAGCCCCTGCACGCACAGGCCGGTATACACCTCGTCCCAGCTCTGCCCGGTAGCCTTTGCGATGGCCCGAACCGGGCAGTCGCCAACCTGTTTTCCTGCGGGGTTCGGATTGTAAAAAACAAAGCCCATACCAGACACCCTTTCGTTGTGTCCAGTATGGGCTTTTTTTCGATTTGATGTGCCTCAGTTGTGCATCACTTCGGCATCAATTGGGCAGATTTTGAGATACGGCCCGCATCCTTGCCGTGATTTTTGGCAAGCGGCGTTGAATGGTCGCGCGGCCTAGCAGGAGTTCTGTTGCCACGTCTACCTGTGGGAGCTTGTCCACAAAATAGAGCTGTGCGATTTGGGCGTCCTGCCTGCCAAGATTCGCCTGATATATGACGGACTCCATATCCTTGCGATTCAGGCCGCCGAGTTCTGGCGGCATCCGGTATCTGGCTTGTGGCGACATTTTTTCCTCACTTCTTCCTCGTCAGCGTCGCAATGTTCCCCTGAAAGCCGACCTCCAGATTCAAAGCCTTTGCAACGTCGCGGATCTTGACGTAGTTCGTCCCGCCCTTGAGGATACGCTGCACCGGGACTTTCTTGCCGTCCACGATCATGTAGCTGTCTGTGACCACTTCGCCCACCTCCTCGACCTGTCGTCTGAATTTCTGCAGCCCGTCTCCCTTGACCCAATACGCCGGGCACAGCTTCCCGGTCACGTCGTAGTGCCGGATGATGTGATCGTAGGGGATCTTGTACTGCTTGCAGAGCTGATAGACCAGCTCCGCCGCGTTCTGGATGGTCTTGTCGGTCGCCATGACCCTGCCGTCCCGCTTCGCGTCGCACATCTCCACGCCGATGGAGTTCGCATTCCGGCAGCTCGGGTGCCGATATGTATTCGCGCCGCAGTGGTAGGCGACGTAGTCGTCCGGCACGCTCCGCGTGATGGAGTCGTCGTCCACAAAATAGTGCGCCGACACCGGGTCTTTCAGTTCCTCCGAAAAGTACCGCCCGTTGGACTCGTCCGAATCGCCGTCGTTGGCCGTGTAGTGCATCACGATCCACTCGATCTTCGCCGTGCGCTTCCCGCCGTAGTTGCTGCGGTGCGCAAGATTGGTCTTGATCTGCACCATAGCCTCACCCCCGCATCAGCCGCATCAGCAGCACGACTGCCAGCGCGAAGCACGCAATACCCAGCCACATCATGCCTTGGTCCCTCCATCGCCGTCCAGCATGTCCTGTGCTTTCTGCGACTGCGTTCCGAAGTAGAACGCGATGATGACGGCATAGATGGTCATAAAGTCCTGACTGATCTTGCCGGTGACGGCCATGTACGCGAACACGCCCGTCAGGGTCAGCGTGGTCAGGGACTTCACGCTCAGGAGATTCCCGAGCCGTTTTTTGATCTGCTCCATTCTCAGTCCCTCCAGCTCTCGATAATGTCGATTCCGTATTCCTGCGCGCAGGTGTGCTCGATCTTGCAGCCGCGCGCAGCATCCCACCCCTTTGCGAAATACGCCACATCTGCGCATGCGAGCAGTTTCAGCGATTCGCCAAGATACCACAGCGGTTTTGCTTCTACGGGTGCGTCCTTGAAAAAGCTGTCGATGATTTCAACATCTTCGTGCAGCGCCTCTCTTGCACGCTGCACAGCCTTTTCACGTTCCGCCAGAATTTCCTCATTCGTTTTCCCCTTCATCGGCTGCGAGATAAATAGTTTTTTCATTTTAATTTTCCTCCTCGTTATTTTTGTCCTTTGCAAACACTCTCTTGAACGCCAGCAGCGCCAGCTCTCCGCCGAAGAACGCCCCGGCGAAGGTCAGCACGTCGCTGAGGTCGCACGTCCAATCCAGCACCGCGCACAACGTCTTGAGCACCACCGCCCAGATCAGCACACCCGTCAGCGTGCGGATGCAGTAGATCACGATGGTCTTCGCCATCTCCCCCTTGCGCCACCGGCGCTTGTTGCGGATCACGTCACGACCTCCCATTCGGAGACCTCCTTCTTAAGGTCGTCCATAAAGGAGTTGCCCTTGAGCGCCTTATAGGCTTTGTAGGCTCGCGCAAAGTTCTCGGCCTCATACTGCCGGATCTTGCGCTCATCCTTGTGCTTGTAGTACGTGTGCAGCATATCCGAGCGGAGCAGACAGCGCTGCCCCTCTTTGATCGCGGACCAGCCGAACACCCATTCCCGCAGCGGCTTGATGAGCGCCACCAGCAGCGCGGCGATCGTCATCACGCGCGAACAGATCGTCGCGATCAAATCCAGAGTCTCCATTTCTTTTCTCCTTTTTGCTTTTTAGTCCGGCCACTCTGCCCGAATGTCTGCCTTGGCCACCGCAATGAGCGTGCTGAGCGCTTGCGCCCGCTCCATCTGCCCCTCCGCCGAGTACGCAAGGTACAGCTTGTTCGCCGCATCCACCGTGAGCGTCTGCCCGTCATACTCCACGCACGCCCGCGTCTCATACGCCTGCTCGCGCTTTTCCTTGTTCGTCAGCTCCGGCGGCTCCGGTGCAGGCTGCGGGACCGGTGTGTTGGTCAGCCGGAATCCGCCCAGGATTGCCTCCTGCCGCAGATAGTCGCTGACGTTGTCCGCGCCGATCTCAAAGCCGTCGTCGCGGTACCGCGTCACCGCGCCCGTCGCTGTCACGTCCGCCAGCCCCTCCGCCGTAAATTCCACCCACGACGCGCTTGCCTTCCGCACCGCGTTCTGATATGTGTTTCCGTTTACCGTGATGTACATGTTCTCCCCCCTCCGGCGCAAAAGCGCCGCGAATATGTCATGCCTTAGAAAAAAGCGATGTAGTTGTACACTTTACCGTTTATGTTTGGGTCGCCGCCGGAGTAGACCATCGTTAAAACTTTTCCGCTTAGTTGCGCTACCACCGTATTGCTCTGTTTTATCTGCGCTCCTTGTGGTAATACAAACGCGACATCGCCAAGCGAAGTGCCCTGTGCAATCACCGCGGCTGGCTCGGATTCGAACGTGACGGTCTGTGTCCCACCATTGCCGGTATGGCTCCCGACAACAACGCTTCCGCCGCCACCGGCGATCGACCTTGCAATGTTACACCTCACGGGGCCATCACCCCGCCTTCGTTCAGCTGGGAGTTACCCCCCCGATGAGATTTTTTGTAAATTTGATCATGGTGTTGTCCTCCTTACGCAAGCGAATATGTGCCGTCAGAATTCTTCGTGACCCTTGTGTTGAGATTCAAAATAAAAGCCGGCCGTATGGCGTAGTCGTTGCTGTTCGGTTCGCTCGCTCCTGCATTGCCGCTGTAATACAAAACGTGTATGGTCGATTTATTCGCTCTATATGTCGATCTTGTCCACCATCCCGTCGCAACATTGTTCAATGTTGCTGCTCGTTTCGACATAGCCGCCCCAATGAAATAGTTCACGGCAGCCCCATCATTTGGCACGGTCGCGCCGCTATTAGAGGCGACTTCTGTTACACTAAGCAAGAAAACTCTCACTGGCTTCTTGCTGATGGCAGAAAGGTTGTTGTACGGAATGTTTGCCGTTCGGATGGCCGCTTTCGCTTTATCCTCAAGAAACCCGAAGAATGTCCCATCCAGATATGTCGCAATGGCGCTGCTCCCATAATCAGCCTCACTTGCATTCCACTGTCTTTTAAGCGGGAGATCCCGCATCAGCATCCACGTTCCGTTGCAACTCTCGTCGTAGATTGCGCTGTCCTGCGGGATTCGCTGATTGACAACGAGGAATGGCCTTTTCGTTCCGTTGACACCGATATTGATAATGCCGCCGACCGGCACATCTCTGGCGGCAAGTTCATCCTCGCCTAGCCCGCCGCCAGCCCTTGCCCGCGCAATATTTGCCTTCATATCATCTTCCCTCCTCAGTCATACGTCGTGATCGTGATCGGGATATTCACGGTCGGTGTGTCCACGGTCGCCGGGAATTTGACCGTGATGCTGTTCGCCGCCGTGTCCGCGATCAGCGTCTCCGAAATGCCCAGCCACGCCGCCGCCAGCTCCGCGTCCCCCGCCGCGTCCGTCCCGGTGAGTGTCACATCCACAAACGGAGCCGCATTGTACGTCGCTTTCAGCCCCGTCACCGAGACTGTCTGCGTTTTCCATGCCCCCGAAGTCGTCCAGCCGCTGGCCGCCAACGTGGCCGAGTACATCACGCCGAGCGTGATGTTGGACGAAAGGGATTTTCCGTTGATAGTTCGGTTCGTCGGCACGCGCGTGGTGTCCGTCGGGTGCCGATGATTGCCTCTGGCGAACGTCGTGCCGCTGCCGTAGCTGGCCGTGCCGTCCATCAGCGGGGTCGTCGTGCTGGCGTCCGGCACGCTCACCGTAACTTCTCCCGTCTGCCCGTTTACACTGGTCACCGGCGCACTCTGCAGCGCCGTGTCCGCTTTGTCAAGCGACGCCTGCACCCCGGCCGAAAGGTCGCTTTTCGCAACACTGGACTTAAAGGCGAGAGTGCCGAGGTCGGCGAGCCACTTCGCGATTTTCCCGAACAGAACGGACAGCTTCTCGCCGGTCGCGATATTCGTTCTGGACGATGCCGCCGTGAAATTTGCCGTCACGTTCGACCCGTCCCCGTCCTTCGCCACCGCGCCGACGTCCGACGCCTTCGACGGAATGGTCGGCTTGTCGGTCAGGTCGGTGTACGATCCGGAAAACGCCACGGCTTTCAAATCGGCCAGCCACTTTGCAATCTTGCCGAAGATCACGGAAAGCTTTTCGCCGGTCGCAATGTTCGTCCTGCTCGAAGCTGCCGTGAACTTCGCCGTCACATTGGAGCCGTCACCGCTCTTGGCCAGCTTTTTCCCCAGCTCCGTATACACACCGCCAGACTGGACAGGGTTTGTGCTGCCCTGCGTCGGTGTCGCGTCCGTCTGGATCGTCACGCCCTCAATGGCGTTGTCGACGTATGCGAAAATATCCTGTGCTTTCCCGGTCTGGTCGTAGACGCTGGACTGCATATCGCCGGATCCCTTGCCGTCCGCGCCGTCGTTGATCGTAAAAGACTGTGTGCCGTTTGCATCCACGACGGTGACGGTCGTCACCTTCCCGCTCTTAGAGGTCGTGATCGTCGGCGAGAAGCCGTTTGCGCCGTTTGCGACCTGAAAATCATACGTCGTGTTGTCCGTAAACGTGATCGTGTAGGTATCCACCGTGCCCGCCGCGTGCGTGCCGCTTTTAAGCGTGATCGACGTGATACCACGCCCCGGAGAACCGACTTCGCCCTTTTCGCCGCGCGGCAGGCCGAAGGTCAGCTTGAAAACATCGTCAACGACACTTTTCTCGACCGTCGCGGGTTCGCCGGTGTCGAGTGTGATCGCGGAGACGATCATATTCAGGATGGCGTCGCGCGCATTGGCGGCGGCGGTGGCAGAAGTACTCGCATCCGTCGCGCTGGCCGCGCTGCTGGTCGCAGAAGATTCCGCAGCGGCTTTCGCGCTCTCTGCGTCCGCCTTTGCCGACTCCGCCGCCTCTTGAGCGGTTTCTGCCGCAGTTTTTGCCGTTGCTGCATCTGTTGCAGCCTCTTCCGCAGCCGCCCGCGCGCGAGATGCCGAAGCCGCGCTGTTCTCGCTGCTCCTGCTGGAGGCCAACGCATTACTGGCAGCCGTAGCGGCGTCATCCGCAGAATTTTGTGCCCTTTGCATATAAGAACTCGCGCGATTCGCCGAAGTTCCTGCCGAAGACGCGTATGATGACGCATTATTTTCCGATTTTTTTGCATCTGACTGCGCACTCTGCGCTTCTGTTTTGGCACCTTCCGCAGCCGCCTGCGCAGCTTCCGCCGCAGTCTTGGCCGCTGCCGCGTCCGTTGCAGACTGTGCAGCTTTCGCCGCTTCCGCTTCGGCGGCGGCGACGGCGAACGCCTTGATTTGCGCGCCGGAGAGCTTCTGTGCGCTGCCGCCCTGCTCCGCGACGAGCAGAGAGTTATCATCGAGTTCGCTCAGTGCAGGCAGAGAGCCAATTGTTGCGTCAGCCATCGTTGCCCTCCTTCTTTTCAGTTAACAGAGCATACGCCGCGCGCATCTCCTGCCGCGCCACGGCTAAACGTTCCGCGTCGTCTCCCCTGACCGCCACTATCGACAGGAGCTTGTAAGCCGTATCTAAATGCTGAATTACATCTTCCATGATTTCACCTCATTATGGCTGGACAATTTCAACTGTTCCATCCGTAAAGTTGATCAAAATACCCGTGGTCTCATTGTTATCCCCGATCCATAGGGTATGTCCTACATTTCGCTGATAGGTTTTACGAACATACCCTGCCTTTGCGTTGCCAAGAGCCAGCTCTGCATAATTGTCACCACCATAAAGCCCGCATTTGAACAACCCGTCTGTGACGACTGTAAGGCCATCCGATTCCATTTTTGTATAGTAATTGTTATCTCCCTCCGTCGCGTAGAGCGTACATCCGTACAGGTCAATTGCATTGATAGAGCCGGTCTGAATATTGTCGCCGCTAATGATTGTGCTTCCGTCCCGCAGATTCGACTTGAACACAACATCGCCGGTGAACTGGATCGTTTGAGAGGAAAGCGTGATTCCATTCGCGGTCAGGTTGATAATTGAACTGGATTCATAATTGCTGACGGAAAGGCTGATGCTGTCAACCTTTTGCGAGATAGTGCTGACGCTCTGCGAAAGGCTGCTCACGTTGCCGGACAGGCTGTTCACATCGCCGGACAGGCCGGTGACTGTTGACGTGATGGAATCCAGCTTGACGTCGATGCTCGAGGACAGGCCCTGCATTTTATTGTCGACCTGCAGCAAGATTTGTTCGTTTGATTTGGTGATAAGCGACCGTGTTTCCGCATAATTGCGCTCGATCTGGCGTTCCATCGGGGATTTGTAGGGATATTCCTCGTCGATCTCATCGTCGCCGCCAGCTCCGATACCGGCAGCGCCCAGCGTGTCCAAGAGGACGTCTGTGCTCGCGAGGATGGAGTACATACCGCCTACCGTTACGCCGTCGCCCAGCTCTGCGGAGGGGTCTAGGATCGCACCCTGTCCGTCATACGGGCGGTATACCATGCCGGTGACCTTTGCGAGGATCGCCGCCGCCATATCGTTTGTGCCGTCCGGGTGTAATGCCTCGATCACACGACCGGTTTCGTTGCCCGCCTCGCCGGTAATGTCGCCGTTTGTGTCCAGGAGCCGGACGCCGGTGACCGGTTTGCTTTCCAGCCCCGGCGTCAGCTCCGACAGGCTGAGGCCGATGTATGTTTTATCCATTTATCAAAATCCTCGTTCCGCCGAATGTGATCGCGTAGCCGTAATCGGTCACAAGGTAATTCGTTTCTGCCGGGATGGAGTTCAGCGGCACCAGCAGGAGCTTGCCCGCATCCGTGATGATCCAGTTACCGGCGTTTGCAACGGCGATCTCCGCAAGCACTTCGCGCATAGTCTTGGCGCCGGAGTCTCCGACCGGATAAGCGACCGTAAAGGCCGTAGACAACGACGTCCGGCTGTCGACCTCCACGCCCATCCGCTGGGCGATGTCCGCAACAGCGGCGGATGCGGCCATCGGAAAGTTCGTTTCGGAGTAGCTTTCATTGATCCAGTCCTCTTCCGCTTTGAGCATCGCGTCAAAGGCCGTGACGGTCATCCAGCCGGTGGCCTTATCTGTACTCCGCGTCGAGAAAAAGAACTCGCCCTTCGGAATCCACTCGCTATACTGCGTTACCGCGCCGGTATCGTCTCTCAGCACCATGCGTAGATACAACTGGATCTTCGCCTGCCGGGGGATCACGCCCTGTGGAACGATCTCAATATCGAGTTCCCGGGCGGCAGCGCCGCCGATGCCGAAGCTCTCGAACAGCGCACCGGACACACGGGCCGACACGATTTTGTCGTGCCCGTATGTCGTGCCCGCGATAACGGCCTTGATCTCCTTCTCGGCGAGCGAATTATGCAGCAGGCTTTTATATGTATCGCTCGTTGTCTGCATAGCTCACCTCTCGATCAGGTTAAAAGACGTGTCCGTCCAGTAGGTATCGCCGGCGCACTCATCGTAGATTTGCGTGGTCGACTGGACAGTCGAGCCGTAGAATGTACCGGTGTAATACATTCCAAAAGCATCGAGGACTGTAATTTTGATAAATTGAGGGAACAGCGCTTTGTTGAGACTTGCAATCTGCTCGGTTGTTATTCTCCGCGGACTGCTGACTTGCAGTTTGCGCTTTGTCGCGGTTCTCGTTCGGTGCATAATGCCGTCCATCGTCCGGCCGGTTTTGTCCGAATCAAGATCATTGCGCGACCACTGGATAGACCCTTCGTCAAGGAACCACGTAAAGTCTACGCCGTCAATCTTAAGTACAGGTTTAATAGCTCAACACCGCCCTTCCGCTGGCGCGCATGGCATTCGCCTGCGCACGGGAGGTCACACGACCAAGCTCGCGTTCGTTGACCTGAATGACCTTACCTTCTCGGGTGACTTCGATGAGTGTCTGCAGAAGTGCCTCCAGCCTTGCCGAGCCGCCTGTTTCCTCGCGGACGATTTTGCGGATAAGCGCCTCCGGCGCTTCGATATTATTGCCGCTCCGCTGGTCGCCGAGCACCGCCATGAACTCCCGGTTCGGCGGGATGACCGCGCCGCTGGCCAGACGGGGTAATACCACGCTCTGCGCGGCGATGCCAAATGCAGCGCTTTGTCTGCTTACGCTGGAACCGAGTTTCCCGGACGTGCCGCTTCCGCCGCCGCCTTTGTTCCTGATTCCAAGAGACTTTCTGAGGTTTGCTTCTCCCTTCGTGATCTCGTTCAGACCGTCATTCCACGCGTCCCGGAACAGACCGACGATGAAACTGCCCAGACCGGACAACGCCGCGCCCAGCGCCGAGAAAAACGCGTTTCCGACCTTTTCCCAATTGATATTACGGAGCACCTGCGCCAGCTTGTCGCCAATTTCTTCCCAATTGACGCTTTCGATTGTCTCTTCCATCGAGTTCAGGAAGCCGACGATCAAATCGGTCGCTGCGTCCGCAAGCGCCTCCACATCCGTGTTGGAAATAAAGCCCGCCAGCAACTCAATAGCAATTTTGAATTTCGCCCACAGCAACGCGCCGACCTGTTTCCAGTCGATCTGCTTAATCATGTTGTTAAGCATCGTTGCAATGCTCTCGCCGAGCTTTTTCCAATCGAATGTGTAAACGAAATTGAACAGGAATGTAATTGCCAGTTCCAGCCCCGCGCCAAGCGCTGCGCCGATCGTTGCCCAGTCGATGTCGTTTACAAAGCCGTTCAGAGCGCTTGCGATCTCGACACCTAACGCGGCGACCTTGTCGACCACGCCCGGAAACGTGAATGCCTCGTAGAGATTACCAGCAAATGTGTTGATCCACGTCGCCAGTCTGGATAGGGCGCTCTTTAATTTGGGGATACCATTTTCGAGCAGATTGTTCAAAAATGTCGAAAAAGCCTCGCCCCAAGAATCGAATTTCAGCGGCTCAATATCGACCGTCTCGAACATATCGCCCACAGCCGTCCCGCCGCCACCGCCCGCAATGTCCTGCGCGGCAAGGCGGTTGATCTCGTCAAAGCCCGCCAGCTCACGCGCCGCCTCCTTCGCCGCAGCGCCCGTACCACGCAGAGACGCCGCATAGTCCTCCTGCACGCGTTTTGCGCGTACATAGCTCGTCTTGCCGGTCAGCATCGCCGCAAAACGCGCTACACTGTCTGCC
>ERZ1034897.1008-NODE-1008-length-11757-cov-8.474962_pt1 | contig 11757 bp, 8 predicted proteins | sample MGYA00520629_ERZ1034897 | MGnify/ENA primary metagenome ERZ1034897 (study PRJEB33766, sample SAMN09781789) | gut metagenome | biome: gut microbiome | host: Homo sapiens | place: Madagascar | study: EMG produced TPA metagenomics assembly of the PRJNA485056 data... | reverse complement strand
CCTCTTCAGCGCCCCACATGGTCAAGGTAACGTCCTGAGCGAAGGCAGCGGCAGCGGCCTGATCGAGGACATCGCCGGCAGCAGCGGCCTCGGTGGAAGCTGCGCTGGAAGCCTCGGTGGACTCAGCAGTAGAAGCTGCTTCGGAAGTGGAGGTGGCGGTGCTGGCAGAGCCGCCGCAAGCGGCGAGGGACAAAGCCATTACACCGGCCAGAGCCAGGCTGATTTGCTTTTTCATAGTGTGTTCTCCTTCTTTAAAAAAAATATTCTCTGACGAACAACTTGGGCGGCGCTGCGCAACTAGTTTGCGCAGCCGCCTTACGTTTTTTAGAATACAGGATTTTCCGCTTGGTGTCAATGTGCAGATTATACGTGTTTCGTAGTGCGTTTTTGGCGGTTTTGCCACTGAAAACGGCTTATTCGACGAAAAATACGCGCAACTTGCGCAACTTCTGGGCTGCACACGGCTATTTTAGACAAATTTTCCCTGCTTTGTACAGCAATCTGACGTTGCTGTAACTATTTTGTAATTTGATTCGATGATGTCATAAAATAGGAAGTTGCGCAGAGCCGGAAACCATGACACCGCCAGAATAGCAAAACCGCCCCGGAAGGCATTCCTCCGGGGCGGCATGATAAACGCTATTCACTTTGTCGAATCCCGTAAAATGACCTGATACCCTTGCAGCTGGCGCTTCGGCACGTCCTTCCCGGCCAGAATGTCCAGCAGCATCCGGCAGGCAGTGGAGCCGATGCGCTCGGCGTCAAACTGCACTGCAGAGATAGAAGGTGTTATGTCTACGAGCAATTCACTATCATACAGGCTTGCCACGCGGATGTCCTGGGGCACATGGATATGCCGTGCCCGCAGTTCCCGCACAACATCAAAGGCCAGCCGGTCGTCACAGCAGAGCAGGCAGTCGGGGCGGCGCTCCAGCACAGCTTCCAGCGCGTCGGTGCGCTGTTCGTTGCTCTCCAATCCCGTGCGGATCAGCGATTGGTCGGCCTGCACACCGAACTCGGCCAGGCCTCGCAGATAGCCACGCAGCCGGTCAGCGTTGACGGTATAAGTGCCGCTGCCGCCCAGGTAGGCGATGCGCCGGGTGCCCAGCTGCAGCAGCACGCGGGTCATTTCACACGCCGCACCGAGCTGGTCGTTGTCGGCCTGGGGAATCTCCGGGTCGTCGATGCGGCCGATGGCCACAAAAGGCACACCGTACTGCTTCAACAAGTCGATGCAGGGGTCATCCGACATGGTGCGGGAAAGAATGACGCCATCAACTTTATGGCTTGCCAGCTGGCGTTCCAGCTGGTCGGTGTCGGTCTCGCTGACATAGCAGAGCAGCAGGTCATACCCGCGCTGCGCAGCCATGGTGCAGATGCCGCCCATACATTTGCGCAGGAAGGGCAAATCCAGGCGGATGAAGTGTTTCGGGATGACGAGTGACAGATTATGTGTTGCGCCCTGTGTCACCGGATGGGGCGGCGCGACCTCGCGCCCGGTCAGCCCGGCGTAGGCAAACACCCGGGCGCGGGTCTCCTCCCCCACGCGTCCTTTGCCGGAAAGCGCACGTGATACCGTGGTTTTCGAGATTCCGAGCGCGTCTGCGATCTCTGCAATTTTCATGGGTGTAGTGTTATTCGCCATGGTGCGCACGTTCCCTCCCTTGCTGAAAATGTTGCGCATGATAGTTGCGCGCAGTTCAAGAATACCGTTGCATTCAAAAAGTGTCAATCCGCAAACCGCACAAAAAAACAGACGAAAATTTGGCAAAGGTGGCGGGCATGTTCTTGTTTTATATGGTATGCACACACTCGTGCAGGAACTGCGCATATTGATTGCTACACAAAACCACGTATTATCGCTGCATTTCAAAACTTATTGCATATTTTATGAACAATCATTACACAACTTGTAAATATTAGCACTCTACTATTGACAGTGCTAATTCGCAGTGCTATTATAAAGGCGTCCCGAGGGGAACAGGGGCGAAAGGCCAGACCCCCAAAGGAACAACAAAGTTTAATTCAAAAGTCAACTGTACGCACAGTCTACGTTCAGCCGATGAAAATTGGAGGAATGACTTATGATGATGGTTCCGTATATGTTCAATGATGGTTTGATGGATGATTTGTTCAGCGATGCCTGGGCGCATGATTTTGACCGTGCAATGCGCGCTGCCGAACCCCGCAGTATGTTTGGCAAACGCGCCGCAAATATGATGAAGACCGACGTCCGCGAGAACAAGGATAGTTACGATGTGTTTGTCGATCTGCCCGGCTTCAAGAAGGAGGATGTCAAGCTCGACCTTGACAACGGCTATCTGACCATCAGCGCCCAGCGCAATGAGGAACTGGACGAGAAGGACAACGAGGGCCGCTACATTCGCCAGGAGCGTGCCACCGGCAGTTGTGCCCGCAGCTTCTACGTTGGCAAGGAGCTGGAACCCAAGGATATCAGCGCCAAATTTGAGAACGGTATCCTGAGCCTGCACCTGCCCAAGGCCGACGCCAAGAAATTGGAGCCGAAGCAGACGTTGATTGAGATTGAGTAATCGCTCATCCTCTGGGACGCCGTAGAGGTGGATGCGAGCATCGACCCCTGCAGGGCATACTCTTCCGGGCCGCAACCCTAATTCTTAGGGCTGCGGCCCTTTTGCTTTGCCCAAAAGTGTGTTATAATTCCATATAGATGAAATAAAAGTACAGGGAGGTCCTGCCCGTGCCATATTCCGACGAGCATCTGCGCTATCTGCGCCTGCTTTCCCAGAAATACCAGACCGTGGCCGCCGCAGCCAGCGAGATCATCCGCATTGAGGCACTGCTGCGTCTGCCCAAGGGCACCGAGCATTTTATGAGCGACCTGCACGGCGAGCATGAAGCGTTTGTACATATTTTAAACAGCGCGTCGGGCGTCATCCGGGAAAAGATCGACACGGTGTTAGGCCCCGGCGTCCCCGCCGACGAACGTGCCGAGCTGGCAACATTGGTCTATTATCCCAATCAAAAATTGCCCGAGCTGAAAGCCCGCCAAAAAGACCTGCACGCCTGGTATCGGCTGACACTGCTGCGGCTCATTGATCTGTGCCGGTTCGTGTCCAGCAAGCACACCCGCGACCATGTGCGCCGCTGCCTGCCCCAGAATTGCGGCTACATCCTCGACGAACTGCTTCACGCCCACTTTGAGGATCATGATAAGGACCAGTATTACGGCGAAATCATCGAGAGCATCATCCGCTACGACCGCGCAGACGCCTACATTATTCGCTTCTGCGAGGTCATCAAGCGGCTGGCCGTTGACCGCCTGCACATCGTGGGCGACCTGTTCGACCGCGGCCCGCGTCCTGACCGCATTCTGGACAGCCTGATGGCACACCACCAGGTGGATATCCAGTGGGGCAACCACGATGTCGTCTGGATGGGCGCGGCGGCGGGCAGTCCGCTCTGCATCATGACGGTGCTGAAAACGACACTAGCTTACAACAATCTCGACACCCTTGAGGGCGGCTACGGTATCAGCCTGCGGCAGCTCGAGCGTTTTGCCCAGCATACCTACGCTGATTCCGATGTGTCGCGCTGGCTGCCCCACGCAGATCCGCGCACCGCTGCGGGCGATTTGACCGCCGCCGCGCGAATGCACAAAGCCGTGACCGTCATGATGCTCAAGCTCGAAGCCCAGGTCATTGCCCGCAACCCGGATTTTGATTTGCAGGGCCGCGACTTCTTAAATCACATCGACTTTGACGTGGGCACAGTGGATTATTTTGGCACGACCTATCCCCTGCTGGACTGCGACTTTCCCACCGTGGATCCAGCGCACCCCACCGTGCTGACCGCCGACGAGGGCAAGGTCATTGCCGGGCTGGTGCGCAGCTTTGCCGAGAGTGAGCGTCTGCAGCGCCATGTGCAATTTTTGTACGCTCACGGCGCATTTTATAAAATGTGCAACGGCAATCTGCTCTACCACGGCGCTGTGCCCATGACCGAAAACGGCGCGTTTGCGGCTATCACCTTTGAGGGCGTTGCCCGCAGCGGCAAGGCGCTGTTCGACTACTGCGACCGCCGTGCCCGCCAGGGTTACAGTGCGCCGCAGGGCAGCCCTGCGCGGCTGGCCGGGCAGGACTTTTTGTGGTATCTGTGGTGCGGGGCAAAATCGCCGCTGTTTGGCCGCAGCGCCATGACGACGTTTGAACGGCTGTACATTGCCGACCCCGCCACCCACGTTGAGGTAAAGAACCCCTACTACAAGCACATTGCCGACCCGCGCACCGCCGAACATATTTTGCGCGAATTTGGCCTGGAAGGCGAGGGCAGCCATATCGTCAACGGCCATGTGCCGGTCCGCGCTATTGAAGGCGAAAGCCCCATCAAGGGCGGTGGGCGGCTCATCATCATCGACGGCGGCTTCTGCCGCGCCTACCACCAGCGCACCGGCATTGCGGGCTACACACTGGTCTACAATTCCCGCTGGTTGATTCTTCGCACCCACCAGCCGTTTGAAAACACTGACAAGGCCATCCACGAGGACGAGGATATCACGTCCAAGAGCGAGTACATCTACACCGCACCGCAGCGTATCCTGGTGCGTGACACTGACGAGGGCGGCCGCAAGCAGGCGCTCATCCGCGATTTGACCGCCTTGGTGGAGGCCTACCAGACCGGCGTTATCCCCCAGGGCGTGGCACAGGAATTGTGATTGAAATTTGGGAAAACAGGTTTATAATAGGGTTATATAATACATAAGGAGATGTTCAAACATGGCTTGCACTACCATTCTGGTCGGCAAAAATGCGTCGTATGACGGCTCCACGATGATCGCCCGCAACGACGATTCCGGCTCCGGCCATTTTACCGCGAAAAAATTTACCGTGTTCCAGCCGCAGGACTACCCGGCTGTCTACAAATCCGTGATTTCGGGCGTCGAGATCCCCCTGCCCGGCGACGGCCTGCGGATGACCGCCGTGCCCAACGCCGTGGAGGGCAAGGGCCTGTGGGCGGCCAGCGGTGTGAACGCCGCCAACGTCGGCATGACCGCGACCGAGACCATCACCTCCAACCCGCGCGTGCTGGGCGCTGACCCGCTGGTCAAGGGCGGCATCGGCGAGGAAGATATCGTCTACCTTGTGCTGCCCTACGTGCGCACCGCCCGCGAGGGTGCCCGCCGCCTGGGCAGCCTGCTGGAACAGTACGGCACCTATGAGATGAACGGCATTGCCTTCCAGGATGTGGACGAGATTTGGTGGCTGGAGACCATCGGCGGCCACCATTGGATGGCCCGCCGCGTACCCGACGATGTCTATGTCGTCATGCCGAACCAGCTGGGCCTGGACACGCTGGACCTGGACGACGCCCTGGGCGAGCAGAAGGACTTCATGTGCTCGGCTGATCTGCGTGACTTTATCAAAAAGTATCACCTCGACCTGTCCCAGGACGGTGCGCTGAACCCGCGGGATGCCTTCGGCAGCCACGACGATGCCGACCACGTCTACAACACGCCCCGCGCGTGGTATATGCTGCGGTATTTCAATCCCAACACCTTCGTATGGGACGGCCCCGACGCCGACTTTACGCCGCGCTCCGACGATTTGCCCTGGTGCATGGTGCCCGAGAAGAAGGTCACGCCCGAGGATGTAAAGTACGTTCTGTCGTCCCATTATCAGGGCACGCCCTATGACCCGTACGCCGCCGCAGCCGCCGAGAAGGGCATCTACCGCCCCATCGGCGTGAACCGCAACGACTTTATGGCGCTTTTGCAGATGCGCCCCGACGTGCCGGAGGATTTCCGCGCCGTGGAGTGGCTGGCCTTTGCGTCCAACGCCTTCAACACGATGCTGCCCTTCTACGCCAACGTGGACACGACGCCGGAGTATCTGTCCAACACGACCGGCGATGTCTCCACAGACAACTTCTACTGGGCCAGCCGCCTGCTGGCCGCCATGGCCGATGCATCCTACGCAAAGTCGGTGTTCCACATCGAGCGCTACACCCTGAGCGTCGGCGCAAAGTCCAACGGCTTCATCAACCGGTACGACGACGCCCAGCGCGCCGAGGCTGACCCCGCCGCCCGCGCCGCCCTGCGCGAAAAGGCCAACGAGGAGATTGCCGCCATGGCCAAGGCCGAGACGACCGACGCGCTGAACAAGGTGCTGTTTGAGCTGAGCAGCGGCATGAAGAATGCCTATTCGCGTTCGGATGCGTAAATAATTCCTACATAATTCATACGAAAGCGAGGGACGTACCCATTGCGGCGCGTCCCTCGCTTTTTATAGTTCTTTCACTACGTACAAAATGCCCTTGTCCGTTTCCTGCGCCGCCGTGGTTCTGCCGGGCGCAAGGCAGGCCGCAGGGTCAAACCCGACAAACCGCCCGCCCTCTACGGTGATGACCCCATCCCCTACGCTGTACAGCAGGTGGTCGGCGCTGTCACCCTTTACGGCGTACAGGCCGCCGTGCAAAACCACCTGCCCCGCCGCCGCACAGACGGCACAGGATCCGGCACCGCCCAGATAGCGGCCGCCGTACAGGTCCACGCGGCAGCCCTGCCCGCGGGCGTAAATGGGGCAGCCTGCGCGGCTGTGGCTGCGGGCGGTAGCCTGTATCATGCCTTTGCCATGTACTGTCAGGGCCGCACCGTCGGCCAGCTGTATCGTGCCTTTCAGGCGGTGGCCGTTCAGGTGCAGGGCGGCGGCCTTGCCGGGGGCGATCACACAGTCTATGCAATGGCCGTCGGCGTCGGTAAAGGCGGTGTCGGCCTGCAAGGTGACATCCTCCCCTGCCGCCAGCCGTGCGGCGATCTCAGCCCCGCTCTGCGGCTCCGGCAGGGCAAAGGCATCGCTGTCCCCGGCCCCGACCTGTTCGCGGCGGTAGGCCCTGAACAGCCGTACCGTCTGCACCGCCTGCGAGAGGATCAGCAGGGCAAAGGGCAAAAAGATACACAACAGATACCCGGGCGTCGTTTTCAAAAAGTTAAAGAACAGTCCCACCTTCGGCAGATGCCCAGCATACCGGCCAATCACATCGCTGTACGGCACAACGGCTTCATCGTCGGTGTCGGTGGTCGTGCCGTAGGTGGTAAACCCCGGTGTGCCGTCGGCAGTGGTGGTCAGGGCGCGTATCTTGTGGGTGACGGTATCGCCGTAGTTGCTGTCGTTGCGGCTGGTAAAAGCAATAATATCCCCCGGCTGCAGGGTGCTGGGGTCCACATGGCGCACAAAAACCAAATCGCCCGCGCTGAAATCCGTTGCCGACATCGAATCGGACAGGACGATGAACGCCTTGTAGCCGAACCACTCTTTATCCGTGCGGTTCAAAAACAGGGTGGATACCAAAGTAAACAGCAAAATGCTGACGGATAAAACCGCCAGCACTGCTGCAAAGATACGGACAAATTTGTCCGCCGCTTTTTTCATAAAGATTCCTCGTGTTATCAATCAAAAAGTCCGGTCGGGTTGTTCTTGGTCTGCACAGCGTCGGCGCACAGCACAAAGCTCATGCGGGTCTGCTGGGCGGCGTTTCCGGTGTTTTCCGGGCAGTGGAACGACGCTTGCAGGGTCCTGGCCTGGCCCACGGCCAGCACAGCGGGGGCCGTGGCGGCGGTGCTGCGGGTCAGCCCGGCCAGCGTGCCGGTGTACAAAACGTCGCTGCCGTCGGTCAGCGTCACTTCCAGCACATCGGCCAACTCGCCGCTCACGTCGCGGAAATAGAGCTTATAGTACACATCCGCCGTGCCGGTGTTGGACAGGGTGAAATCTTTGTTGACCGTCATGCCCGGCTCAAACAAATATTCATCCTCGGTCAAAATCGGCTTGCCGCCGTTCAGGTCAATGGCGACGGTGCCGGTGGTAAAGCGGTTTTGGGGCACCTGCACCCGGGTCAGGCCCACAGCGCAGGTCACGACCGCCAGCACGGCGGCCAGCAGCAGCGTCAGCAGCGCGGCGCGGCGGTAAGCGCGGGGATCACTTGCGTTCATGGTCATCCCCCTTTCGCTTGGCAATGACCAGTGCGGCCAGTGCAATGGCAGAAACGGCCATAATGACCACCACGACCGCCAGCGGGAAGCTGTCGGAGGTCTGGGGCATTGCGGTCAGCGCTTTTACAAAACCGGGTTTGCCGGTCAGCTGCCCGGTAGCGCCGCCCGACGTGGCGGTGCTGTCAGACGCTGCCGGGGCCGTGCCCGGCGCAGGCGCAAGCTCGTCCACCCACCAATTCAAATCGGCGGTCATGGTCAGGTTCTGGTATTCGTTGCCCGCGCTGGTCGGCAGGGCGACGGTGACGCGGTAGGTCATGGCGTCGGTGGTATCGGCGGCTGTGCCGGGCACATCCACCGGCAAAACGGCGGGCACATCGGCAAAGGTGCCGCTGTACAGCTGGGTGTTGTTGCAGGTCACAGTCAGCTGCAAGCCGCCCGCAAGGGGCGCGGCGGCATCGTCCGGCCCGGCGGAGAAGTAGAGCGTCACCTTGCCCCGGTGGGAGACGTTGACGGTGAACTCTTTCTCGGCAGTGTCGCCGGGCAGCATATTGGGCAGGGCGAAGGCCTGTGCCGCGCTGGCATTGCCGCGGTACAGCTCCAGCGTGGCCTGCTTTTGCGGGGCGCGGTGGGCTGTGCGGGCGGGTGCGGCAAAGGCAACCGGATCAGCCTGGGTGGTTTCTCCACTTTGTGCGGGTTTGGTTTCGGGCGCGGCGGTGGCCTCGGGGGTCACGGTGGGTTCCGGGGTAGGTTCAGCCGTCGGTTCCGGTGTCGGTTCGGCGGTGGCCGCCGGGGTAGGTGTCGGCTCGGCGGTAGGTTCCGGCGTAGCCGTGGGCGTAGGTTCCGGCGTGGCAGTCGGTTCTGCCGTGGGGGACGGCGTGGCGGCCAACAGGGTGTCGGGGGCTATGGTTTCCTCGTCGAGGAATATGGGGGCGTCCGCCTCGGGGTCGTCAGATCGTCCGGCGTTATTGGGCCAAGTGTCCGTGGCCCGGATATCGGCGACCTGCACGGTGGCGGTGCTGGTGAAATAGGCCGACGTACTGCCCACATACAGCGATGCAAACAGCGCCGACCCCGCCGCCGTCAGGCAGAGCGCCCGCAATAGGGTCTTGCGATTGGGATTTGACATAGAAAGCATCCTTTTAAGGTTGTATTTTACAGCAAGCAAAGGGCGTAAACGATACAGTTTGCGCCCTTTGCTTGCCGCCCCTCCGGGGAGGGGACGGCAAATTTAGAAAGGATAAGATGAGAAAAGCAAATCAGGATGTAAATGCAAACGCAGACTTTCCGCGTTTGCATCATAGCAATCTAAAGACATATGCCCTCGCCTATGCCCTTTGATTGCCCCTCACTCCGAGGAGTGAGAGGACTTGGAAAGGGGTTTGGACTTATACAATAATCAATCCTTGCTTACGACAACCATACCGCCTTGAAGCTTAGCTGTATAGCCTTTAGGACAACAACGCTGCATAAAATCCACTGTCTCATTCTGATAGCTACCGCCTTTTACGACTGTATCCTGCGCATAATCCTGCACATAAAGGCTTCCCTGAGGGCCGGTAAATGTACCACCGTTGATCTCCATCTTTGCACCGCCGTCGGAAATGGCAATGTATTTGTCAGAAATGATTTTGCCGCCGTTAATCGTTGCAACACCGGTTGAGTCATTGGACAATCCCCAGTAACAGGTACAATGTAATGTGCCATCGTTCATTGTCAGAGTGCCACCAGCGCAGTTTTTAAAACCGTTTGGACCGGCCTTCATTTCGATGTTGTTGATCGTCATGGTAGCTTTTTGTTCGCCGGGATCTATATAATTCCAACCGTTGACAATAGCAAATGATTTACCGTCATCAGCAATCACTTTACCGCCGTTGAAGGTCATGGTACCAAAGTTTTCCACAGTGTGCCATGTATTTCCATTGGCCCCGTCACGAGAAATTGTTCCGCTCTCGACTACACAGACTGCATTATCTCCGTTGCGAAGTGCTGCAGTGTCGGCCTTGCAGGAGATGATTTGACCGCTTTTATCTGCGCTTGAATCTGTCAGAGTAAGATGGCCTTTATTCAGAATGGTATGCGATTCATCATTCTTTACAGTGCGACCATTCAAATCCAGGGTTACATCCTTATCCGCAGGGATGACGAAGTTGTTGGTCGTAATGTCTTTCGTCAGCACGATATTGACAGGAGCTGTTGCCTTGTTCACAATAGCCTGCAGTTCGTCTCCCGTTGTAACTGAAATAGGATATTCAGCATCCTTATCATACTGGTTGCCGTTGCTGTCATACTCGACAGTATCCTGCGTTGCAACTACTGTAATAGAAATGCCATCAATGGTCTTGCCTTGGTAGTTATCGTCTGCGTTTTCCTGCATATGGCCGGAAATCGTCAACTCCTTGCTCTCCCCCACAGCAAGCGGATGGTCAGCATCAAGCGTGGTATCATTAACAGTCCAATCAATAACTTTGTTTAAATCAGCGTCGCCTTTGATGCCAGTAATAACAATTTTATATTTCAGTGCCAAAGAACCAGTATTCTTAATCGTGATAGGCTCAAGGTTATAGGTGCAACCCGGTTCCCACAGTGCTGTACCGGTTTGACCTTCGGCCTTTTGCCAAGTCAGAACATCTGTACTGCTTAACTCTTTGTTGCCGTTTAGCAGAGTGACCGTTAATTTGCCCGCTTCTACTTTGGATACACCAGTAGATGCCGTGCTCGTAAACCACGCAAAGGTTGACCCGATCAGCAGCGCAGCGGTCAGCGTCAGGGCAATGGCGCTGACAAGCAGGCTGCGCTTGACCGATGTTCGGTTGTCTTTCATTTAAATTCCTCCTAGTTTTTCCAAAACTGTCAAATGCAGTTTCAACGAATACCCATATTTTACCACCCGGGGGGGTAAGGCTATTCGCAATTTCACAGAATATACATAAATATTCTTGTGGATTTTTTACAAAAAAGTGAATTTTTGGGGAAAACGGCGGTAAAGGGGATGCAAAAGCCCCTCCCCCTTCGCTCCGCTCGCCCGGCACAGTCCGCGGGGCATCGGGGACGCCGCCCTACAACGTGTATTTTTTAAAATTCAAACTATTTTACAATAATGTCACAATCTTTGAAAGAATTTGGCCTTGCTTTTGCGGCAAAATCTTTGTATAATAAATGTCAGGATGGGGCACTAGGAGGCTGACTTAGACCCCTGTTGTCCCATTCAGCCAAAAGTATAGAGAAAGAGGTATATGTAAGCATGGCAAATCTGGATTTGACTAAGTATGGCATTACCGGCACGACCGAGATCGTGCATAACCCCTCTTACGAGATGCTGTTCGAGGAAGAGACCAAACCCGAGCTGACCGGCTATGAGAAGGGCCAGGTCACCGAGCTGGGCGCTGTCAACGTTATGACCGGCGTTTACACCGGCCGTTCCCCCAAGGACAAGTACATCGTTGTTGACGAGAACTCCAAGAACACCGTTTGGTGGACCAGCGACGAGTACAAGAACGACAACCATCCCATGACCGAGGCCACCTGGTCTGCCGTTAAGGACATTGCCAAGAAGGAGCTGTGCAACAAGCGCCTGTTCGTCGTGGATGCTTTCTGCGGCGCAAACAAGGATACCCGCATGGCGATCCGCTTCATCGTGGAAGTGGCCTGGCAGGCACACTTTGTCACCAATATGTTCATCAAGCCCACCGCCGAGGAGCTGGCCAACTTCGAGCCTGACTTCGTTGTTTACAACGCCTCCAAGGCTAAGGTTGAGAACTACAAGGAACTGGGCCTGAACAGCGAGACCTGCG
>ERZ1034897.1006-NODE-1006-length-11780-cov-21.849552_pt1 | contig 11780 bp, 9 predicted proteins | sample MGYA00520629_ERZ1034897 | MGnify/ENA primary metagenome ERZ1034897 (study PRJEB33766, sample SAMN09781789) | gut metagenome | biome: gut microbiome | host: Homo sapiens | place: Madagascar | study: EMG produced TPA metagenomics assembly of the PRJNA485056 data... | reverse complement strand
AGAGTACATCACAGGGATACCACATCGGAACTACGTATCAGGTGTGGTAGTTCATGCAATGAGTGCCAATGCATTTGTAGAAGATGAAAAACAATCCATAGAAGCTGGTATGAATGGACATCTATCCAAACCAATAGATTCTAAGAAACTACTTGAAGTACTCAATCAGGTATTTGCCAACAAGTGAAAGAGCTTGTTGGTTTTTTATATATTCAGATCAATGATGATATCTTCAGGCTTGTTATCTCCAAAGAATCTAGCCATATAAATAGGCAAGTAAATATTTCTATCATCAACTTCTACATTCGTTGGCGCTAGAATGTATGCTTTCTTGATTGCGTATTCTCTAGTATCCAATAATTTATCTAATGCTTTATGGAGTTTAAAATCTTTTCCTGATTTAATTTCTAACGGAATGATTTGATTATCGTATTCCACCATAAAATCAATTTCGCCAATCTTCTTATTTTTATAATAATATGGCGTGATATTGTTACTTATGAATTCTTGAGCGATATAGTTCTCAAATAGTGCACCATTATTGATTTCGTTTTCAAGATTCATATTCAAAAGTTCTTTACTTACATAGTCTGGATAACAAGATGTTAACAAGCCTACATCAGCCATAAACAACTTGAATTGATTTGTTGACTTAGAAAGAATCAACGGTGCTTTTGGTTCATTCGCAATGTATATAGGAATAGCTACCGCAGCATCCTTAAGCCATAGAAAACTATTTTCATATCGGTCAAACTTTAATTCTTTATCTAATTGTGTAAACACAAATCTTCTATTTTGCTGATTCAGTTGAGCTGGAATAGAATCAAAAATCGAAATGATTTTAAGTTTTTTATCATCATTTTCATATTTGATGAAATCTGCTTTATATTGTCTAATAATATTTTGTTGTTCATTGCGAACTTCGCGTAAATTTCGTGTTTTGACAAATGTATTCACAACAGATGGCATTCCACCACAAATCAAATAATAATAGAAAGCATTCAACATACGCTTATGAATGATTTCGTCAACTGGCTGCAGTTCATCAAAACATTCTTTTAGATATTTGATCGTAGTGTCCTGAATCCCAATCGCATCAGCAAATTCAAATAAATTCATAGGAAACATTTGAAACATATCCACGTAGCCTACAGGAATACTTTTAATACCTTTTAATTCGACTCCCAAATTAGATCCACTTAAAATATATCTATACTTACCTTCATCAACTAAAAATTTAATTTTTGTGATTATATCAGGATAGAGTTGTACTTCATCAAAAAAGATAATTGATTTGCCTTCTACTAATGGTACATCTGAATATAGTGCTAATTTCATTGTCATATCTTCAGAATTACTTAAATTGTTCATTGCATTTAAGATATCTTCTCTTTCCTGGAAGTTAACTTCAAAATAAGAGATATTATTCCTCTTTAACATTTCTCTTATTAGATATGTCTTTCCAACTTGTCTAGCACCATATATAAGCAAAGCTTTTTTACTGTCATTGATCCAGTCTTGAATCTTCTTTTCATATTGTCTTTTCATCTGAAGCACTCCTTTTTCTTTATCATACATTATTTTGCCCCGTTTTTCTTGAATTTTTGATGCATTTTGCCCCGTTTTTCTCAACTTTTGAGTATCATTTTGCCCCGTTTTTCCAAAATGTATATTTTTTCATATCAATTCAGTCATTTTTCTCTTGTGTAACCGTTTACATTATTCTACAATGGAAACCAGAAAGGAACAATTGGTTTCCACATGAAAGAAACAATCATTCAAGAAGCAATCAATTTATATCGCATCAAAGGTCTATCCTTCACAATGAACGATATTGCTCAAAACCTGCACATTGCAAAAAAAACAATCTACAGATACTTTGACTCTAAAGAATCTCTTTTACAAGGTATCGTGGAATATGGTTTTGCATTGATTCAGGAAAACAAAAAACAAATCTTATCTTCCAATCTGCCATACATTGAAAAACTATCCCAGTTATTAATTGCGATGCCAACCGATATTGCATCCATTGATTTCAAACAGCTAGAACCATTATCTACACAATATCCTGCTGTATTTGCATCTATCAATCATCATTTAAAAAGTGACTGGGAACCTGTCTTTGCTTTTATCCAGCAAGGCATTGACGCACATATCTTACGAGATATTCCACTGTATATGATTGAAATTATCATCACTTCCAGTATGAATTCTTTGTTGTCATCTAGTGATGATACACATACCTATCAACAATCTCTACACGATCTATTAGATATTTTAATGAAAGGAATGATTTTATGAAAAGAATTGATAACGCCTGGCAGTTTACTCCTATCTGGAGTGAAGAATTCTCACATGGAGAAAACGAATATGAAGAGATTCGTATTCCACACACAGTAAAGGAGTGTCCTCTCCACTACATTGATGTTGATTCCTATCAAATGATTTGTGGATATCGAAGACACTTGAATATTCAAGATTTAAGCAAAAGATATTTCTTACAGTTTGATGGTGCAGCACATATTGCTACAGTATATGTGAATGGAATGCAGTTAATGCACCATGAATGTGGATATACTGCTTTCCGTGTTGAAATTACAAGTGCATTGCATAAAGGTGATAATCTTGTCTCTGTCAAATTAAATACGACAGAAGATGCTTCGATTCCTCCATTTGGATTTATGATTGATTATCTGACATATGGCGGTATCTATCGTCATGTATGGCTGGATGAAAAAGAATCTACATACATCAAAGATGTCTTTGTACAGCCACGCAGTGACTTAACAAGTATTACTTCTACGATTACGTATGATGGAGATACATCAGATATGCATGTCAAAGCGCAGATCTTTGATCAGGAACATATCTGTGTTGTACAGAAAGAATATGATTCCTGCCTGGATACAATGACACAATTCATTCCTTCTCCAATTCTATGGAATGTACATCGCGCATATCTTTATACATTTCACTTAGAACTATATAAAGGTAATACATGCATTGATGTTTCAGATACACCATTTGGTCTTAGAACAATTACTTGGGATGAGAATAACATTCTCGTCAATCATAAGCCCGCATTCATTCGCGGTTTGAATCGACACCAGTCATTCCCATATGTTGGTTATGCGGTATCAGATTCTTTGCAGAAAGAAGATGCACGTATCTTAGATGAAGAGTTAGGTGTCAATGCGGTAAGAACATCACATTATCCACAATCTCATGCATTTATTAACGAATGTGATCGAAGAGGTATCTTAGTCTTCACTGAAATTCCAGGATGGCAATATGTATCTTCCAGTCAGCACTGGAGAGATATCTGCATCCATAATGTTGAAGAAATGGTAACACAATACCGCAATCATCCTTCTATCTTCATGTGGGGTGTCAGAGTCAATGAAAGTCAGGATGATGATGCACTCTATACAAAAACAAATGCACTTGCACATTCTCTTGATCCAACACGCCCAACAAGCGGTGTTCGCTACATAGAAAAGAGCTCTTTTCTAGAAGATATTTACAGTTACAATGATTTCTCTCATAACGGAACAAATCCAGGATGCAAAAAGAAAAAGGACGTCACGCCAGACACAAAAAAACCATTATTGATTTCTGAATGCAATGGACATATGTTTCCAACAAAATCATTTGATCCCATCAGCAAACGGCAGGAACATGCATTACGTCATGCACGGGTAATGAATGATGCAATCCAAGATAAACAACACGCAGGTATGTTTAGCTGGTGCATGTTTGATTACGCAACACACAAAGACTTTGGCAGTGGAGATAAGATTTGTTATCACGGTGTTATGGACAGCTTTCGCAATCCAAAGCTTGCCAGTTATGTCTATAGTTCCCAGCAGGAAAATACGCCTGTATTAGAAGTTGGCACAACCATGGATATTGGTGATTATCCTGCAGGGCAGATTGCATCATTCTATTGCTTCACAAATGGAGATTCTATCCGTTTATATAAAAATGATGTATTTGTCAAAGAATTTTTCACAACACCATTTGCATCATTAAAGCATGGTCCAATTCTCATTGACGATACGATTGGTAATCTTCTAGAAACACAAGAACACATGTCAAAACAACAGGCGAAAGATATTCGTAGTTGTCTACTGGCTGCTAGAGACTATGGCCTGGCAAATTTACCACTGAAAAATAAATTACAATTCGCTAAGGCTATGATGAAATATCACCTTACATTCCTTGATGGGGTTGATCTTTATGGAAAGTATGTCAGTAACTGGGGAGATGAAGCAACACAATGGAGATTTGATGCCATCAAAAATGGTAACGTCATTGCTTCTAAAACAAAATGTCCAGGCTCTTTCCTTCATATTGAAGCAAAGATTTCTTCTACTGTCTTAGAAGAAAGTGATACATATGATATGGCATCGATTCGTATCCGTATCTTAGATGATCATGATTCTGTAGCTTCCTATGCACAATTACCAATCACAATCCATGCTTCTAACAATCTAGAAATCATTGGAGGAGAACACATTGTCAGTGAAGGAGGAATGTGTGGAACATACATTCGTTCCAAAGCTGTTTCTTCTCATGAGACGATTACGATTTCTTCACCAGGATTAGAACCTGTCACATTCCATTTACAAATTCGAGGATAATATTGTATGAAAAAATTCAGTTTCAAAGAAAAGGCTGCCTTTGGCCTAGGTGCTGTTGGAAAAGATATGGTCTATGCCTTATCTTCTTCCTATGTGATGTATTACTATCAGGATATTTTAGGATTACAGGCAACATTTGTAGGTTTGATTTTAATGATTGCACGTGTATTTGATGCCATCAATGATCCGTTCATGGGTGTTCTTGTCGCAAAAACAAATACAAAATACGGAAAATTCAGACCATGGATCTTATCTGGAACTGCATTAAATGCATTTGTCTTATATGCATTATTCAGTGCTCCAGATTTATCAAAAACAGGACTCATGGTATACTTCGCAATCATTTATATTCTATGGGGTGTTACGTATACAATGATGGATATTCCATACTGGTCAATGATTCCAGCCGTTACAGAACAGCCAAAAGATCGTGAACAGTTATCTGTTGTTGGCAGAACATGTGCTGGTATTGGTTCTGCACTGATTCAAGTGGGAACTGTATTATGTGTTGCCTTTTTAGGAGGCGGCAGTGAAGTGAAAGGTTTCCGCTACTTCTCTATGCTTGTTGCTTTGATTTTTGTACTTACAGAAGCAATTCTCTTCTTTTCAATCAAAGAAAAGAAAAGTGAAAAGAAAATGGAAACAACATCCATCAAAGATATGTTCTCTGCTTTATTCCACAATGATCAAGCAATGTTAACGGTCATCACAATTGTGCTGATTAACAGTGCTTTATACATCACAAGTAATTTAATTCTATATTTCTTTAAATATGATCTAGGTACAGAATTATGGAAAAACAACTATACGTTATTCACAACCATTGGCGGAGCAACGCAGATTCTTGGTATGATGGTTTTATATCCTGTATTGCGTAATAAACTATCTAATACAACAATTTTCAAAACATCTTTATGTATGGCAATTCTTGGCTATGCTTTATTACTGTTTGCTTCGTTTATGAACCTTGCACACAATATGGTCATACTTTGTTTGATTGGTGCTCTTGTATTCAGTGCGAATGGAATGTTAAGTGTGCTTACAACAGTTTTCTTATCTACTTCTGTTGATTATGGAGAAATGAAAACCGGCAGAAGAGAAGAATCTGTCATCTTTTCCATGCAGACGTTTGTGGTAAAAGCTGCAAGTGGTCTCGCTGTATTTTTAACAGGGATTGGTCTTGATATGATTGGTCTAGCTGGAAACAGTGAAGATGGTATCCCTGCAGTTCAAAGCGCTTCTACAATTACAGGCTTACGCTGTCTTATGACATTACTTCCAATCCTTGGATTATGTATTGCTTTGATTGTATTCAAAAAGAAATTTATATTAACAGATGACAAAGCACAGGAAATCGCAGAAAAGTTGAGAGAAAAACATGAAATGGAAACTCACAGTTAAAGTTGATCAAGAAATGATCCAGGAAGAAGTGGATTCGCTTTCCATTCTTCAAAGAGAACTCCATGGAAAAATCCAATGTATCAAAGCAGAAACACAATTAGATTTGGATAAAAATGATGTTTTATTCTTCAATGGCTATCAGACATGGACATATAACAAAGAGATACAGATTTGTGACAAACAGAAAGGTGTTGATCACATTCCTTCGTTTCTTTTAAACAAGTATCATTTTGATCGATATGGTGACTACCATTTTGTAGAATACGCAAAAGAATCAGGTATCTTTCATGGATTCACATACATGTATATTCGTCATGAGAATACATACCATTTACTTGCTTCTTGTGATGAAGAACAGGCATATACGATCTTCCACTATGATCATGGAACATTAACCATTGAAAGAGATTGTAAAGATTATCCTGTGGATGGCTTATACACATGTTTTGATATTCTCGATACAACAGGCAGTGAAGAAGAAGTATTTGATGCCTGGTTTGATCGAATGCATATACAGCCATTAGAAACAAAAAAACTTTATGGATATTCGAGCTGGTATAACCATTACGAAAATATCTCTTCTAAAACAATTGCGGAAGATTTAGATGGATGCAAAAAGATTCTACAGAAAGGTGATTTGTTTCAAATTGATGACGGCTGGCAGACTTGTACCGGTGACTGGCTAAGCGTGGACAAGCAGAAGTTTCCTGAAGGATTGCGCTATGAAGTGGATCAAATTCATAACAATGGATTTCTAGCAGGCTTATGGCTTTCCCCTTTCTTAGCCTCCGTTCATTCAGATCTTGTGAAACTTCATCCAGACTGGCTATTAAAACACAATGGTTCCCCTTGGTTTACTGGATGCAACTGGGATGGTGCATATGCTTTAGATATTGATCATCCCCAAGTGATCCAGTATTTAAAAGATGTATTTCATCTTGTATTCGAAGAATGGAAGTTTGATTTTGTAAAACTGGATTTCTTATATGCAGGTGCTCCATTTCCTACAGAAACGAAGACACGCAGTCAGAAGATGTTCCAAGGCATTCATTTCTTACGTGAACTTTGTGGAAATCATCCAATTCTTGGATGTGGTGTACCAACATGTACAACATTTGGATTGTTTGAATATAACCGTATTGGATGTGATGTCTCTTTAGACTGGAATGATGTATGGTATATGCGTTTGTTTCATCGAGAACGTACTTCAACAAAGCAATCTTTAGCAAATACAATTTTCCGTCGATCATTAAACAACCGTGCATTCTTAAATGATCCAGATGTATTTTTCTTGAGAGATGAAAATATCAAACTCAATGCAAAACAGAAAGATCTTTTAGCAACACTCAATGCACTGCTTGGAGGGGTATTTCTTACAAGTGATAATCCATCAAATTATACAGAAAAACAAATCGAACAGTACAAGTATTATCGTCACTTATCCCAGGCAGAAAATATCCATACTTCTATGCATGGATCCACTTTAACAATTACGTATACATTAGATGATAAAAATCATATATTTACATGTGATACAAGAAAGTTTTAAAAAACTCCAGAAACTGGAGTTTTTTTGCATATCTGAAGCAAAGAATATGATTTCTTTCATAATCGTAATCCTTTTACATCTTTGATACGTGACAAAATCATATTACAGCTGCAGCTGATCACACCAGGCAATGGATCAATGACTGTATGTAAAAATTCTTCCATTTCTTCTGCAGAAGAAGCAACAGCATGCACATGCAGTTTATCTTTTCCCGTGACACGATAAATCTGTGTCACCGTATCATTCGCATTCAATCGTTCTGTAACCTTTGCCAAGTAATTCGGTGTTGTTTCGATTTCAAAATAACAGGAAACTGCTCCACTAATCTTCTGTGGATTGACAATTGTTGTATATTCTTCAATGATTCCACGCTGTTCCAATGCTAGTATTCTTGCTTTTACCGCCACTCTTGAAATACCGATTTTTTCACCAATATCAGAATAGGAAATACGTGCATTCTCTATCAGCAAGCTTACAATCTCTTGATCCAATTTATCTAATCCATCCAAAAACATAGCGTTTCTCCATAAAACTTCATCTTTGCGTTGATAATAGCACCAGGATTTCGAAAAGTAAACGTTACATTGACGAGTGTCATTATTGTATCTATAATAATTGCGATATGTAACTTTAAGCTTACGAAACGGAGGCTTATCATGAATCGAGATTTAACAAAAGGATCCATCATCAAATCTATGCTTTTATTTGCCATCCCAATGATTTTGGGAGACTTGCTGCAACAATGCTATAACATTGCGGATACTTTGATTGTTGGGCAATTCCTTGGAAGAAATGCTCTTGCGGCTGTTGGTTCCTCTTTTACATTGATGACTTTTCTAACTTCCATCATTCTTGGATTATGCATGGGAAGTGGTGCTCTATTTTCCATGCGCTTTGGAGAAGGCAATGAAAAAGCACTTCGTGAAAATCTCTGTGCTTCATTTTTCTTCATTGCCTTTGTGACTGTACTTTTAAATATCTTGTCATTTTTATGCTTGGATAGTCTTCAAATATTTCTTCAGGTTCCACTAGAAGTGTGGAGTGATATGCGTTCCTATTTGTTTATCATCTTTCTTGGCATTCCTGCCGTTTTTCTATACAACTATTTTGCTTCTTACCTGCGTGCAATTGGTAATTCAGTTGTTCCATTATGGTTTCTGGCTGTTTCTGCAATATTGAATATCATTCTTGATCTCTGGTTTGTGATTGGATTGCATTTAGGTGTTGGCGGTGCAGCAGAAGCAACAGTCATTGCACAATATGTTTCAGGGTTTGGTATTGCGATTTATACACTCACCCATTTTTCACAGGTACGTTCGATATGGAATATCCACTGTCTAAAAAAAGAAAGAATTCATGAAATCATCTCCTTCTCTACCCTCACATGTGTTCAACAGTCCGTAATGAACCTTGGGATTCTTATGGTACAAGGGCTTGTCAACAGTTTTGGACCAATTGTGATGGCTTCATTTGCGGCTGGTGTAAAGATTGATGCATTTGCCTATATGCCCGTCCAGGATTTTGGTAATGCCTTTTCAACATTCATTGCACAAAACTATGGTGCAAGAAAGAATGATCGTATCCGTTCTGGTTTAAAAAATGCAGTATGCATCTCTATGGCTTTCTGTATTGTCATATCTGCACTCGTCTTTATCTTTGCAAAACCACTCATGTCTATTTTTGTGGATGCAAATGAAATTGAAATCGTTCAAGAAGGTGTACGCTATCTCCGCATTGAAGGAGCATTTTATTGTGGTATCGGTTGTTTATTTTTGCTTTATGGATTGTATCGCGCACTAGGCAGACCTGGAATGAGTGTTGTACTTACCGTTATTTCTTTAGGTACACGTGTTGTACTTGCATATATTTTTTCTTCTATCGTTGGGGTATGTGGTATCTGGTGGTCTGTTCCTATTGGATGGTTTTTAGCGGATATCACTGGTTTATTCTATTACAAGGCAAAAAAGAAAGAATTATTATTTTGACATAACAACCTTATATTTTTCTCTGATGTGATTGACTGCTTCATCTGCATTTACAACTTTTCCTTGTATAGCAGACACGCAACATCACTTCCATATATTTTGGATGCTTTGTTCAAGCAATAATCATTTTGGAATACGCATCTCGAATCTGAAAAAGAGGAGCACATTCTTTCTCAAATGTTTTCTGCCCAGAAATGTTGTCACTTACACACATAAGGTACGAACTAACCTTGCTGGTGTGGTGGCAGCCACGCAGCAGATATTAAGTCTGGATACGATGCCAAAGTGTTATCAAAAATATGAAAAAGAATCGTGGAAAAGTCGTGGGCTTCGTGTATTACCAGTAGACAATTATGTGGTACTTTATATTCCAGACAACAATAAAAAGGTTGTAACAATACTTAGAGTAATGTATGCCGGACGGGATATAGACAATCAGTTAAATCTTCACACAAAGCAATAAAGGATATGATTTGAAGTCAGCACTGTTTCTGCACAACTAATTTCAACTTTATTTTTTTTCCTTTGAAAGTGGAATTTAACTTTTCAGTTCAGCCTTTTCATAACAGCACAGAAATAAAAAGAATAGAAGAGTACATCAGTTAACAGTAACGCTGAATTTACCACCACTCTATGAAGACGGCGCACTCTTCTGAATTGCTAGTAGATAGAAGTTTTTTATATCCTACATTAAAGAATGGAATGGCATCAGCAACTATCCTCCACTATGGAATCGATTTATAAAAGCAATTAACAGTTCACGTTTACCTGATCTTCGATAAGCATTAGCACTTCTGCTAGTGCTTTTCTTTAATCAAATGAGCAACATGATGTTCACACTATTAGAAATTAAATTGATCATTCTATTACCGAAAATTGAATAATTTTTAAAAAGTGGGAACAGGAGAGGACGTTATGCAACTTATTGTTAGAAAAAAAATATTTAGACGAGTTGATTGAATTATATGGTACACCCGATATAAAGGTTATTACTGGAATCCGTCGTAGTGGAAAATCAGTATTACTTCAGGAATTTATCACATATTTAAAATCATTAAATGAACAAATCAATATTGTGATGATTAACCTTCAAGAGTTGGAATTTGATCATTTGTTAGAATATCATGCCTTGCATAAATATATTATGAATCAATACAAAGAAGAAATGACAAATGTACTGCTAATTGATGAGGCACAGATGTGTCCTCAATTTGAACTTGCAATTAATAGCATTTATGCAAAAGGAATCTATGATATTTATATTACAGGTTCAAATGCATTTTTACTCAGCTCAGATTTGGCAACACTGTTTACTGGAAGAACAATGGAAATAAAAGTATACCCATTTTCATTTAAGGAATATCTAACTTATTATAAAATCACAGATGGATATGATGATGCTTTTGATCAATACGTCAAAACCGGAGGCATACCTGGGGCTTATGCTTATAAAACGGAAGATCGACAATATGACTATGTACAAGATGTTTATTCAACCATTATTATTCGAAATTTAGTTGATAAATATAAGATAAGAAATAAACTAGAATTCACGAATATATCCGAATTTATGATGGATAACATTGGGAACTTGCTTTCTCCAAACAATATCTGTAAGACTTTAAAGAATGATCAAAGTGAAATAACAAGAAAGACTGTTTCAAAATACATTGATTATTTAGAAAATGCTTTTCTATTTTATGAAGCAAAACGATATGATTTAAAAGGAAAAAAATACCTAACCAACAATAGTAAGTATTATCTTTGTGATTCTTCTTTTCGTTATGCAGTAAATGGTACACGAAATATGGACTATGGAAGAGTATACGAAAACATTGTTTATTTAGAGCTACGTAGAAGAGGTTATGAAGTATATGTTGGCAAACTGTATAAAAAAGAAATCGACTTTGTTATCAAGAAACGTGATACACAAATATATACAAGTAAGTGATAATATTTCGGATAAAAAAACATTTGAAAGAGAATACGCACCATTACTTGCGATAAAAGATGCTTACCCTAAGTTGATTATCGCAAGAACACGTCATGAAACATATAATTACCGAGGTATTCAAGTTATTGATCTTTGCAGATGGCTTAGAGAAGAATAACAAGAAAAGAAAAAAAGCAGATATTTCCGCTTAAATAAGATATTAATGGTGTCCTCGATGAAATTCGAACTCACGACCTTTCGCTTAGGAG
>ERZ1034897.1004-NODE-1004-length-11806-cov-8.044762_pt1 | contig 11806 bp, 13 predicted proteins | sample MGYA00520629_ERZ1034897 | MGnify/ENA primary metagenome ERZ1034897 (study PRJEB33766, sample SAMN09781789) | gut metagenome | biome: gut microbiome | host: Homo sapiens | place: Madagascar | study: EMG produced TPA metagenomics assembly of the PRJNA485056 data... | reverse complement strand
TTTAAAATTTTAAATGAATATCCTAGCATAAAAAATGCTTCTATTGCTACTGGTGTAAATTCTCAAGGTATTTCTCTTTGTTGCAATGGGAAATTAAAGACCTCCGGAGGATTTATTTGGAAACATAAAAGAGACCTATAATGGTCTTTTTTTATTAAGGAGGTGAAGTAATGGCTATTAAGTTGATATGTCAAAAGGCTAGTGGAGAAAAAATAGATATAACTAATTTACTAATTAATGTTACTTGGAGTGGTGATTATAAAAGTTGTGCTAGAAAGCTTGAATTTTCGTTAATCAGTAGCCCTATGGATAAAAACATTCCTAAAGTTGATATACCTATTATGAGCATAATATCTTTTTATGAAGATGATAATGAATTGTTTAGGGGCTTTGTATATGAAAGAGAAAAATCTAGTGATAATGCTATGAGTTTTCTATGTTACGACTATTGTGCAAAACTTAATGATATAAAAGTATCTAAGAATATAAAAAATCAAACTGCATCTACTATTTATAATAATTTTCTTACTGAATATGGACTTAATAAAGGTGATATAATTCAAGCTAATACTGGTGTAACTAAAGTTTTTTTAGGTGTTACTGCTTATGATATGATAATGACTGCATATACAGAAGAAGCTAAAAATACTGGTAAAAAATATATGTTATACAGTAGAGGTAATAAATTTTATGCTAGTGAAAAAGGTATTGTAAAACTTAAATTGTCTTTTGAAGAAGGTAAAAATATATTATCAAGTAGCTTTAAAGAATCTGTATCTAATATGGTTAATAAAGTGTTAATCGTAGATGAAAACGGAAATAAAGTATCAGAAGTAAAAAATGATGATTGGCATAAAGCTTATGGATTATTTCAAGATGTTTATAAGCAGCAAGAAGGTAAAGACAGTAATGCAGAAGCTAAAGCAATGCTAAAAGATATTGAACAAACTTGTAGCTTAACTGGCTTTGGTGATACAACTTGTATAACTGGCTATGGAGTTCAAGTTAAAGATTCTCATACTGGTCTAGTAGGTTTATTTTATATAGATAGTGATACGCATACCTGGGAAGGTGGAAACTATACTATAGACTTAGAGTTGAACTTTAAAAACATAATGAATGAAGTATCTGCAGGGGAAGATGAAAAAACTGAAACAAATATTAATTTAGATGGTAGTGCAACTGTAACTGGTGGAAAAGAAGTTGATGCTGAATTTACTGCTTATTATCCAGCTAATAACTCAATGCAAGGAGGTTTTCTTGATGCTATGGGTAATAAATTAAATCCAAATAAATTAACTTGTGCTTGCCCTAAATCTGTACCATTTAAAACTAAAATTCAAGTTAAAGGAACTGGAACTGATAGAGATAATTTAGTTTATACTTGTACTGATAGAGGTGGGGCAATTGTAATAGACTCTAACGGTGTTTATCATATAGATTTACTTATGAAAGATAAGAAAACTGCTTTAGCTTTTGGAAGAAGAAAAGGAAAAGCTTTAATAGGTGTTGAAGTTTCAGAAACTCCTAACGCTAGCAATGGTGTAAATAGCAAAGCTAGTAAAGCCTTTGAATTTTGTAAAAGTAAGTTAGGAACTCCTTATTTATGGGGAGGAACTGGACCACGCTATGACTGTAGTGGTCTAATGATGAAAGCTTATGCTTCTGTTGGTATATCTATACCTAGAACGAGTAAACAACAATCTACTTTTGGGAAATCAGTAAGTAAAAGTAATTTGCAAATAGGTGATTTAGTATTCTTTGGAAGTCCAGTACACCACGTTGGTATGTATTGTGGAAATAATCAATATATACACGCACCTAAAACTGGTGATGTAGTTAAAATAAGTAGCTTGAGTGGTAGAAAAGATTATACTTGTGCAAGGAGGGTTATATAATGAATAATCCTTTTTTAGGTTTATATGAAGTAATGGGAGAAGCAACGAAGGTCGAGCCTTCTTTTTTTATTGCAAAAATTAAAACTCCTTTGCCTAATTTAGAGGTCCAATTAAATGACATTGTACTTGATAAAGATAATTTACTTATTAATAAATGGTTAAAAGATAGAAATGAGGATTTATTTACTGAATATCAAGGGCATACACATGGTGGAGATACTACTGGGGACGGTAATCACAGACACCAAATAAAATATAATGTTCAAGATAAATTAGAAGTAAATGACAAAGTTATTTTATTGAAAATAAATGATAAATTCATAATCATAAGCAAGGTGGTGAGTATATGAGTTTATTCCCTTTTGTAAGTTATAAAGAGGATATAGTAAAAGACGAAACTTTGCCACTTTATAGGGAAGTCGGAAAAGGACTTAAAATAGTTGAAGGAAATGAAGCTATAAAAATATGGATATATAAAGCACTTCAAACGCCTAGATACCAGTACGAGATATACACTTGGGACTATGGAAGCGAATTGTTAAGTCTTATAGGTAAAGCATATACAAAAGGATTAACACAATCAGAAGCTTCTAGATATATAAAAGAAGCACTTCTTATTAATCCTTATATACTTGATGTAAATGTAATATCTACAAGCTTTGACGGTGATGTTTTAAGTGCTAATGTAAGAGTAAAGACAATTTACGATGGTGAGGTGATAGTAAATGTCTAAAACATATGAAGAAATAAAACAAAGAGTATTAAATAATACTGATATAAATGTAGATAAAAGAGAAGGTTCATTTTTGAATAATATGGCTTCTCCTTTATCTTATGAACTAGCTAAATTTTATATAGAACAACAAGATTTAGTAAACATGGCTTTTGTAAAAAATGGATATTTTAATTACTTAGACATTAAGTGCGAAGAGTATGGAATATCTAGGAAACAAGGAACTAAATCAGTAGGGGAAGTTATATTTACTGGTGAAAATGGAACTTTAATATCTAATGGCACTGTATTAGTTGCTGATGATTTATATTTTGTTGTTTTGAATGATGCTACTATAGCTGAAAATCAAGCAGAATTAGTTGTAGAAGCTTTAGAAGTAGGAAAGCAATATAATTTATCAGCTGATACAAGGTTAATCGCTACAGAGCCTATAAATGGCGTAAATGACATATATGTTAAATCTAATTTTGAAAATGGAACAGATGTAGAAAGTGATGAAGATTTAAGAGAGAGATTTTTTACAACTATAAAGAAATCTTATACAAGTGGAAATGTTGCACACTATGAATTATGGACTTTAGAAGTTGATGGTGTAGGTGCTTGTAAAGTATATCCTTTGAAAAATGGGAATGGTACAGTTGAAATTGTAATAACTAATAGTGATATGTTGGGGGCATCAAGTGAACTAATAGAAAAAGTAAAAGCTAATATTGAAAGGAAAAGACCAATAGGTGCAAGTGTAACTGTTGTTAGTGCTACTGAAAAAACTATAAATGTAAGTGCTACTGTAAGACTTTTAGGGGGATATTCTCAAGACGAAGTTGAAACATTATTTAAAAATAAATTAACTCAATATCTAAAAGAAATAGCTTTTAAAGATACTTATGTATCTACTGCTAGACTAGGGAATTTACTTCTTGATACTGCTGGGGTGTTTGATTATTCAGATTTTAAAGTTAATGGTGCTATGAATAATGTTAATCTGCTAGATACAGACGTTCCTAAAGTTGGTACAATATCTTTTTCTTATGCAGAGGTGGTATAATATGAATTTAATAAATATGTTGCCATCTTTTTATCATAATAGCGATTTTGTAAAATCATATATGTCTAGTCAAAGTGTAGAATATAATTTTATAAAAGAAAGTATAGATGATTTAGTTAATAATTTATACGTTGACACTGCGACTTGGGGACTTGATTATTTTGAAGAAGAGTTAGGGCTTAAAACTGATAAATCTAAGACTTATGAAGAAAGAAGAGAACGTATAAAAGCTAAAAAAATAGGTAATGGAACAACTACTATAAAAATGATAAAAGATACTGCTTTAGCTTTTGACTGTGGAGAAGTTGAAATAACTGAAATATATAATGATTATGCTTTTAAACTTAAGTTTGTAAGTGAAAAAGGTAGACCTAAGAATTTAGATGATTTTAAAAATGCTATAGATGAAATTAAACCAGCACACTTAGCTTATATTCTAGAATTTATATTTAATACCCATCAACAATTTAAACCTAAAACACATCAAGAATTAAGCCAATTTACACATCAAGAAATTAGAGAGGTGGTTGAATAATGCCTAACTATACAAATAATTTACAACTTGAAAAACCTTTACTAAATGAAAATTATGATATAGAAGTTCATAACAGAAACATGGATAAAATAGACACTGCTATACAAGAAGTAAAAGGTAAAGTAGATGGATTAGAATTAACTGCTCAAAGAGTAAGCATTGCAGATTCTACTAATAAGTTTGAAGCTACTAATGTAGAAGATGCACTTTTGGAGAATAAAACAGGTATTTTAAATTTACAAAAAGAACTAGGAACAAATAAATCTACTCTGCAAAATAATATAAATGCAATAAGAGAGGTGTTATAATGTCTACTCTTAAACAATTAGTTGATGAAACTACTAATATAAAAAATGAATTAAAAACTTGTCATGCTAATTTAAAAAGTAATCTTATAGAAAAAGGCGTTGAATGTAGCGATACAGATAAGTTATTAAGATTAGCCAATAAGGTTGGAGAAATAGAACTAGGTAAGAAATGGGCAAGTGGAACTTCGGTGGTAAATTCTAGCAAAATAAGTGTTAGAGGGTTAAACTTTAAACCTAGATTTATATATGGTTATCAAACTGGCGTTAACTATTATGATAAACGTTCTGTTGTATACTGTTCTTCTCCAACGATTGATATTTACGCTGAACATTCTAATTATTTCGAAGATTACGGAAAAAGCGTTATTTATAACGATGGTTTTGATTTATGGGTTGCAAACGCTAGGGAAGGTGCTAATATTAATTGGCAAGTTTATGAGTAGAGGTGATAAGCTATGAAGCAAATAGGAACTAAAATATATTATTGTTTGCTAACAGGAAATGTAATAAAAATCATAGGTGATATGCAAGGATATGTAAAAGAAACAACTTTTGATGAAGATTATGAAATATATACAGAGTTAAAAGAAAGAAATAAATCTAGTATAGGATTGTTAACTTTTGATTATGGGGAATACCCTAAATTATCTAAAGGTAGTACGGGAGTTATGGTTAATCTTGAAACTAAAGAATTAATATTTAGTTATGAAGAATTACCACAAGAACCTACTGAAATAGAAAAAATTAAAGAAAAAATATCCATTTTGGAAGCTGAAAACAAAACTTTAAAACAAGAATTATCAATAACTCAAGATGCTATAAATGAATTAATATTTAATTCTTTAAATATATAAAAGGTGGTGTATTTTATGGTAACTTATTTAGCTATGCAAATATTAAAGGGGAAAATATCTTATACTCAAACAGTAGAAAAATTCCCACAATACAAAGAGGATATAGACTTAATATTAATAACAGAAGGAAGAGAGGACTTAATAAAATAAGTTCTTTTTTTATGGCTAGATTAAGTTCTAGCCTTTTTATTTTCCAAAAGGTGGTGACTTTATGAATAAAGAGTATAAAATAAAGCTAGACTTAAATAAAAAACTTTATAATCAAAAAATGGCATTTAATCAGTTTGATGAAAATGTTAATGATTTTTATATTGAAGTAACTAAAAATAACGAAGTAGTAAAAGATTTAGATAAATCAATAATTACTTTAGTTGCAATTAAACCTAATAATGCAGTTGATGCTCAATTCATAGAAGTTAAAGAAGGGCAAGTATATGCCGATTTAAAGCCTTCTATGTGTGATTTAGTAGGAAATTATCAAGCTAAAGCTATGATAGTCTTGGAAGGGGAAATAGCAACTACAGACACTATAAATTATTCAGTAAATGAAGATAAAATAATATCTAGGCTTAATGATGATGTTGCAAGTGATGAAAGATTTCCTCTTTTTACAGATGCTTTATCAAGATTATCTACTATAGAAACAAACGAAGAACAAAGAATAGTAAACGAAGCTGAAAGAATATTATCAGAAGAAAATAGAAAAATAGAAGAAGCGAAAAGGGTAGAAGCTGAACTTATTAGACAACACGAAGAAGCAGATAGAGCTAAGTATGATGCAACTAGAGAAAGTAACGAGAATATAAGAAAACAAAATGAAAGCCTAAGATTAGCTAATGAAACTAATAGAATAGATGAAGAAGCTAAAAGAGTTGAGGAAGAATCTAAAAGAGTAGAAGCTGAACAACTTAGAAAAGATAATTATAACTTTATGACAGAGGATGAAGAACGTAGAAGAGTAGAAGCTAATGCACATAAAGAAGCAGAAAAATTAAGAGTTCAAGCTGAAACTAATAGAGTTAATGAAGAAGCTAAAAGAAGAACTATAGAACAAGCTAGAGTATCAGCAGAAAATACTAGAGTTAGTAATGAAAATACTAGAAAAGCTAGTGAGGTAACTAGACAAACTAATGAAACTCAAAGGGTAGAAGCTGAAACCCAAAGACAAAATAGATACAATTCTTTTATATTAGATGCAGAAGCTAATGCTAATAACTTTGAAAACTATACTAATACTGCAAAAGTTAAAGAAGAGGAAAGAAAGTCTAATGAATTAGATAGAAAATCTCAAGAAGCTAAAAGAGTATCAAATGAAGTAGAAAGAATATCTAATGAAAATACTAGAAAAGCTAATGAAGTAGTTAGAGAAAAAAATGAAACTTCTAGGCAATATGTATTTGAAAACAAAGTAGATGAAGTTGATAAAAAGATAATTGAAATAAATGCAACTAAAGATAATTTTGTATCTAGTATAAATACTAAAGTCGATACTAAAATATCTGAATTAAATACTACTAAAGATAATTTTGTATCTAGTGTTAATACTAAAGTTGATAATAAAATATCTGAAATAGAAGTTGCTAAATCTGATATGACTAATACTGTATCAAATAAAGTAAATGAAGTAGAAACTAGATTTAATGCACTTACATCTTCACAACAACAAGATGCAGAAGTAATAGATGCTAGAGATGGAGAAACTTCTCTAAAAGCTAGACTTGATAGAGATATAGAAAAAGCTAAACAAGTTTACGTAAACGTAGAAGGAAACCATATATCTACTGATAGTTCAAGTGGTTACGCTAAAGACGTTGAGATACTTGGTAACACTGTACAAGATGCTTCAAACCTTGCAGATATACGAAGTGTAGGTGACAAGGTAGAAGGTCAAGAACTGTATGAAATACCTGTTTTATCTGTTGGGAAGAATTTATTTGACGGTATATACAGAGATAATAGTTTCTTGCAAGTAACAGGTGTAGGTGCGGGTGATTTAGGTGATGTATCGGGGCATAAAGCTACACTTAATTATGTTAAATTAAAACCCAACTCTACATATAAATTCTCAACATCTAATTCACAAGGTGTTGGTATAATTTTATTTTTCTATGATAAGAACAAAAAGTATATAAGACACATAGATACTCATATTATGCCAAATACAGCACTTACTACAAATGAAAATGAATATTATATTAGGTGGTATGGTACAGATGCAAAAATATCTGCTTTCACAAATATTCAAATTGAAGAAGGTACAGTAGCAACTCCATACGAGCCATATCAAGAAGATAAATTAACTATTTTATCACCTGTCCAACTTGAAAAAGTAGGAGATGTTCGTGATAGAATAATCGAGAAAGATGGAGTATTGGGAATAGAGAAGTGGATAAATAAAATACATTTAGATGTGTCGACTCTATCACTTAATACTCCTGCAATTACGAATAATATGTTTAAAATGCCTATACCTTATTCAAAATTGAATTTAGATAATTCAACTTCAGATGGGGGACGTTGTATAACGACCTTTGGAGAGAATCTATCTTATGCTGATTGGGTTAATGTAACTAAAGAGGGTGTTTATATAGGTAAAACCGCTTTTGGTTTAGTTGTTTCTGTGGATACTGTTGGTGGTAGTACAATAAATCGTTTTAATGACTATTTCAAAAATAAAAATCACTATTTCTATAGGGCAACAGAAAATCCTACATTCATCCCATTACCACATTCACAACAAGTAAAACTTCGTACTTTTGCAAATAAAACTAACATTTCATTTGGTTGTGAAATAGAAGGAACGATAAAAGCACAAGTACCAAAATCACTTGGTGCTACTGTTAATACTCATACTGAACAAATCAACAATTTAAACAAAGAGTTAGATAGAGTTAAGAAACTTGAAGAAAGTACGGTATCTACTGTTACTACTGAAAGTGATTTTACTACTGTTGAACAAACTACGAATGGGTATTTTGAGGATGTGAAGATTGAAGGTAAGACGTTAGTTAATTTAGTTGATAGGTATGATTATCTAACCAATCAATATTATAACACTTCGTATCTAAACCGCAGTTTACTTAAACCTAATACGATTTACACAGTGATAGTACAAAATACTTGCAATAATGATATTGAAGTATACTGTAATGAAAAACTATTTAAAGAAGTAAGGTTTACTATACCTGCAAATAATTTTGTAATTAAAAAGCTATCTTCTTTATCAGAAATGGAATTAAAAGATACGGCTTTCTTGAAGAATAGTCGTACTCAAACAGAAGGTTTTTCATACAAAGCAATACTACTAGAAGGCGACCACACACAAAACCCACCAAGCTACTTTGAAGGACTTAAATCAGTAGGTCAGTCGGCTACGACTTCAGATGATGGTGTAGATGAAATAAGTGTTGAGAGTGTTAATGAGAATTTATTTGATATTGAGTCATATGCTAGTCATATTAATAGTCTGAATGATGGTGTATCAAAGGTTGAACTTGATGGTACTACTTTAAAATCTATTTTGATAGGTACAGTAGGTAAAAATTTCTTTAGTTTTAATAGACGTGGTAGTTTTATATGTACTTGCGAATTTGTCGATGCTACTAAATGGAGGGTTCAATCTCGTACTTATGACTCGGGTTGGACGACTTCTCAAAGTATAAAACTCCCTTTTGGCACTTATGATGAGTTAAAGGTTTTTTCTAGTGAAAATACATCTATTAAAAATATTCAAATTAAAGTAAGTGAAACTAACTCTCTATACGTTCCACACAAATCAGATAAAAAACGTCTTTTATACTACAACAACGAAACTCAAGCGTGGGAAAAACCTATACTTCGTGAATGGGATAGTATAGAGAAACACGCAGACGGTAAGTATTATTATCACAAAAGAAGTGGAGAAGTTGTGTTGAATGGTAGTGAGAGTTGGAGTAGTACAGGAAATGATATTTGTTATGGGTATCAATTTAGCTCACAATATGAAAATCCAATAAGCAAGGTTGACGTAGTATGTGATAAGTTACTTGGTATCAGAGATACATATGGAGGTAATCGAGTTGGATTATGTGTTGTATCACATAATTCTAAAGCACTAATTAGGGTGGGTGTAAGCCAAACATCTGTAGAAGATTTCAAACAATGGCTACAAGCTAATAATGTAACAGTAGTATATCAACTAGCAGAAGAAAAAGTATATGAATGTACTAACATAGATTTAATAACATATGCAAATGAAACTAACTATATAGTTGAGTCAGGAGCAATAGCACCTAAAACTACACTTAAAGTTCATAATAACATATCTAATGTAGTTAGCTTATTACAAAAGAAAGTAAGTCTATTAGAAAGTAATGTAACTAGCTATATGATAACTCAAAATAGATTAATGTTAGCAAGTAGATACAATGCTGATACAGTTAGTTTTAAAGTAGATGTAGCTTCTTTTAGTGATGCTTTTGAATATGATAACGACTTATACGAGTTAATACTAAATAATGTTTTAGTCGGAAAAGATAATTACAACAGAGAATATATAGAAAATTTAACAAGATTTTATTGGATGGACTTTGTTATTTCAGATGAAATGTATTCAACTTTATTTGAAATAATAGAAGAACAACATAATCCTAAGATAGAAGAAGAAACACCTTTAATATAGGTGTTATTTTTATGCCCTGGCATATGGCTTAAAATATGCTAAATCTAATTTTAAAAGGAGTAGGTATAGTATGAATTGGTATGAAAATTTAAAGAAAATGATAATTGCTGGAAGATACCCAAATAAAGAAGCTATGGAGTTAAAGATAACTAACTTCGTAGCAGATGGATTGATAACAGTAGAACAAGGGTTAGAATTGAAAGAATTATTAGATAAAAAATAATATGATTAATTGTAAAGGCTAGGGACTAATTTCCTTAGTCTTTTTATTTTTAAAAGGGTGGTGTATCGAGTGGAACAAATGATAAATAACTTGGGTTTTCCTATCGCTTGTGTATGTGCTTTAGGTTATTACTTTGTACAAAAGGATAAAGCTTCAAGAGAAGATATTAATAAAATCATAGACAATTTAAGAGAAGATAATAAATTAGATAGAGAATTATATAGAGATACAATAGATAAATTTGACAGTAAATTAGATAAATTTGCTATAGCTTTAGAAAGTAATAATAACAGATTAGAGTCTATAGAAGATGATGTGAGAAGCATAAAAGAAAGGGTAGGTGTATAGATATGAATTTATTAATATTAGATAGTGGTCATGCTAAAAATACTCCTGGGAAAAATAATGCAAAAGAAAATTTCTATGAGTGGGAATTTAACAATGATATGCAATATAAAATAAAAGCTAGATGCGAAAAATTAGGAATAAAAGTATTTTTAACTAATCCTAATCCTGCTACAGTTTCAGATATAGCTTTATCAACTAGAGCAAGTTTAGCTAATGACTATTGGTTAAGAAATTCTAAGCCTAAATCTATGTTTATATCACTTCATGCTAATGCCTTTTCTTCTTCAAGTGCTAGAGGAACTGAAACATATCATGCGAATAATGCTTCTAATACTTCAAAGAATTTTGCTAAAGTCTTAAATGATGAAGTTGTAAAAGTAATGAAATCATTAGATAAAAATGCTAAAGATAGAGGAGTTAAATGCAAGGATTGGACAGTAATACAAAAAGCTTCAATGCCAAGCGTGCTTGTGGAATATGCTTTCTATTCTAACCTAGATGATTTGAAAATACTTAAAAATAACAGAAGTGAATTAGTAGAAGCTACTGTAAAAGCTATATGTCAATATTTTGGTATAGAATATAAAGAAAAATCTTTATCTACTGATAAAAAACTATATGCAGTTTGTGTAACTGCTTGTGAGTATGACAATGCTAAGAAAATGCAACAAGAACTAATAAGTAAAGGTTATAAAGATACATATTTAATTCCAAGATAATGTTTATTTTATTGGCAATATATGCTAAAATATAATTAAAATAACATTACATAAGTAAGAATATATTATCTTTACTTTAATCTTATTCTAAATGTTTCTATATTTTGTAATTATTATGTATTTTGATTCAAAAGAAGCTATTGTGTTGTTGCGATAGCTTCTTTTACTTGCTACAATATAAGTATATCCAACTTAAATTTATAACGCTCAAGTTGTAGAGAATAAATTCAACAGTTAATCGGCTAAAGATTACAATATCAACAAACAACCATATAAATTCAGTAAAAGGAGAAGCTTTAAGGGGATGAAGCTTCTTTTTTATGTTTAAATTTAGGCAAATAAAAAAGACTGCCTAAAAGCAATCTTTTCTACTTTGACGATATAATTAATAATAAAAGAAAGGAGGCACTAAAACATAGCTAAATTTTAGTACATATATATAATTCTATAAAAGTAATTAAAACCCTTTTTATTTGGCAAAAT
>ERZ1034897.1003-NODE-1003-length-11808-cov-11.363822_pt1 | contig 11808 bp, 23 predicted proteins | sample MGYA00520629_ERZ1034897 | MGnify/ENA primary metagenome ERZ1034897 (study PRJEB33766, sample SAMN09781789) | gut metagenome | biome: gut microbiome | host: Homo sapiens | place: Madagascar | study: EMG produced TPA metagenomics assembly of the PRJNA485056 data... | reverse complement strand
GTCTTAAACCATCAAAATATTTTTATATTAAAGTGTCTGGCTTTCTTGGAGTACTTTATTTTCCTAATAATTTTTTGGAATCAACTCTAGTCTCTGCACTTTTATGATTATTACTAATCATTTTAGCTCAGAATTCCTATTACAAGGTTCTCTGAATTAACCAGATTTAATGGCAGCATTAAAATTTACCGTCGAGCTTTCTGCTGATTAGCCATGTCTTTTCAAAAATCTTTTTATTAGTAACCTTATCTGCTTGTTTAGCAAGTTGTGGCTTTATAACACCATATTGATTAGTTTTAACTTCACCAAAGAGTTCGTTACATTGTTCTTCCGAATACGTATTAGGGTCTACAGGAACTTTAATATAACCTTTGTCTAGATAGCCTTTAACAAAACTATTAAATTGAAGTGTAGCCTGTTCTCTATGTGTCCTACCTGCTTTGCCTTTTTCAATCCAAGTTTTAGGACTTTCAGTAACTTTACCACCTATCTGACCATATTTTCTTGTAATTAGATAAGCATGTTCTGGTTCTCTCCAATTTTCATCCCATTCCACAATGACAAAACGAAATTTACCTGTACTTGCTTTACCTAAAAGATATTCTTTCATTTATTATACATATGTATTTAAATTTAATGTTTATCTACATTAATAATAAATTATCTTATTATACTATATAAAAACAAAAAGACTCCAAAAATAGCTATATTTTAACTATTAATGGAGTCAGCTATAAGTATATAATACTTATTAATTAAATTTAGCTTTTAGCAGTACTTCCAAAACCACCAGCACCTCTTTCAGTAACACCAAGTTCTTCTAGTGTATCTACTTCAGTAAAATGTATCTGAGGATGATGTGTTATATAACATTGAGCAAGTACATCTCCTATTTTAGGCATTACATAGTTTTCACTAATAGGTCTGAAAACAATAAATATTTCTCCTCTATAAGACTCGTCAATAGTACATACACTATTAGGTATAACAAGACCTTGTTTAGTAATACGACTATTAGGTCTAATAGATAAGGCATCATGGGGATTCAATGCTACATGAAGACCCGTGCCACATTTAATACGTCCATCAGGTGTTACTTCTACAGATTTACAAATTAAATCACAGCAAGCATCTGTAGCTCTACCATTATCATAATGTCCATATTTTGGCAAAGGAACTGACTTATCATCACGGTAGCACATTACTTCTACATTATCAAATATTCCATCAAGTGCTTTTGCAAGCTCTGCTGCTTTAGTAATATCTGTATTACCTACATAACGTGCTATGACTGCTGCAATTTTAGTTCCCTTTGTTATCATAATAATTTTCGTTTATATATTTACAAAATTCATCTATAGTTCTAACACTTATTTCTCTACCATTTAACCATAGTACTTTATCTATATCTTCATATAGCCACCAATTAATTAGGTCAATTAATTCATCATTATTTTTACCTAATAATGTTACTAAATCATTAGATACATTAGAAGCTTGTCTAAATATTTTAGCTTCAAATATATCACAACCTATCAGCTTTTCCCAAATGTCTAACTCTTTATTATAGGCAACTATATGTTCTAAATATTCTTTAAGTTGTTGCATATCTATTAAGTATTTCTTCTATATGTTCTATAGTACAATCATTAACTTCCGAATAAAACGGAATCTCAATATTACTATCTTTATAAACACAAAAAGGAACTAACTTAGTTCCATAATATCCTTTAACTTTAAATGCTTTAGGTGTTTTATCTTTAAAAGCATCTATAGATATATTATATTTCTTAGCTAGTTCCTTTATTTGGTCTTTAAACTGTGTATCGTTGTATATTAGTGTTATCACAAATAAAAGCTACTCTTACGTCTAAACAAGCATATTCTTTAGTAATAATAGGATTAACTTCTTGTTGTGAATGTCCGAATATTTGATAATAATTACTTGGCTTATTACTAATATCAAACTCATTAATATCACACCATATAGGAGAACTATAATCATCATAACCTCCTCTATACATAGATACTTGGTCTAACCTATTATCATCTGGATGAATTTGTTTTACATCTTCTATAGTTAAATGATTATGATTAAGCCATCCTTGTGTAATACCAGCATGACTATATATAACATTATCTTCTATATATATAAGTTGCAAAGGTAATTGTTTTAATAGTGCAGTTACTTCTTTAGCTCTTATAGTATCATAACGGCAGTTCATCTGTCCACCTAAATAACTAACGTCATGATTGCCATATAAAAATACACATCTATCTTTATTACTATTATAGAAGTCTACTAATTTGTAAAGATTAGCTAGAGATTCTTTATTACTTACTTGCCAAGTATAAGGGTCATGGTAATCTCCTAAGAAAATAATCTTACCATCCCACTCATTACATGGTTTTATCCAAAAATCTCTACCATGAATATCAGCTATTACTAAATTCATTCCAATGTTCTGTATAATAATTAATTAATTGCACTTCAAGAACAGAAGCAATTTACTTTTCTACTTCTTCATTATCTATATTATAGATAATGTCATCCTCTTCATCTTGTAAAAAACGATCTATTATAATTTCACCTAGCTTACTTTGCCGTAATATAACTGTTACTACATCCTTAGGAGTATTATAACCATCGTTTATTATATCTTTTATATCCTCTGGTGTAAATATGTCTATAATAAAATCAAAAAGCTCTTGAATATCGTAATCATATTTGCTCGCAAATCTGACTGTTTTTTCGTAAGTAAAATACATTATTTGTCATTTATATATTTACGAAATTCTTTCCAAAATTCTGGAGTTATGACTTCATCTAAATACACGTCAAGTATTTCATCATATATATCAAAGAAATAAATCTTATCAATAATATCTGATTTAATATTAGCCCAAGATGCTTTGAGTTCATCAAAATTTAATACATATAAATCTGCCCAAGCATCATATATAGCTTCAAATAAATCTTCTTTATCAATTTCAGTTTCTACTAATACTTTAATTAACATTATACAATTCTTTAAATTCTTTCCAATTTAATTTATAGTATTCAACAAGCTGTAGTCCTATTTCATTGTCTAATTGTTCTATAAGAGCACTACAACTTAGATTATCTTTAACATCTTGTTCTATATTAAAGTGTTCTACAAAATCATCATACCAAGTATCTACATCATCAAATACTAAATCTATCAAATAATCAGGGTCTAATGTATTACTATACTCTTCAAAATAATCTAGTACATTAATATTATCAATAAGCCAATTAATAATTAATTTATTATCATAATTATATTGACTAGCTAAAGTAAGCTCTTTAGTGTATACGAAGTGCATTATACAAAAGTTTTAAGTATATTAATAATAGTTGATTTCTGAGTATTTGGATATTTAGTAAGTACTGTTTCTATAATAAGAGGTGAATCTTTCATAGTGGCTTTGTGCCCAAGAGTATTTACTCTATTTTTAATGGTTGTATAAATAGCTTCTGTAGGAGGTTCTTTAGGCAAGAATGTTTTAATTACAGATAGTTCATAACATTCTTGCTCTAACAAATCATGTCTATCAGTTTGTGAATAAATCTCAATAGTTTTCTCACGTTCTTTAGCCATTTTTCGCATTACTTCAACTTCAGCAATCGGCTTTTTAGAATGTTTATTTTTAATAAGTTCAGCTTGTATAAGTCTATATACTGCCAAATCTTTAGTATTACCACTTTTTATTGCTTCAGCTATTTTCTCGTTCATCATTGATTTCTATATTATCGTGACACATCCATAAACAATTATTCATATCATATTCCATATATGTTTCCATATAGTTTTCTACATCATCAACATCAGGAATAGTGTATAAATCAACTGTCGCTGTGTTATAGTTTAGTATTGATATCTGCACCGTTGCATTCAAATTTTAATTTGTTAGTTTCTTTATCTAAGTAAATATGTATTGACTGGTCACCTGTTTCATATTTAAGTATGAAGTCTTTAGCTTTACCAATACCTCTAGCATAACGAAGACGACCTGTTACTTTCCAAATATAATACAATACTTTAATAGCAATATAAATATAAATTACAATCATTTTCTAATACAAAAAATTCCGTGATTATTATCTATAATTCTTTGATTAGAGCTACCTCTAAACTTTAAATTAATATCTTTTAATCTATCAATAAATGGTCCATCTACTAATACATCTATAGTGTATAATAAATCTCTAGTATCTAAATTACTCATAAGTTGTTCTAGAGTATGTCCACTATATAACCATATCTTTTTATCTGGGTATCTATCTTTAATTCTTCTATTAATATCAGCAATAGCAGCTGCCCATAATGTAGGCTCTCCTCCTAACCAAGTTAAATGGTCTATGTAATCACAATCTAAGTAAGAACAAATAATATTAAACTCTTTACTTGTCCATTCTTTACCACTATTACTATCCCATAGTTCTTTGTTAAAACAGTGAGGGCAGTGTATATTACAACCCTGTGTAAATACACTTACCCCGCAACCTTCACCATTACTGATATCTAAATTACGTATTTTATTATACTTCATGATTATCCAAATGAATTACTCTATCTTTTACATCTGAAGTGCGTCCTTCATTAGCATTCTCCACTGAGGCATAGCCACAGATTCTGTAGAGGTGTCTAAGCTTAGTAGAATCATGTTCTCCACACTTCGGACAGTACCATTCAAGATTATCATCAATCTCTTGTGGTTCTTCTGACCCACAAGTATAACACTTGCAGGATTTTATGTTTAATTCCGCGTACATACAGTTATCATATATACATCTTTGTACTGCTTCAATAGCTTCAATATTATTATGCATATCAGCACATTCTATATATGAAATACAGCCATTCTTTGAGTATTGTTGAAATTCACCTTCAATTTTAAGCTTTTCAAATGGACTTATATTAACAAATACAGGTATATGATAACTATTAGTTATATAAAGTCTATCATAACTAGGATAAATAGTCTTTAATGCTTTTGCAAACTTAAGTGTCCCGCTTTCCATGGGAGTTCCATATACACCATAAGCCATGTTATCTTCTTCAGACCATTGCTTACAGTACTCATTAAGTTTTTTAAGTATATTAATTGCTTCTTCTTTGCCATCTTCCCAATGGTTCTTATAACCTAGTATTCTAATGCATTCATAAAGTCCAGCGTATCCAAGACTTACACTTGCATAACCACCCTTAATTATATCCCCGATTAAAGTATTTGGGTCTTTACACTTAGTAAATACACCATCACGCCAAAGTAGTGGAGCACATGATATTGGTGTATTCCAAATACGTTTTAATCTGATAAGATGTGCTGCATGGCATTGTTCTGCATATTTATTAAGTATACTATAGAAATTAACTTTCTTATTCTTAGCTTCAGCAGCAATATATGGTAAATTCAATGTTACGACACCACAATTTAGACGCCCATAGAATTGCACATTATCATTAGAATCATACCACGGTGATAAGAATGACCTACATCCCATCGATGGGTATACATAACCATGGATACGTTTCATCACTTTCTCTGATATATAATCAGGAGCACATCTGTTAACATTACATTCTGCAGCAAGTCTTGTTAAATAATACCATTTATCAGTTTTATGTATATTATCTTCTTGAAGCATATAAATAAGCTTAGGAAAAGCTGGTGCCACCCAATTTCCATATCTATCTTGCATACCTTGAATACGTTGTTTTAAAACTTCTTCAATAATATCAGCTAGATATTGTCTATCCTCTTTTTCTACTTCATTCAGATACATACAAATCGTAAGAAAAGGGGTCTGACCTTGTGTTGTATGCATACTATTAACTTGATACATTAATGTTTGTACCCCATCCTTGATTATTCTCTTATAAAAGTCCTTCCAATTATTAGGGTGCGCTATTTTAAGATTTTCTGTTTCAGTCTTAAGAGCAGGGACTAGATGTGAAAGTGTTATTGTCTGACCCCCGTATTGCAGAGCTGCCACGCCCTGTATCAACTGTGAAGCTACAGTACAGGCAGTTAAAAATTTAGTCTGTTTCTTAATTCCAACATCGTTTAATACAGTACATATGCCATTCTCGTCTTCCCCATACAAGCAAGCTTTAAGATTTTGTAAACAGCAATTTGTAATGCCAGACATAGCACTCATATCTTTATCATGGATATGTATTGCACCTTTATCGTGTGATTTAAGTAACCACTTAGGAAATACTATTTTATCACAATAAAAACTACTAAGTAATCCACCAAGATAACTAAACTGTACATTAGTTAATTCTGCCTTTTTATTGGCGTTCTCTCGCATTAAATATGGGTCAGAACCTTTAAATAGATTAGTAGCACTTGTAAGCATAGCAGCTTCTCGCTGTAGTGCATGCTGATAACGATAATAAATAAACTGTTTCGCAACATCTTTATAACCAAAATCAAGTAAAACTTCCTCTATTTGATTTTGAATGTCTTCAATGCTAATTTTATCCCAAAATCGTAATTCGGCAATTAATTCATTAATTTTTTCATCTAAAATAGAGTAATCACAAGCAATAAATGCCTTTTTTAATGCTTTAAAAATCTTATCAGCATTAAATTCTTCTTTTCTACTGTCTCGTTTAGTAACGTACATTTAATAAGATTTAATTGTTATTTAGATAATCTATAAACCTATTAATCTAAAATAGCCATACTCATATAATATATACAAGTATGGCTTTAGCAAAATAAATCTTACATCAATTAATTTCTACTATTTAGGTAGCAATGTACACTCAATAGCTTTAATACTTAGCTTGTCTTTAAACTCAGACATCAATGTTTTTACTAAATCTATTAGATGTGTTTCAGAATCACTGCCAGAATGTAAATTTTTAGAGCAGCCTTCTTCATCAATACTATCATGGAATGACCATATCATATCATAATATGTTATATATCCAATACATTCGTCATTTACGTAGACTAGTAGTATGCCATTAAACTCGCTAGTAATAGAGGCTAATTCAATACTATTAGACTTTTCAATAGGTAATCTTACTTCAAGCATTCTATAAACTCCTCCTCAGTCATTTCAGGTTCATTATTTTCAGTACCATAAAGTACATCATCAATATAAAAATCTTTAATTTTAAAGTCTGGTCTTTTATTTTCTTGCCAATATTTTTCTACTTCTTCTTTATTAGATGTTGGACTGCCAACTCCTAAACACATAGTAAAAGAGAAAGACCTTTCTTCATTATTAACTCTATAGAAGTTATAGCAATCTCCAATTAAAGACATTATAATATCAACATCTTCTTGTTCAAAATATGCACTCAATGGCAATGTATTCTCATAACTTCTATAAGAATGACCATCACCATCATCTACATATTTATCTTTAAGACCACCTTTACAAAGATAATCAACTATTAACCCAAAATCTTTCTCCCAGTCATCTTTCATACGATATGCTTTTATATATGTATTCATTAAATATGAATAGTTTTTAGATGAAAGATAATGTCTTCTATATAACGGATTCTTTTCATCATCTTTAAATCCAGATGCAATAAGATAATCTATATTAATAGATGGTTGACTCCATAAGTACATATCCTTTAAACATTTATGTACTGCTTCCTCTAAAATTTCTTTTCTAGTTACCATATTCTAATGCTTTAAAATCAGTTACACCATATCCTTTTTTAACTTCTTTAACTAAATCTCTTAAATAAGGCTTAGATTCAGTATATGAATTACTTAGATCTATTCCTGTACTAAATATCCAGTTTTCATCATATTTAATTATAAATCCTATGAATATATCTTGTTTATAGCCTAATAAAATGCCACTAAAATCACTATCTATTTCAAGAAGGTTAATGCAATTACTTGGATTAGCTTCGGGAATTATAACATTTCTCATTACTTAAATTCTATTACTTTAAAGTTGGTTACTTTATAAATATTCATAACATAGTCTATACATTCTTGTAAAGTATCAAAAGTTTCACACCCAGTTTCATAATTTAAAGAATTACAATACATCCAACAATCATCATACCAATTAACATAGCCAATAGCTTCAGTATCTTTGTAAGCAATTATAAGACCTTTAAAATTAATATCTATATCGCTTAAATTAAATGCATTTTTTACTTTGTTTGGAATAATTAAATCTTTCATTGTTTAATTTTATTTAGTTATACATTACCTTTAACCGTGCCCATTAAAATATCATCCTGCTTAACTACGGTATAATTAATACTCCACTTAGTATGTCCGAAATTAGAAACTATATAATTACTACTTCCATACATACTACCTACAGATATATAATCAAACTGTTTACCTGTAGTATAAGCATAGTTATGTAAATCTCCTTTTACTACATATATATGTTCATTAGAGATACATTTTTCACTAATATAGTTATTAAACCATAGTTCAGTGTTTTGATTTAAAGTAAGTGGGAATGAATGGAATTGATTAGCATCGTCTTTGCCATGTAGGTAAATGAATAAATGCTTTCCTATGACGAAATTATCAATAGGATACTGACTAATATAGCTATTAACATTGTACTTAGTAAGATATGATGCTAAAAGCTTTTGATTAAGCCACTCAAAACTACCCCCATGGTTTGATTCACCTATAGATAAATAGTTAAAGTTATCACATTTCACTTTACTTGTTAATGTAGCAAAGAACTCAGTCAAACACTCAATAAATGCTTCACTTATTTCTTTATTATCAAGTATTTCGGGAAGTTGATGCCCTCCTCTAGTTGTTTCCTTATTAAATCCATCTATTGCATCACCAAGATTAACTACATAAATGGAATGAAATTCTTGACCTACAAAGGATTCAACAATACGCGCCAATCTAGATTTAATCTCAGTAACGTTATAACTTGGAAGTTGTATATAACTACTATATTTAGCGTTGTAAGCTCCTATATGTAAATCTGATAACCATATAATAAGGTCTGGATATTTATTATCTTGATTATTTAAATTTACAGGCAGCTCTTTATAGGGTATTTTAGTAGTTGCTTCTACTATTTCTTTAAAGTTATCAATAGTAGTAGTAGATTTCTTTGCTAAGTTTGCTATTATAGCTTTTAAGTCTTTAATCTCATCTTTTTCTGCCTTTTTAAGAAAGTTATTCTCTTTAATACGTAAATGTATCTTTTTAAGTTCTTCTTCTGAATAACGTTCATACATATGAGGTGCAAAACAAGCACAAGATTTAGTAATATTAAAAGCTCTCAATATACGTCTAAAATCTACCAATGAATATTCAGGGAACTGTCTACTTACTTGACGTTGTGTAAGACTTTCTCCATAATAAGAATACATAGCATATATAGACTGCATTTCATCAGCCGTAAATGTGCCAATAATTGCAGGTTTATCTCTACGATATATTTCAAATTTATATGCTATTATTTCATTAGTATTTTCATCACGTATTTCTAAAGTAGTAGCTCTATCGTCAGTTTCTACTTCTTCTACTTTATTATTGGTATTTAGTGTGTTATATAATTTTACTAATGCCTCTTCTTCTATACTTTTATTTATCTTATTTCTAAGAGCACTTAATGTAGTATAGGCAGTATTAATATTTACATTATTAATTTCACACTGTTTCTTTAAAGAATTACCCTTATTAATTGCATCATTGATAAGCTTAGTATAAAAAGAAATTGTTTTTGACTTCATGTTAATGTTGTAAGTTTAGCTGTTAAGCTTTTAATTGTGTGCTATTACATAATCATATCTAACAGGACCATATTCAACTGGTGTTATATAACCTTTTGTAATGTAGATAGCTCTTTCATCTATTGCTTTCTTTAGCATCTTATTAAATTCTTCTTGTGTCATCTTAATAATTATTTAATTCTTGTGCGAATGCACTGTAATCATTAGAATCTTTCAAGTATTTATTTTCTTCTTCTATATCCTTCATTAGCTTAAAAAATGTAGATATTACCTCTGAATCGCTTAAAGCCATATAGGTATTATATGTAGGGTCATTATTTAAGGCATCCCTATAGTAATACCAATCATCTATACCTACATTTTTTAAACAATGTAATTTATATGAACTACGTATTAAAGAAGCTAATAAACTGTTATCAATTTCCATTTAAGCAATCTTTAAGAATCTCAGATTTATCTTGCTTTATAAAATCAAAATAACTTAGTGCTCCGTCTGCATCAAAGCGTAAAGCTTCTGAATAACCTTCCCAATTATCAACACCACAAGCTTCTAAACAACTTAGCTTATAAGAGTCTTTAATTAGTTGTACTAATAAATCTTCATTTATTTTCATATTAAATACCCATTATATCACGAATAAGATAGCATTTCTCAAATTTATTAACAATATCCCTGCCTTTATCATGTGTAATTATATCAGTAAAGGCATTATAGATATCGAAGTTACAAATATCACCTTCTTTTGAGTAATAAGGAGACTTATCATCAATTACTAATGCTTTATATGCATCTATAGCTGTAGATTCAGCAAGCTTAACATTGCCAAATCCTGAATTAAACTTAGCACTAATACTTCTATCTACCCATTCACCAAGTCTATTAGTAAGTTCATTTCTCTTAGTATATGTACTAGCTAGATTCTTTAACATAGCATTCATACCATCTGTAAGCTCCATTACTTGATTTGTGAATGTATATTCCATAGCAGTTTCTGGTTCAAGCTCACGTACTTGAAGATGTTCAGGTGAAAAGACGCACATATTAAGACAAGCCTGTCTAATAGTATTCTTAAATATCTTATAAAGAGGTTTACGAGTATCTAATGCATATAAAAGACTTACTGATTGTACATGACCTTCATAAGCATATTCATCAGGCAATATTGCTTCCACCCAGACTCTATTATATACTATATTTTCAAAATTAGTAGTACCATCACTATTTAATGATATTTGGTCAGCGGGTTTTGCTTGTATTGTAAAGTTATCAGTATATTTAGACATTCTATCTATGAATGGTTCAATATAGTTACGTGTTGCAAAAAACTCTTTATTCTTTATTTTAGTAGAAAGTCCACTATATGCCTGTTCTATTGTTAGCTCCATTTGATGTTATTTATTGTATAATACGAAAAAAGGTGACCATTCCGAAGAATAGCCACCTAAAATGATGAACAAAAGTATGAATTTTTAAATTTATATTACTTGCAAATTCCAAAGAACTTCCAAGTACCCGGACGTGTATTCTTTCCCGGCTTGTAAGTTGCCTTAAATACATCAGATGTACCCTCGACAACCTCCTTAGTAAGACGACAAGTTACACTATCCTTCAACTCACCACTCTTATACATTTCTTTAAGAGTATTTTCAGCGTCCTTCTGATTAGTAGTTACCTTACCAACTGAAAGACCTGTACGGTCATTAATAAGATTATAAGTTGACTTGTACTTACGCTTTCCATCGTTCTTTACATTAACAAACTGATAAGGACGTTCACGTGTAGCATCAATAGCTGATTCAATTACAATGTAGAAACCAGTGCCTGGGCATGAACGGTTCTGTGCCTGACAATAATCCAACATCCAAGCTTTCTCGTCACGCTCTGTCCAAGTGCCTACATGCTTTGCCTTTGCATTCTTCAATGCCTGTGTTGCATTCTTCAATACTACAAAATACTCCTCTGCAATCTTATCCTTTGCTTCGTCAAGAGTTGCTGCTGATACTGTGGTTGCCTTAAAATTTACAATAGTTGTACTCATAATTTTTTATTAATTTTAAACATTTTCATAAT
>ERZ1034897.1001-NODE-1001-length-11864-cov-4.484630_pt1 | contig 11864 bp, 9 predicted proteins | sample MGYA00520629_ERZ1034897 | MGnify/ENA primary metagenome ERZ1034897 (study PRJEB33766, sample SAMN09781789) | gut metagenome | biome: gut microbiome | host: Homo sapiens | place: Madagascar | study: EMG produced TPA metagenomics assembly of the PRJNA485056 data... | reverse complement strand
CTAATGGGGGCGACGCGTCTCGCGTCGGGATAAGATGCAGCTATTATTTAGTATAGTTTGTATCTTTTCTTTTAATTATCCCGACGCGGGACGCGTCGCCCCCATTAGAGCTCGCGTTTGGTGCAGCGCGTGGGGCATTAAGGCAAAGGCTCACAGACAGGCGTGTAATTGGCGCTGTCTGTGAGCCTTTATTAGTTGTATGAACTTTGCTTTATCACCGACGCGGGGACGCGTCGCCCCCATTGGAGGTGGCGTTTGGTGGTAGAGCTTAGAGGTAGCGTTGGGCGTTTGAGTCCGTTAGCCTGTTTACGCTCTGCTTGCGAGGTCCTCCAGTATTTGCCAGCACTGGAAGAGGCCGCGTGGCACGTGGAAACAGCCTTTCCACTTGCCGCCCTTGAGCGGGAGCAGCACCTCGCCGCGGCGGTTGAGGTAGCCAAACCACTCGGGGTGTTCGGGGTCGGCAAAGTGGCTCCACACGTATTCTTGCACACGCTCAAACCATTCGAGGCACTTGGCGTTGCCCGTGAGCTGATAGCCCTTGAGCATGGTGATGAGCGTCTCGATGTGTACCCACCACAGCTTTTGGTCCCACTCAAGCTGTTGGCAGGGGCGGCCAAGGCGGTCCATAAAGTAGAATATGCCGCCGTACTGCTTGTCCCAGCCATACTCGGCTTCGTTCAAGGCTATCTGCACGGCCTTGTCGATGAGGTCTTGACGACCAAGGCGCTTGCCGAGGTCCATGATGAACCACATGGCCTCGATGGCATGGCCGGGGTTGAGCAGGCGGCCGTCGAAGCAGTCGACCAACTGGCCGTCGGTGCCAAGGTGCTCCACTATCAGCCCGAGTTCGGGACGGTAGAACACGTCCATCACCTCGTGTATGCAGGTGTCGATGGTGCGGCGCATAAAGTCGGGGTCGAGCAGCGGCTCTATTTCGAGTGCCACGTTGCAGAGTATCATGGGCAGCGCAAAGCTCTTGAGCGCACGTGCGCCGGGTGCCGCCTTGTTCCATTTGCCCTTGGGGTTGTCAACCTTTGAGAGCACGATGTCGAAGGTGCGCTTGGCAATGTCGGCGTACTCCTTGTTGCCCGTGGCAAGGCTCAACTGCCCGAAGGCTATCACGGCAAAGGTGTATGAGAATATGTTGTAAGGCTCAACCAGCGGGTGTCCCTCTCGGTCGAGGGCAAAGTACCAGTTGAGGTGGCCGTCGTGGCCATGCTTTTTCAGGAACTCTGCCCCTTGTATGGCGCAGTCGAGCCACTCCTGGCGTTTCTCCACCTTGTTGTAGAGCGTAGCAAACATCCACACCTCGCGGCCTTGTAGCCACACAAACTTGTCGGTGTCGAACACGGAGCCGTCGCGCTCGAGGCAGGTAAAGTAACCGCCGTGTTGGGTGTCTTGCGACTTGTCGAGCCAGAAGGGCACCACTTTGTCGAGCAATTCGTGCTTGTACTGCTCGGCCAGTTGCTTGAAGTTGGTTGTCATGTCAGATGGTATGTTACCCGTTGGCGGAATTTTTGGTTAACGGGTTAACGAGTTAACAGGTTAACAAGTAAGTATGCCATGCACTGCTTATTATGTGAAAAGACTATACAAACTAACCTGTTAACCCGTTAACTTGTCAACTTGTTTACTAATTCCGCCAACGCGTTATGTTAGGTTATATCAGATGGCGTGCCGCCAAAGGGGGCGTCAGTCTTGCGCGTGGCGCATTTGGTCGAGTAGCGCAAGAGCTTTGTTTTCGGCTGCTTCCATTATTTCGCGCTCGCCCGGCCCCTTGTCGTTGATGCCCACAAGGTGCAGAATGCCGTGTATGATGACGCGGTGCAGCTCGTCGTCGTAAGTCTTGCCAAATTGCTCGGCATTGGTGCGCACCGTGTCGAGGCTGATGAACAAGTCGCCGCTCAGCACATCGCCCTCGCAGTAGTCAAAGGTGATGATGTCGGTGTAATAGTCGTGCTTGAGGTATTGGCGGTTCACCTCGAGTATCTTTTCGTCATCGCAGAACACGTAGGCCACCTCGCCCACGCGCTTGTTGTACGATGCTGCCACGGCGCGCACCCATGCGGTGGTTTCGCGGTGCGATATGTCGGGCATCTTGACGTTGATGGTGTTGTATGATATCATGTTGAATAAGGGTATAGGTTTGTAACGAGTTGAGGCTTTGGCCCATGGCCGCGGGTGGGCTGTTATATTGTGCCGTCAAACAAGCTCGGCTCGGCAGACTGTGTGCCATACATGCTGCGTCCCAGGTGCTTGTAAGCCAGTTCTGTCACTTCACGTCCGCGCGGTGTGCGCCGAATGAAGCCTTCCTTTATGAGGAACGGCTCATACACCTCCTCCACCGTGCCGGCGTCCTCGCCCACGGCGGTGGCTATGGTGGTGATGCCCACGGGGCCACCCTTGAACTTGTCGATGATGGTAAGCAGAATTTTGTTGTCAATCTCGTCGAGTCCGTACTTGTCAATGTTCAGAGCCTCGAGGGCGAATGAGGCAATGCGCATGTCGATGCGTCCGGTGCCTTTCACCTGTGCAAAGTCGCGCACGCGTCGCAGCAGGGCGTTGGCTATACGCGGTGTGCCGCGCGAGCGGCTCGCAATCTCGGCAGCCGCTTCGGCGTCGATGGGCACTTTAAGTATGCTTGCCGAGCGTTCGATGATGCGTTGCAGCGTGTCGGCATCGTAGTACTCAAGGTGCAGGTTGATGCCAAATCGTGCGCGCAGTGGTGCGGTGAGCAGTCCGCTACGTGTGGTGGCACCCACCAGGGTGAAGGGGCTGAGGTCAATTTGTATGCTTCGTGCCGCCGGCCCTTTGTCTATCATGATGTCGATGCGGTAGTCCTCCATGGCCGAGTACAGGTACTCCTCCACCACGGGCGAGAGACGGTGAATTTCGTCGATGAACAGCACATCGTTCGGCTCGAGGCTTGTAAGCAGTCCGGCCAGGTCGCCCGGCTTGTCGAGCACCGGGCCCGAGGTCAGTTTGAAGCCCACCCCCAGCTCGTTGGCTATAATGTTGGACAGCGTGGTTTTGCCCAGGCCCGGAGGCCCGTGCAGCAGGGTGTGGTCGAGCGGTTCGCCGCGGTATTTGGCAGCCTCCACAAATATGCGCAAGTTGTCCACCACCTTGCGTTGTCCGCTAAAGTCGTCGAATTGCAGCGGTCGCAAGGCATTTTCAAAGTCGCGCTCCGATGACGTGGGTTTTGTCTGTTCGGCGCGTATGTCAAAAGTGTCGTTTGTCATTGTGCTGCAAAGTTAATGTTTTTAGGGTAATAATGTGCGCTTTCGGGTGCTCTTAGTCCGTATGGCAGCTTTGTTTGGTATGCCGCTGCGGCATTACGCACACACGTGAAAGGGGCCGTCCCCACGTTAAAGTGTGTGGACGGCCCCTCGTAAGCGTTTTTTCAATTCTCTACATTGTATCGTTTTCGCTTCAGACCTTTGCGCCGGCCTCTTTGTTGCGGAAAGATTTTGACAGAAGAATGAAAAAGTCGTAATCGAGTACAGTTGATATTCGTGCCAACATGTCGGTGTCGATGTGTGGTTTCTCAAAAATCTTGTACACGTTTGTGCGGCTGCAGGCCAGTTGGCGCGCGAGCCACACCACAGAGTAACCCTTTTCGTCGAGGCGACGCCTGATAAGGCTGCCGATGTGAATCTCCATAATTGCTGCGATTAGTAAATTTAGTTGTTAAGAATATTAGGGTTCTGAGATGCAAAGTAACGTTTTTTTTGTTTATTGTGCCACATTTTGTTGTATCTAATTATGTTACACTTACAACTTTATGCCTCTTTTTGTGGCACTTTGGCACAATATGTGGTGTCTGGCGCACTAATTGTGGCTTGTGAGGGGAGTCATTCCGCCCCTTTATCACTAACTTTGCAGACCGATGGCGGCGGTTGACGGGTTGACAGGCTGACAGGCTCCGCCAGTGCCCAACTGATTATATACATTGTTATACATACAACTGCTGGCCGTTTAGAGGCCGGCGGACACATACTGCACACACATGGTTCTGAATTACATTTGGATAGCATTCTTTGCCATAGCCTTTGTTATAGCTGTGGTCAAACTCGTGTTCTTTGGCGATGTGGGCGTGTTTCCTGCCATTATGGACCTTCGACTCGTCAAAAACCGCTTTCGAGATATCGCTCGGCTTGACGGGCGTGCTCTCGCTGTGGCTCGGCGTGATGAAGATTGGCGAGAAGGGTGGGGTGGTCAACGCCATGGCCCGCGTGCTAAGCCCCGTGTTCAACCGCCTGTTTCCCGACCTGCCCAAGGGGCACCCCGTGTATGGCAACATATTTATGAACATTGCGGCCAACATGCTTGGCCTCGACAATGCCGCCACACCCCTCGGCCTCAAGGCCATGGAGGGGCTTCAGGAGCTCAATCCGCGTAAGGACACTGCGTCGAACCCCATGATTATGTTTCTGGTGCTCAACACTTCGGGCCTGACCATCATACCGGTGAGCATCATGGTGTACCGTGCACAGATGGGGGCAGCGCAGCCCACCGACATATTCATACCCATACTGATAGCCACCTTCTTTTCAACCCTTGCGGGCATCATTATCACCAGCTTGTTTCAGCGTATCAACCTGTTGCAGCCCGTGCTGCTGGCCACGCTGGGCGGCCTGTCGGTGGCGGTGGCCGGCATCATTTGGGGCTTCAGCCGTTTGGACAGCACCATGATGAACCTTGTGGGCACCACCACGGCCAATGTGCTGTTGTTTGTCATCATCATCTGCTTTATAGTGGCCGGTGTGCGCAAGCGTGTCAATGTGTACGACGCCTTTGTGGAGGGAGCCAAGGAGGGTTTCCACACCGCTGTGCGCATCATTCCCTACCTGGTGGCCGTGCTGGTGGGCATAGGCGTGTTTCGCGCCTCGGGTGCCATGGACTGGCTCATCGACGGGGTGAAGTGGCTTGTCGGCCTCACCGGCTGTAATGCCGACTGGGTGGGTGCACTGCCCACCGCACTGATGAAACCCCTGTCGGGCAGCGGTGCGCGCGGCATGATGGTTGATGCCATGCAAACCTATGGCGCCGACTCCTTTGTGGGCCGCTTGAGCTGCATATTCCAAGGCTCAACTGACACCACCTTCTACATTCTGGCCGTATACTTTGGCTCGGTGGGCATCAGCAAGACACGCCATGCCGTGGCCTGCGGCTTGCTGGCCGACCTTGCCGGCATAGTGGCAGCCATTGGCATAGCCTATGTGTTCTTTGGCAGTTGAGCCACGCAGTATTTACAATAACACACACATAAATCCTTTTTATGTCAGACAATCATACTACACAGGGCAAGGCCGGCGGAATGAAGGGCCTTGCCAAGGACACCGCCATCTATGGCATGTCGAGCATAGTGGGACGTTTCCTCAACTATTTGCTTGTGCCGCTCTACACGGCCCAAATCAGTGCCGCCAGTGGCGGCTATGGCGTCATAACCAATCTGTATGCCTACACGGCCCTGCTGCTGGTTATACTGACGTATGGCATGGAAACTACCTTTTTCCGTTTCGTGAACAAGGAGTGTGAGGACCCCCGCAGGGTATATGCCACCACCCTTGCCATGGTGGGCTGCACCTCGCTGCTGTTTGTGGCCCTGGTGTTTGCCTTTATTCACCCGCTGAGTGCGGCCATGGGCTATGCCGACCACCCGGCCTATGTGTGGACCATGTTTGTAACCGTGGCCATCGATGCCTTTCAGTGCATACCCTTTGCCTACTTGCGTTACAAGAAACGCCCGCTCAAGTTTGCAGCCCTCAAACTGCTGTTCATCGTGCTCAACATCGCCCTCAACGTGGGCTACTATGTGGTGCTCAATGGCCACGACGTGGGTTATGCCTTCTACATCAATCTGGCCTGCACCGCCAGCATCACCTTCTGCTTTTACAAGGAACTCAAGGAGGGCTTTGGCGGTGGTTTTGCCAGTTGGGCCGAAACCAAGCGCCTTGTGGGTCGCATGATGTCGTACAGCTGGCCCATATTGGTGCTGGGCATTGCTGGCATACTCAACCAGACGGCCGACAAAATACTCTTTCCCTATATATATAAAGGTAACGACGCTCACGCCCAGTTGGGCATCTATGGCGCCGCGTCGAAGATAGCCATGATCATGGCCATGATAACCCAAGCCTTCCGCTACGCCTACGAGCCCTTTGTGTTTGGCAAGGCCAAGGACAAAGACAGCCGACAGGTGTACGCCTCGGCCATGAAGTATTTCCTTATATTCACCCTGCTCGCCTTCCTTGTGGTGGTGGGCTACATCGATGTGCTGCGCCACATCATCGGGCGCGATTATTGGCCCGGACTGCGCGTGGTGCCCATTGTGATGGCCGCCGAAATACTGATGGGCGTGTACTTCAACCTGTCGTTTTGGTACAAACTTACCGACCGCACCATTTGGGGTGCGTGGTTCTCGGGCATAGGTTGTGCCGTGCTCATAGCCGTCAATGTGATATTCGTGCCGCAGTATGGCTACATGGCTTGCGCATGGGCTGGTTTTGCCGGTTATGGCACCGCCATGCTGCTCAGCTATGTTGTGGGGCAGCGCTACTATCCTATCAATTATCCGCTCAAGAGCATCGGTGTGTATGTGGCCATCGCGTTGCTGTTCTTTGTAGTGATGCAGCTGTCGGAGGCTTATGTGCCGCAAATGTGGCTGCGCCTGTTGGTCAACACCGGCTGCATTGTGTTGTTTGTGGCACATACGGTGCACTACGACTTTCCGTTGTCAAACCTGCCCGTGGTGGGCAAATACTTTAAGCGATGATGGCATACGACCAAACAACTCTGCCCTGCGGACTGCGGGTGATATATGAACACCGCCCGTCGGCCGTGCTCTACTGCGGCTATGTGGTGTGTGCCGGCACGCGCCACGAGGCCGAGGCCGACAGCGGCATGGCACACTTTATAGAGCACATGTCGTTTAAGGGCACCACGCGGCGCCGCGCCTGCCACATAACCAACGGATTGGAGCGCGTGGGCGGCGACCTTAATGCTTACACTACCAAGCAGGAGACGGTGTACTATGCCACTGTGCTGAAGCAGGACTTTGCACGTGCCGCCGACCTGCTTACCGACATCGTGTTTCATAGCACCTACCCGCAGAGCGAGATAGACAAGGAGGTGGAGGTGATATGCGACGAGATAGACAGCTACAAGGACTCGCCCGCCGAGCTCATCTTCGACGAGTTTGAGTCGATGATGTATGCCGGGCAGCCCCTTGGCCGCGACATACTGGGTTCGGCCGAGCGTCTGCGCCAGTACACCACGGCCGACGCGTGCCGCTTTGCCCGTGCCCACTACCGGCCCGACAATGCCGCCTTCTATGTGTATGGCGATGTGCCCTTCAGTCAGATTGTGCGTACGCTCAACAAACTGCTGCCCGCCGCCACTTGCGGTGAAAGCGTGCAAAACAGCGCCCAAACCGTCAGTTTTGCGCCACCCGCCGAGCGCGTGGTGGACAAGGGCACCCACCAGGCCCACGTGCTGGTGGGCGGGCCTGCCTATGCCGGCACCGACCCCAGACGCTTTGCCCTTATCATACTCAACAACATGTTGGGCGGGCCGGGCATGAACTCGCGTCTGAACTTGGCCTTGCGCGAGAAGGCTGGCCTTGTTTACAGTGTCGATTCATATCTCAATACCTATCCCGACACCGGATTTTGGAACGTGTACTTTGGTTGCGACACCCATGATGTGAAGCGCTGCCGCCGCTTGCTCGAGCGCGAATTGTGCCGTTTCATCGACAAACCGCTCACTGCGGCACAGCTCACTGCGGCCAAAAAGCAGTTGTGCGGACAGGTCGGCATATCGACCGATGCCTCGGAAGGCCATGCCCTGGCCCTTGGCAAAACCTTTGCGCACTATGGGCTGCACCGCGACATCGAGCGCATAGTAAGTGCCATCAATGACGTAACCGCCGACGAAGTGCAACGCGTGGCCGCCGAGGTGTATGCCCCCGACCGCCTCACCACACTCATATATTTGTAACGCCCATGCTCCAGTTGCAGTTAATCAAACAGGCCGCTTTGGCCGAGGGCTTTGCCGCTTGTGGTGTGGCACGTGCCACACGGGTGTCGGCTGCACGCGAGCACGAGTTGCGGCAGTGGCTGGCCGAGGGCTGTCATGGCGACATGGCGTATCTGGCCAACCATGTGGAGCTGAAGCTCGACCCGCGCCGCCTTGTTGAGGGGGCGCAGACGGTGGTGAGTGTGGCTGCCAACTATTATCCGGGCGACTGGGAGGCAGAGGCCGGCGCTGAGACCAGTGCAGCGCACTGCGCGCAGGACGAAAATGCCGAAAAAGCCCGATTCCATCGTGGCAACGCCCTCCGCTTGTCGCGCTATGCCTACGGCACCGACTACCACGAGGTGGTGAAGCAGATGCTGCGCGGCATGATGCAGCGTTTGGGACTGACCGAGGGCAAGGACGGGCGCGCTTTTGTCGACACCGCCCCGATAGACGAAAAGTATTGGGCCGAACAGTGCGGCCTTGGGTGGCGTGGACGTAACTCACAGCTCGTCATGCCCGGCATGGGCAGCTACTACTTTCTGGGCGAGCTGGTGCTGACACAACCGGTCGATGCCTACGATGAAAAGGCGCAAAACCGTTGCGGCACGTGCCGCAGTTGCCTCGATGCTTGTCCCATGCACGCCTTGCGCGGTGACGGCACACTCGATGCACGCCGCTGCCTGTCGTACCTCACCATTGAGCAGCGCGGCAACATTCCCGCCGAGGCACGGCACGCCATGCAGCACTGCTTTTACGGCTGCGACCGCTGTGCCGAGGCTTGTCCGTGGAACCGTCGTTTTGCGCAGCCCACCACCATAGCGCAGCTCCAGCCGCGGCAGGCATTGCTCGACATGACACCTGCACAATGGGCCGAACTCACCCCCGAGCAATACCGCGCGCTGTTTAGGAAAAGTGCGGTGAAACGGGCAAAATTTGAGGGTGTGAAGCGTAATATAGCCGCAGCGCTCGAAAACTTTGAGCCGCTCGAAAACCAAAAGCCACTCAACAACCAGTGAGGCGCCCGGCGCCCGCTGATCATTTATTGTACAGACACATATTTCAAGCAATCTTTCCCCCCAGCCACATGGCACGGCCGCGCACATTGAATGCAGTGCCAGCCTATGACAAGTCGCGTTGGGGCACCAATCATCTATCATTAACCCTGAACCTTATGCGTTTACCCTTACTTACATCATTGCTCCTCGTGGCCGGCTCGGTACACCTGCAGGCGCAGCACAATGTGGTGTGGTTCGACCAACCCACCTCGCTCAAGGGCCAGCAGTGCTGGTGGGGCGGCCACCCCGAAAAGTATAACAAGACCAACAAACCCGTGCGTGCCGGCGACTCGGCAGTAAACTCCGACCACGAGTGGGAGTACCGCTCACTGCCCCTTGGCAATGGCAACATAGGCTGCAATGTGATGGGCAGTGTGGCCACAGAGCGCTACACGCTGAATGAAAAAACACTGTGGCGCGGCGGTCCCAACACGGCCAAGGGCGCTGCCGACTATTGGAACCAGAACAAACAGTCGGCACATGTGCTCAAGGACATACGGCAGGCATTTGCCGACGGCAACTGGGACAAGGCCGCACAACTCACCACCCAAAACTTTAACAGCACCGTGCCCTACGAGGCCACAGGCGAGCCACAGTTCCGCTTTGGCTCCTTTACCACCATGGGCGAACTGACGCTTGCCACAAATATCAGCGAGCAGGGCATCAGCCACTACCGGCGTGCCCTGTCAGTTGACTCGGCTTATGCCACGGTGAGCTTTACCGCAGCCAACGGGGTGAGCTACAAGCGACAAACCTTTGTGTCGTATCCCGCCAACGTGATGGTGGTGCGCCTCACGGCCGACAAGCCCGGCCAACAGCATTTTGTGCTGAATTACGCTCCCAACCCCGTGAGTGAGGGACATTTCACTGGCGACGGCCAAAACGGGCAGATGTGCTACGTGGCGCGTCTTGACAACAACCAAATGCAGTATGTGGTGCGCATCAAAGTGGTGGCTAAAAACGGTACCACGCATTACAACAACGGCCAACTGGTAGTTGATGGTGCCGATGAGGCTGTAATATACCTCACGGCCGACACCGACTATGCGCCCAACTACAATCCCGACTTTGGCGATGCAAAGGCCTACGTGGGCGTTAATCCCGTGCAAACTACCGAGAGATGGATGTCTAAGGCCGTGAAGCGTGGTTACGACAAGTTGTTCGCCGAACATTACAAGGACTACGCCTCGCTCTTCAACCGCGTGCACTTTACGCTGGCTCAAGGCACTGACGCCCAACAGTACAAGCCCACCAATGAGCGCCTGGCCGACTACCGAAAGGGCGTGGCCGACCCGCAGCTCGAAACGCTCTACTACCAGTATGGGCGCTATCTGCTCATTGCGTCGTCGCGTCCCGGCAACCTGCCTGCCAACTTGCAGGGCATGTGGCACAACAATGTGGACGGCCCCTGGCGTGTGGACTATCACAACAACATCAATTTGCAAATGAACTATTGGCCGGCGCTGCCCACCAATCTGACAGAATGCACCGAGCCACTCACCAATTTCATACGTCTGCTCGAAAAACCCGGTGAACGCACAGCCCAGGCCTACTGGGGCGCAAGGGGCTGGGCGGCCGGTATCTCGGCCAACATCTTTGGCTTTACGGCGCCGCTCGAGGGGGCCGACATGTCGTGGAACTACAACCCGATGGCTGCATCGTGGCTCGCCACGCACCTGTGGGACTATTATGATTACACGCGCGATGCCAAGTTTTTGCGTCGCACTGCTTACCCGTTGATGAAGGGCTGCGCCCTCTTCTGCGAGGACTTTCTGTGGCAAAAGCCCGGCACCGACACCCTGACGGCCGCACCCTCTACCTCGCCCGAGCACGGCCCGATAGACGAGGGTACCACCTTTACCCATGCCGTGATACGCGAGATATTGGAGGACTGCATAGCAGCTGCCAATGTGCTTGGCACCGACCAGGCCGATGTGGCCCGCTGGCAAAAGATACTGCAACACCTCGCGCCCTACAAAATAGGACGCTACGGCCAACTGATGGAGTGGAGCCGCGACATTGACGACCCCAACGACGAGCACCGACACGTAAACCACCTGTTTGGCTTGCACCCGGGACACACCATATCGCCGCTCACCACACCCGCATTGGCCAACGCTGCACGCGTGGTGCTCGAACACCGCGGCGACGGTGCAACGGGCTGGAGCATGGGTTGGAAACTCAACCAATGGGCGCGCTTGCACGATGGCAACCACTCTTATATACTATACGGTAACCTGCTGAAGAATGGCACGGCCGACAATTTGTGGGACATCCATCCACCCTTCCAGATTGACGGCAACTTTGGCGGCACGGCCGGCGTAACCGAAATGCTGCTGCAGAGCCATGCCGGTTGTCTCGACCTGTTGCCCTCGCTGCCCGACGCGTGGCCCGAGGGCAGCATCAGCGGACTGCGTGCCCGTGGCAACTTTGGCGTGAGCCTGTCGTGGACGGGAGGCCAGCTCAAGCAAGCTGTTATCACCTCGGGCTCGGGCGGCATGTGCCACCTGCGTTACGGCAACCACACGCTCGACCTGCCCACACACAAGGGCCGCAGCTACACCATCACCCTGAACCTGGGCAAGTTGGTTTGGCGCTAAGGGTTGCCTGACTTCATCACTTTTTTGTGTCGTGGAATAGCGCGCATTGAAAATTAATGAGTCACGTCATTTGATGGGGGGACGTATTAACAAAGTCTGCAAAAAAACGCTACCACCAAACGCAAGTACTAAATGCTACCACTAAACGCAAGCACAAAACGCTAACACTAAACGCAAGCACAAAACG
>ERZ1034897.999-NODE-999-length-11898-cov-4.266318_pt1 | contig 11898 bp, 9 predicted proteins | sample MGYA00520629_ERZ1034897 | MGnify/ENA primary metagenome ERZ1034897 (study PRJEB33766, sample SAMN09781789) | gut metagenome | biome: gut microbiome | host: Homo sapiens | place: Madagascar | study: EMG produced TPA metagenomics assembly of the PRJNA485056 data set... | reverse complement strand
CCATGGATGCCTTTGCGCCAAAATAATGCATTGCTTGAGTAAACTTGATCCAATTTTTCCAGCCAGATTCGTCGTAAAGATTAAATAGTGAACGAGGGTTACTTTTTTCACCCAATACGAGCGTGTTTCCGAAGGTAACGCAAGCAGCACCGCTTTTAGCAATTTGAATTCTATGTTCAACATATCCAGGGCCAGGACTAGTGCTTAAGTCTTGAAGTAAGTGATTAGTCATAGGAGGCAAAAAGATGCGATTCTTGAAGGTTTTATTTCCGATTGTGATCGGTTCGAAGATATGAGGATAGTACTTATTCATTTTGCACACTCCTTATTGAGTTTATTTTCAATCGATTGATATGATTTATTCTACAGATAAAGTAATCTTTTGAGAAGAATGGGTGTTTGACGGTATAATGTCAAGATTTTTGACATTATAATATAAGGGGGGTGATAAATTTGAATACAGCACATTTTCCTTATATTTTCGCGATAGAATCGTACGGATCAGTAAGTAAAGCTGCCGAGGCGTTGTATATGTCTCGGACATCACTGTTATATGTTTTGAACAATATAGAAGAAGAACTGGGATACAAAATATTTACACGCTCCGTTCATGGAACCATACCGACAGAAAGAGGTAAGGTGGTACTAAAAGAAGCTCATGAAATCTATCCAGTTATTCAGAGCTGGTACGGAGAAGAAAGGAAAATTCCAGGAAGCATATCAATCTATGTATCGGACATCGTTAGAAAGTATATATCGTATGATATTCAAAAATATTGTGCTAAGTTATTCCCAAATACAGAGTTAAATTTTGTAGATGATGTTTGTCTGACACCAGAAAAGATGCGTCAAGTACTTAAAACTTATCATCGATCTATTCGTGTAGAAGTTTTACAACATGATAAAGTTGGAAGATTTACTGATGTGTTATCAGAATTAAATTACACACATGAAGTCGTGTGTAGTGAGCCATTGAAGGTGTATTTTTCAAAAAATAATCGTTTGTGTACAGCTAAGCAAGTACTAACCATGGATCTGGTTTCATTTCCGCTTCTCGGCTTTCCGGATTTTGCCAAAACAATCGTTGAGGCTAACGAAACTTTGAAAAACTTCAAAGGCAAACTTCCTATGCAAAAAGGTGTCGTATCATCCGATGATACATGGAAATCTCTGCGCAAAGGAGAAGTGGCTATTCTTGCTTTTGGAATAGCACGAGATAAGCTATCGGCAGATATATGTGAAAAAATGATTTCGGATCTAGATGTACAATTTGATTATATAATCGTTCACAAAAAAGCAGAGTTTATAAGCGCTGAAGAAAAAGCGTTAGTAGAATTCATTTCGCATAGTATCAAAGAACATCTTATAACAGATAATGAGTAGAAAGCGATACTTATCTGAGTGCTTTGCGCTAAGCAGAAAATTGACCAAACCGGCGCATTGTGCTATACTGCAAGTAAGGTAAGTTCAAATTAGCGCTGTGGCGCGAAAATCTTTAGCTCCATGTGGAGTATTTATATGTTTGAGATTCTTGCGGAAGTTTGAGAACATAGCAGAAATATAGGTGCGCAAAACAATGCTTTCGTTTGAATTTAATGAGGTCGTGTTTGAGAACGTTGCAGAAATATAGGTGTATAAAACTCAGTGGGGCAATACTGTGTGCACCGTCCGTTTGAGAACGTTGCAGAAATACAGGTGTATAAAGCCGCAAATTGTTTGAAATCAAAGAATGGGGCGTTTGAGAACGTAGCAGAAATATAGGTATGCAAAACCATCTGGCGAATGGCAATGCGTTCTGGTGTGTTTGAGAACCATGCAGGAGTATAGGTGTGTAAAACTAGCCGACGCTTGTCATTAAGAGGGGAAGTAATTTGAGAATCTTTTGTATGAAAGTTTCGGTTGGTATAACAAGATTTTTGAGAACAATAATACGATAAGATGACCTATCCGTTGTTTATGTTAAGGTGAAATTTCCTTGGCAAAACATAATTTAGTTTTTACCCGAGACAATATAGGAGTAGGGCTTGGGTTGATTTGAGATCTTAATAATCACAACAACATATATATCGATAGTGATCAACGAATCATAAATATCGACGGGGAAATTCTCTTCTTTCACATAACATCTTTTATGTGAGAGAAGAGGTTTTTTTTATTTTAGAAAACAATCTGTTCGATCGTTTGTTCAATAAACACAACAACAATTCAGTTACGAAGCACTTTCTGATATGAACGCCGAATTGCCGCTTCTATCTCAAAGAAATCCGCTGCCGCTAACAATATAGCCGACCTCTTCTGGATCCAGTCCAAGAAGAAGCCGGCTTTTTTCTGGAGAAGAACTGCAAGCCATCCTATTTGTAAAAGTTGTGCCTTGTCACAGAAAATGTCAGTAGATGGATGTGAATGACTAACCACCGTTGACGAGTCTTATCTGTACAATTTATTTTCGCTTTCCAATATTTCCAATCCTTTGCTCGTCAGGACAATTCTCTGTTGCTCTCATACTACCACGAAATCCCTATATTACAGGAAGAGTTGGCCTCTTCCAGCACCATTGCAAGAAGAGGCCAACTCTTTTAAGAGAACACGGATAAGCCAATCCACTGACAAATTCTGTGACAGTATGTTTATCCCACTTTTTGAACTGTAACATATCTTGCGTTACAATTCAAATTTTAGTGCTATATTAGAAAGCGTTTTCTGGCATATAGGCAAACCAGCCGCTCCTCCTAAAAAGAAACCCGTTGTCACCAACATTTAAGCCGACCTCTTCTAGATCCAATCTAAAAAGAAGCCGGCGTTTTCACAAGAACATGCAGTAGTAAACCGGCAGATAACAGATATTGCCCTTTTCTTTGACCAGGCGATCGTTCGACAAAACAATCCCCCTTTTTGCCGCTGCCGCTCCCTTGCATAGATAAGACAGCGCACTGTACTCAGAGTAGTCTTTTCCAGAGCGAACCTCTATTGACAGGAAAGAAGCGGCCCCGGCATCATCTAGCAAGAAATCCGCTTCTCCCTTATACCGGTCATCATAATAATACAGAGAACGCCCATGAGAAGCCAGCTCAACAGCAACCGCATTTTCATATAAGGCACCCAACTGAACAGACCGCTTATCGTCTAAGACAGAGCGGATGTCTCTATCGTAGAAGAGAGCACTAAGGAGGCCTACATCGTTGAAGTAGAGTTTAAGAAGACTTTTCTTCTGAGAGAGCAGAAGAGGATCTCTTGGCTCAGCAAGACAACTTACAGGAACAACAAGGCCGCTATCAGAAAGAAAGTCGAACTCTCTTTTATAGTCAGAGTAGGTTTTTCCAACCTTTCCTTCGATATTCTTAATAAATATCCGCTTCTTTTTCTTGTTAAGACAATCAGGAAGGATCTCGTAGATGCGTCGAGCTTTCTCGGAAGAGGTGTTGTCGTAAAAGCCAGCTGCTGTCAGGTATTCTTTATGAATCTCCTTATGGATTTCTCTTATACGCCAGATGTTCTTTTCTTTGACAAAGCAATCTACTGCAGCAGGAAAGCCACCTACTAGGAGATATTTCTTAAAGAGCTCCAACATCTTTTCATGAAGAGACTCTCTCAGCGGTTCTCTGGCAAGAAAGCTTTTCTTCAAAGAATCCAGGGCAAACTGATTAAGACCATTTGCAAGGAGAAATTCTTCGAAATTCAGCGGATACATGCGGAGCCGCTGAATACCCTGAGAGATATCTTCTGTCAGCAAGTCATCTGGCAGATAGGAAGCGGCACCTACATAAGTAAACCGGCTTTCTTCCTGCAAGAGCTTCAATAACCTGATCACTTCAGGACAAGCCTGGATATTGTCCAGGAAGATCAGAGTATCTTCTTTGGTGTACAAGTTGTCTTCTGCAACAGCGCTAAGCTGTAGATAAAAGTCGTTAGGAGAGGACACATTCTGAAAAGATCGGTCCGCTGCCATATCTAAGACAATGATATTCTTAAAAAGCAGCTGCCCGACCTCTTGTATAAGCGTGGTCTTTCCTACCTTAGGAGGGCCTTCTACAATAGTGATCTTGTCAGGATGAGTTAGAAACTGGTCTTCTAGAATGGTAGAGATCTTTCGGTACAGCATAGGTATCAGCTCGCTTTTTGGAGGATTCTTAGAATGAATGACTTTTCAATAGAATTTTATGGAAGAAAATGCAACTTTTCAATAGGGTTTTATGAGAAAAAAGATGACTTTTCATAAATGGGAAAGAATTGGGTAGATTTATCGGGAACAAGTGTTCGAAGAATTGACTAAAAAGTCGTTTTATGATAAAATATCTTTGCGAGCATTTTTGGCGTGGCGCGGATTTTTTGAAAAATGAATATAAAGGAGTTTGAGAACCTCGGTGCCATTGCTTTGTTAACGCTCCCGCCAGCAAATTTGATCACCTTGGCACTAAGACTAGATTAAGATCGCTTAGTCTTAGAAATGCAAAATTTAGTCTTAGAATAAGAAAGAAAAGCCTGTGTGAAGGGATTTTTCTTTACTATGTTAGATTTAAGATGTGAAAAAAAGTATGCAATACCTCAGTGCAAAAAAGAGAGCTTATCTCGCAGAGACAATCGCATAGGGCGAAATTGTTTTAGAGTATTCCCATTCCGGGAAAACACATAATAACATTTGCTTTTATTTTAGTGTTTGAGGGTATTGCTGTTTAATGAATTATTACCTCGTTTGAGATATTTTTTTCGCGAAAAGACAATGAAACACAAATATTTGCAAACCTTGAGCCCCCCTTATCTAGCATTGGACAAGATTTGCGAACCTTTTTTAGTCTACTTAATTATCGGCAAAAATAAGAAAATTTGCCAATAATAAAGTAACCCGTTCATACAAGAAAACCGCTTCCTCCACCAAAAGGGAGCGGTTTTCTTATACAGTACACCACCCAACCCAATTCCCATTTTCTCAGTTAACTCCTTCTACAACCACACAGCTATTCGACAAAACCTCACCCAAAACACCCCTCTCTTCTCAAACAAAACCTGTTTCCATTCCAAAAATTGTTCTTTTACCAACATTGTGGCACAATATAGTTGGGAATAAAAAAGAGAGGTGAACACTATGAGCTATCTTTTAGATACCCCAGCCATAACCCAAGATCTAGAATTCTATGACATCCCGCTTTTTTGGTGGGACAAGACACAAAAAAAGATATCCCTGGATATCAGCGCAGTCCCAAAAGACTACCCTTTTAAGACAAAAGATGGACAATACAATCTCTTAGCTCAGCTTCTGTCCAGGAACAGCCACTTCTCAATACAGATTCACGGCTATGCAGGTAAAACAAGAAAAGACATCTTGTACTATGACAAAGAAGTCGGCTTCTCCTGTATTTTTCTTTCTCTAATAAAAATCCTGGAATTTGGAGAAATCATTTGTCTTCCTATAGCAGATGAAAGGAACAGACGCGCAGTAAGAAAAGAGATCGATCTTTTCAGTCTGACTGCTTTTAAAGAAGCCGTATATAATGCGATCCAACACACCAGATGGGACAGTCCTCAATCACCACAAATTGCTTTTTTTAAGGATCACGCAGAAGTCATCTCATATGGTGACTATGGAGAAAACTGGCTTTCCATAGTAAGAGAAGACGATTACTCAGAACCTGTGAGCCCAGAACTGTACACTATCTTGAAAAAAGCAGATCCAGATTTCGAATCAGGCAAAGGAATGAGAAAGATCATCCAGGAGATTGGCGAAGAAAACCTGCTCATAGAAGATGATCAGCTGACAGTGCTCATCCCATTCCTGGGATACAAGAAGTCTTCTAACAGTAAAGTAAGGTGGACAGCCACAAGAAGAGAGATCGTCAGAGAAATGAGAAGAGATCCAACCATCACAGGTGCAAGACTTGCCGTAAGACTTGGTATGAGCCATACCGCGATCGATAACAACATCGCCCATCTTAAAAAAGCAGGAGTCGTAAAGAGGATTGGTGGGCGAAAAGCAGGAATTTGGGAGGTACAAGATATTGAGTAGAACAGCTGGGATAAATTATCCAGAATTGAGCGAGATTTATACAGAACATGGCAGTGCCATCTTGGATAAACTAAGATTGGCTAAAAACTTCGAGCGATATTGCAACATGCATACGGTTCGCTGGGGATACGGCAAGAAACGTCTTGAAAAAGAGTTCCCAGAGTTTGGGAAGATCACACTTGGAAGTATCCAGATTTCAGAAGACAATACCGTGTCATTGGTACTGGACACCTGTGATTTCATTCGCTTTTCTTTCACTCTTACCTTGCCAGAAGACATCTCTTCTGCAGTAGATATTAAGGCATTCTCGGAGATGTATGGTTGGGCGTACATCCAGGAGTACGGTCAGTGGCATGCTGGTGTGGTTGGCGTAAGAGAAGTGGAAAATCTGGCTGAAGCATATAAGATTCTTAAGCAGATCGATCAGGAAGAAAGAGCTGAGGCCGCTGCCAGAACAGCAAGCAGCCCTCTGGAAGAAGACGAGTTTTCTCAGTGGTTTTGAGACTCTTTGGAGAAGGGGAAGGAGTTGAGAAGAATGGCGTATGACCTGCTTGGCGTTTGCCGGCTTATCGTTAACTACAGCAATGAGAAAGAGTACAACATCTCAAATCTTAAACTCCAGAAGCTTCTCTATTATATACAGGCCTATTTCCTTATGGACTTGCGGACCTATCATCCCGGCTGCTTATATGGTGTTCGAGCAGTACGGCGGGGGCAATATCCCTGAGATAAGAGATGGACGGATCGGGAAAGAGATAAAGTCATGTGCTTTTATGAAGACAAGCGGGAATCCTCGGTAATTCAATTGCCGAGTAGTTCACAAAAAATGATGCAGAAGACATAAGGAGAATTGTAGATGTGTTTTCAGGCTACTCGGCCTCTGTAATGACGGCCTTGTCAATGATACAGGGCCCTTGGAGAGTGTGCCATGAGCTTGGGAAGAGAACGATATCGGAAGAAGATATACAGAAATATTTCAGAGCATAATATGCGGAAAGAAGGTTTACTATGTTGGATATGAAAAAATTCCTTGGTAATGGATTTTTATGCTGGGTTTCCAAAGAAGATTTTTTAGCCTACGCGAAAGAAAAGGATATATCCCAGAAAGCGGCAGAGGAAATGTTTTCTTATTATGAGAAGATGTCCAATATTGTCTTGGAAAACATTAGTTCCGATGATGATATCGAACTTGTTCTCAAAGCACCAAAAATGGCGGAACTTCACGAGTGGACATTTACGGATGATTTTACCGATATCTATGAAAAATATGGTGGCTTTGAGCCATATGATCTATGGTGTATAGCACATGCCAAGGAGATCGTTCCATTATCCGAAGGGCCATATCCAAACTATCTAAGCTGGTTGTTACACGGGGACCTCGCGCCTTATGTTTATACTGTGGATGGCGGCTGGAAATACTCAGAAGAGGCACCTTTAAATCCGCCGCCAAAATCGGTGCTGCCCTACCTGACCCGTCACGAGATCGAGATTGGAGAGGGTCCTATCACGATCGTTGGGGATACGCTCGATGAAGATCTGCCACCAATGACTATAAATCTGTCAGACTGGCTGAATATAGAGCAAACGGATGACGGTAAATACTACTACTATATTTTGGATGCTGAAGCAGAGTCTTTAAAAGATTGTGAGGCACTTCCATTATCGGAAGGAAAATATCATTATTGCTACAAGACTTTAAAAATTTATTGTGGAACGACGTTAAAGCTTGAGATGACCGCTAAAAAATTCCATATTCTTCGCATCGAGTTTGACCCTGATGAAGGCTTTTGGCCTGATCCAGTGGTGATCCAGTTTGTCGACTAACAAAAATCCTTTGCAAGCCCGATTTTCAAAGGATTTGGAAAGGAAATACTATGTTACTTAAGTTTAGCGTTGAGAATTATAGTTCATTTCGTGATGAAGCAACATTATATTTTTTGGCTGCCGAAACCAACGATCACTCGTCCCACTTGGTTCCAGGCCCAGATGGCGATGTTCTCCCAGTGGTGGCTTTGTTTGGTGCGCATGGCAGCGGCAAGACGAATGTCCTCCATGGCTTAATGACGATGGCGGGAAAAGTTCTCTCTCCAGAAATCACGCTGTATCTTAACCCATATAGTCTGGAAAACGAGTACATGTTTTCACCTATATTCCTTGAGGTAGCCTTGTTCCTTGGAGAAGGAGAAGAGGCAAAAGAATACAATTATGGTTTTAAGATGATGCAGAGAGGCACTGTAGTAGAAGAATGGCTATATATTGGTTCAAATGATGACAAGTGGAAAATGCAGAGGATCTTTGAGCGAAATGCTTCTACAGGAAAATACAAAGTAGATAATCTTGATGCTTCTTCCAAAGAAAGACTGGAATCTCTGGATATCTCTTCAGACAGATTGGTTTTATCTTTAGAAGAAGCTCAGGAAATCCCGGAATTGGCAAGAGTATATGAGTGGTTTAGTAACCTGTCGTTTTTAGAACTACAAGGGCTGAATTCTGATATTCAGCAAGCTTTAGCTCATTTGCGAGAATGCAAGGATGATCCTGTAGAAAAAGAGAACTTAATCCGTTTCCTTAAAGGATGCGGTCTTATGCTTGAAGATATCGTTCCATACAGCAATAAGGATTTTACCATTGTCTACGCTGATAACAAACATATCGATGCGACGCTTGAATCCGCTGCCTTTTATAAGTTGGTTAATTTGTATTTTGCCATGAAGAAATGTTTCGAGACAGGTGGACTACTTTTTGTAGACGACTTAGATCTTCATCCTCTTGTCATTAGAAATCTCATTATTACTTTTGCGAATCAGGAAGTTAACTCAAACCATGCGCAGCTGGTCTTCTCTACGCAGAATATCTGGTTTTTAAGCGGTGATGTCTTGAGAGATGATGAGATTTGTTTTGTGGAGAAGGGAGAGGATTATGCCTCAGAGCTGTATTCTCTTGCGGATTTTAAGAAGACGGCTAAGAGAGAAGATTGTATAAGGGAATATCTGCTTGGAAGGTATGGTGCGATTCCTCAGCTTGAGAAATTGTTTGGAAGATAATGGTTTCTGTTGGGTTTTCGTGCTATTCTGTACAGTCAACTACTCGGCTATTGAATAACCGAGCATGCATGGTTTGACTATGTATGTAAGGTATCCAATAGAAGGTTGAGCAGACTAAGTAAAGTAGCTACATTGGCTATGGCGCTACGTTATCTTTCAGGCGGCCTGGTGTGCTTCTCCAGCACCATTGACCGAGGTATATGTTTAAACAGGCGATCCGAGTTAATAGCCAGTGACATGTACATGCAACGGAAGATAACCTTGTCGAGGAGACGAAACCTATAGTTTCACTACAAGGCCGTAACAGGCATATTTTTAAGGAGCTAGATCAGTATGGTCATAACCTTAGATAAAAGAAAGAAGCCCCTGGGCTTTTGTACCGAGCGCAGAGCACGAAAACTCTTAGAGAAGCGTCGAGCTTGCGTCTTTCGTTACTACCCATTCACCATCATTATCAAGGACATTGACACAAGGAAAATGGATGAGGACAATCTTCCTGCCTATCGCATGAAGATCGATCCAGGGTCAAAGACAACAGGCATCTCCATCGCCAGAGAAGGAGATAATACCGTCATGCTCTTTGCTCAGATCGAACATCGCGGACAGCAGATCAAAAAGAACATGGATACCAGACGCATGATCCGTCGCAACAGACGATCCAGAGAAACCAGATACCGTCGCTGTAAGTACAAAGATAGTGGCAACTTCGATTCCCAGCGTCCGGAAGGATGGCTTCCACCAAGCGTCAAGAGCATCGGAGATAACCTCATCTCCTGGGTCAAACGCTTCCAGAAACTCATCAATATCCAGTACGTTTCTTTCGAAGCCGTTCGCTTTGACACCCAGCTCATGGATAACCCGAACATCCAGTGGGAAGAATACCAGCAAGGGACCCTGCTCGGTTACGAGATCAGAGAGTACCTTCTGGACAAGTACGGGCATACCTGCCAGTATTGTGGTGGCGTTTCCCAGGACCCCATCTTGGAATGGGAACACATCCAACCCAAGAGCAAAGGCGGCAGCGATAGCGTCAAGAACGCAACCCTCGCTTGCCATACTTGTAACCAAGATAAAGGAAATCTCACCCTAAGCCAGTGGAAAGAAAAAGAAGACGCCATCTTAAACAATAAGAAAGCATTTTCTAAAAGGAAACATCTTGCCAAAGCACGCCTCAAAGGCATCGATGCCGTAGAATAGCATAAGTCACAAGGCATAGGCATGAGATACTGCGCATGGGTCAACAGCACCAGACGCTATGTAGAAAAACACCTATACACACTCTTTAGTAGTGATAACGTCGAATGTGCTTCCGGCGGCAGGACAAAGTACAACCGTACAATGCTCCAGTTGCCAAAAGACCACCACTACGATGCACTCTGTGTAGGGCAAGTACCAGAGGAAGGGTATCATGACCAGACCAATGGTTACGTCCTGCATATAAAAGCCATAGGACGAGGAAGCCGTTTCAGAGGGAAGATCAACAAGTGCGGGATCATAACCACCAAATTAAAGAGAAGCCCAAAGAAACGCTTCGGGTTCCAGAATGGCGACATCGTAGCAGCAGACGTACCGAAAGGTAAGTACGCAGGTCATCATGTAGGCAGAGTCATGACAAGAGCCAGCGGTTCATTCGATATTCGAAGGACAGATGGCAGCCTTGCAACAGTAAATCACAGATACTGCAGACTATTGCAACATGATAGCGGCTACCAGTACAAGTACATTAAGCCAATTCCTCTCGGCAATTGAATTACCGAGGCTCCTTGGCTTGTTTTCCTGAAACCGTGTTTCTGCCGTGACAGAACACACAAAAAGTCCTCGACTACCAAAAAGGGATAGGTGGTCGAGGACTTTTTTTCGAAAAATGCAATTCTGAATACTTAGAGGACACGGAAATTGACCAAAAATGTCTTTGTGTGATATAATTCGTATGAGTATGGTTTTGTGCTTAGAAAGCAAAAAGGCTTGTTTGGTGTACTGTATGCATTAAGGTTTTTTGGAGGTTTGAGAGCCTTGTAAAATAAGAAAGCTGCAGAAAGCCTTTTCCCCACAAGCTATATCCTCTCCTCCAGTCATCTCTGGAGGAATTTTTTCTTTTTAAGCCAACATTCCAAGCCAATTTATTATCATTCCCAATAATCGCATCTCAAAAGCTGTACAAAAAGAATGCATTTGTTGTATAATATAGCCAAAGAAAATAAGACAGAAAAATTTTCAAAGAAAGGATGTGTTCTTTATGGCAGAACAGCTTAATAATAAGGCAGCGCCCGCTTCCGCTTCAGATCAAGCAGAAAGCATTAGCAAGCAAGCCTCTCCCGATCAAGCAGAAAGCACCATAAACCAAACTCAGCCAGCTCAAGAAGAAAGCACTGCCAAGCAATCTCCTTCATCACAAGATAAAACACAAGATAAAAGCACAACCAAGCAAGAGCCGCTGGATCTGCCTTTTCCAGATATAGATTTCGATTTCATCCAAAAAGAAATAGATCAAGTCAAGGTAGACAATGCCAAGAAGGCAGAAAAGAAGACGAGCCAATCAAACAATAAAGGCTACTTCAGCTATAAGTTGACCTATATGTTTCTTTCATGGCTTCTTGTAATCATTATAGGGATCTGTTTTTCAGCAAGTCCAGTCTCAGATCCAGATATCTATTATCATCCACTCTGCTTAGCTTTTCTGTGTGGAATCCGTTACTGGGATTCAAAGACAACCTTCCGAAATTTAGGGATCGCAGTAGCCTATAATGGCAGCGTTAGAAATAAGAAGTTCGAAAGATGGTTTTACAAGAATAGCAGAGAAGACCATTCCAGAATTCATCTCGTCGGCTACGGGCTTTTTGGAGGACTCATGATCTT
>ERZ1034897.998-NODE-998-length-11902-cov-15.157171_pt1 | contig 11902 bp, 15 predicted proteins | sample MGYA00520629_ERZ1034897 | MGnify/ENA primary metagenome ERZ1034897 (study PRJEB33766, sample SAMN09781789) | gut metagenome | biome: gut microbiome | host: Homo sapiens | place: Madagascar | study: EMG produced TPA metagenomics assembly of the PRJNA485056 data... | reverse complement strand
AAATATCGTGCGTGATATTAAGGACGGTAAAGCCCATTTCGCAGAGCATGACTTGATAGAGGTGGACTAATGAGGTTGCTATGGGAAGATAGAGCGTGGAGTGATTATCTGTACTGGCAGACGCAGGATAAGAAAACGCTGAAAAGAATTAACGGACTTATCAAGGATATTCAGAGAAGCACCTTTGAGGGTATCGGAAAGCCCGAACCGCTAAAAGAAAACCTAAGCGGTATGTGGAGCAGGCGTATTGACGATACCAACAGAATTGTTTACTATGAGAAAGACGAGATAATCTATATTGTTTCGTGCAAAGGACATTATGAAGATTGAAAAGGGGACGGGCAACCGCCCTCTTTTTTGTTTGTACTCACCGTGAGCATTTCCCCTTTTACTGCTTAAATCTGTATGGAAAGGGATTGACATATATAAATTGCGGTGGTAGAATAACATATATAAATTATATAACTTAAATAAGTTATGCAATAAACATAAAGGAGCGTGACCCTATGAGAATTATAGCTGTGGCTAATCAAAAGGGGGGCGTAGGAAAGACTACGACCTCGCAAGCCTTGACCGCAGGGTTGGCAGATAAGGGGTATAAGGTGCTGGGAATAGACCTTGACCCACAGGGTAATCTTTCTTCTGCTTGCGGTTCGGTAAATTACAATGTACCAACTATTTATGAGTTGATGAAACGGGAAGTGACCGCAGAAGAAACAATCCAGCACATGAATGGTGGGTATGATATAATCCCCTCAAATATCATGCTTGCAGGAGCAGAGCAGGAACTTTCACAGACAGGAAAGGAACACAGACTGAAAGAAGCTATTGCCAGCGTAGCAGATAATTATGATTATATGGTTGTTGATACGCCGCCCTCTTTGGGGGTGCTGACAGTCAACGCATTTACGGCGGCAACTGATATTCTGATACCTACAACGGCTGGAATATTTGCGACTACGGGAATTAACCAGCTTAATGAAACCGTAAAGAGCGTACAGAAGTATTGTAACCCGAATGTAAAGATAACAGGTATTCTGTTTACTCGTTTCAATCCGAGGGCAAATATCAGCAAGCAGATAAAGGAACTTACGGAGCAGTTGAGCAAGTATATTTCTGCACCGATTTACAAGACTTATATCCGTTCTGCTGTGGCTGTGGAAGAAGCACAGGCGAACAGGACAGATATATTTGATTATGCGGAAAAATCGACTGTATCAGAGGACTACAAAGCCTTTATCGAGGAATTTCTGAAAGGAGAGCAGGAGTAATGGCAGGAAAGGCAAAATTTGACCAAGAAGCGGCATTTAAGTCGATTATAGGAGCAGGAGCAACAGAGGGCGAGAAGAAAGCGGATAAGCCAGCAGGAAAGGGCAGACCGCCAGTTGAGAGAGAAACAAAGAAGCGTGTGAGCCTTGCTCTTTATCCGAGCAGTTACGGAGATTTGCAGAAAATCGCCTATGTAAAACGTCAGAGTGTAAGCGATATAGTGTCGGAACTGATAGCCGACTATGTAGCCGCAAACGCTGGAAAGCTGAAAGAATACGATAAAATCAAAACTGAATAACAGGCATAAGTTATATATGCTATATAAGATATATAAGTTACATAATAACAATAGCATGGAAAGCGAGGTGCGGCGATGAATACGGTAATTAAGGGAACAAAGACAATCGCAGAGTACAAGCGTGTTCGTGAGGATATGGAGAACTTAGCCAGGGCGAATTATGCCAGGCATAAAGAAGCCTTTGAAGAATGGAGAGAGGGCGAGCCTATAAAGGCGTGGTTTGACTTTGAGGGAAACTTTTGTATCGAGTACGAAAGCGGCAAATGGTGGCACTATAACGATAAGGGGGAATGGTGGTAGGTGAAAGTAGGAAAGTATCAGATAGGGCGTTTCCATGCGATTATTCGCAAGGAGTACGCAGACGGAAGCGTTGACTATGAAACCTCATTTACGGATATTGAAGATTTTAACGAAAGTTATTATTGTATTCTGAAATGTATCGGGAAAGAGGTGGGAATTGCAACGGACAATCCAAAAGTTCTAACCTATGCTTGTGTTATTCGTGGGAAAGAAGAAATTGAGAAAGAGCTTCTGCATGGAAAGGGCAAGCAGTTAGAGTATATTTAATCACGGTGATAAGAAAGGAGCTTATATGGATAAAGAAGATGTGTTGAGAGAAAGAATAAATAGTCTTATTGATAATGGGTTGCTATCCGTGGAAATGTTACAAGAGGCAACGGGGATAGAGAAAGATAGTTTAGAGAAATTTTTATTTGAAAATGGTGTTAAGTTAAGTAGTGATGATATGAAAGATAGTCAAAGAAGATTGCGATTATTTGGAATATCAGACTGTTTAATAGAGGGTATGAAAGTTCCAGAAGATGAAAGAGTGAAAGGAATTATTGATGTATTGGTACAAGTTTATGGGATGAACTTAAAAATGATTTCAAGCTATGCTGATATTGAGGAGCAGGAAATATCGGATTTTTTGAGTGGTTCTAATCAGATGTCATACGAAAAAAAATATAAGCTTGCCGTTAAAACTTTTTCACTTATGCAAGCAATGAGAAATATGTAATAAAAAGGTCTGCATGAATGTATTTATGCAGACCTTTTTTACAGGCACTTTACAAGTCAAGGTTTCCAAGAAACAGTGTTAAAGCCAGTTTTTGCAACGGCTACTGTTCCTAAATATGCTATACCGTCAAGATGGGCAACATAGGTATGACCTGAAATGCGTGCGCAGTAGCATTTTCCCGAAAAGCCTGTAACGGCAGTTGTTCCAGCACTAAGACCAGAGGTTATATCGGTGCTGCTTACTGTTCCAACGAAGTGTGTCACAGGAACAGTCATAACAATGCTCCAATTTAAGTAATGACCGCTTCCCCAAACTTTTAATGTTCCAGCATTGCCGACAATGGTTTGACTGCTTGAAGAAGGTTGTATGCCCGACTCATCATTTTCGATTAAAGTCATAGGAATTTCGACAACTTCTCCTTCTTCAAGCGTAATAACTTCATCACCTACTGTGATTTCATACTGTTGTTTAGTGTCTGTTTTTGGTAATTCTGCCGCAAATGCCGTTGCATTTAGTGAAAATATCATAGCAAAAGCGCATACCAGTGAAAACAATCTTTTCCATTTTTTCATGGAAAACACCTCCTTTTTGAAAGCAAAGGTTAATAGTTACATTTAACATTATAGCACATTGTGAATATTTTGTCAGTTAATTTCAACAAAAAATACCATTTTTATCGACAATAAAAGACAAAATATTGTACTTGTATTGTCAAGGAAATTATTTAATAGGAATATTGACAATAACATATATAAGTTATATAATTTATATATGATAAATAAAAGAAATAATTTATTTATTCAGACCATGAGGAAAGGGAGTGAAGCAGAACGAGAGAATATTTTTTAATCATTTTTTTAGTAGTGCTGGTTCTGCTTTTGCCCTTTATCCTTTGGTGGAAGCACAGGCACAAAAAAGCAGATAGAAAGGAGTACACAGGTACTATGAACGAACAGGAGCAACACAGAGAGGAAGCCGCAAGGCTTGACCGCCAGCAGGCAGAGCAACACGCCGCCGAAGGGCGGCAGTTGGAAGAACGCCAGCGGCAGGAAACACAGCGTATGCAGGAAGAACGGCGCAGACAAGACACCCAGCGGCAGGAAGAACAGCGTAGACAGGACGAGCAACGCAGACAAGAGGAACGGCGCAGACAGGAACAGAGGGCGCAGGAAGAACGCCGCAAGCAGGAGAGTCAGCAGAAAGAGGACAGCCAGTGGCAGGAGCAGGAGCCAGCGAGGGAAGAACGTCTGAAAGAGGAAACACGGCGCAAGGAAGAAAATACCCAGCGTAAGGAAGATAAGACCCCGCAGAGCCAAGAATTAAGAGATTTGGCTAATGCGGAAGATAAATATATAAGGCTTGCAAAATCGGGCTATTATGATGAAAAGAGAGCCGAAGCCAAAGAGAAGCCAGGGCAAGAAAAAGCCCAGGGCAAGGAACAGCCAAGAGAAGCCCCAGCACAGGGCGGCTTTGCCGCAAGGCGGGAAGCCTTGAAGCCAAAAGTGCAGGAAGCATTAAAAAAACAGGAACAGAGCAAAACGCATGATTTAGGGCGTAGCAGATAGGAGTGTGATAAAAATGGGAGCATTTGTAGGATTTGCATGGAAAATATTGCAAGTAGTATTAAAAATAGCCCTTTTTTGTGGGCTTGCATGGTTCTTAATTCCATTTGGTGTATGGTTTGCTACCGAGTTGATAACAGGAAAATATTTAGAGCAAGTACCCGTGATGAACACGGTTTGCGATATTTTATGGTATATGTGTTATGGGCTTGCACCTTTAACGCTTAGTCAGAACATTATCCGAGTGATTAAGAAAGACCAATCGTTTAGCTGGATAGGTTTTATTATGAACCGCAGGGAGCAGAAAGGCTTTGAAGCGAAGCTGGGCGGCGAAGCTGTTGCACTCAAGACCGCAAAAGACCTTTCGGGTGTTGTGTTTGGTAAGCAGGGCGGCAAGTATGCCGTTATGCCCGAAGATAAAGACGGACACACGGTTGTTATCGGTGGAGCTGGTAGTGGTAAAACGTCAGCACACGCCATTCCAACGCTGATGAGTTGGTTAGGACGTGTTTTTGCAATCGACATTAAAGGCGAATTGTACGAAAAGACCAAGAAAGCAAGGGGAGAAGCGCAGATTAAGGTATTCAATCCGACAGATAGGAACGCATACGGCTATGACCCGTTCTATATGCTGAAAAATACTGATGATGTATCAAGTGCCGCCCGCCAGCTTGCAATGTCAATCATTCCTTTGCCAGCAGACGTAAAAGACCCGTTTTGGATAAAGGGCGCACAGAATATGCTTACGGGCTTTCTGATTTACTTTCAAGGGCTGGGAGAGAGTTTTTCAAGCACCATGAGATATATCAAGAGTGTACCGACAAAGGAATTGATAGAGCAGATTGTAGCAGATACCAATGAAAAGGCAAAAATGGAAGTCATGCAGTTTAGCGGCATGGACGATAAGACGCTTTCGGGCATATATGCGGAGTTATCGAACCATATTACGATTTTTGCGACAAGTGACGATTTACAGCGGGCATTGTCGGGCGAGGGGGCTTGCATTACACCGGCAGACCTTGAAAATGGATATGATATTTACTGCTGTATTCCGGAACATAAGCTGGACGAGTGGAAAGACCTTTTAGGAATGATGTGTAATCAGTTCTTGAAGTCTTTTGAACGCAGAGCAGAGGGCAACACAACGCCTATCCTGTTTCTGATAGACGAGTTCCCACGTTTGGGAAAAATCGAAGCCATTACAAATGGACTTGCCACCTTACGAAGCAAGAAAATACATATTGACTTGATTATACAGAGTAAGAGCCAGCTTAACGCCATTTACGGAAAAGAAATTGCGGAAGTTATAACAGATAACTGTTCTTACAAAATGATTTTAAGAGCCAGCGAGCCAGCTACGCAGGAGTGGTGTTCCAAGCTGGTGGGAACGTATGACAAGAAGAAAGTTTCCAGCAATTACAACGCCGATATAATGGGCGTGGGAAAAGGACAGGGTACAAGTTCCAGCACCGAAGAAAAACGCATTATCAAGCCCGAAGAATTTGCTTACTTGCAGGACGTTGTATGTGTGTTCCCGAATGGATATAAGCGTTTGGAAAAAGCAAATTATTATGATGATAGTACATTCACAAGCAAAATGTAATCACCGTGATTAAGAAAGGAAAAAAGACTATGAAAAAAAGAATGAAAGAAATGGTAAAAAATCACTTAATGACATTAGGAGTTGTTGTTGGAGTATGCGGCGCACTTATGATTATTATTCCGACTTGCGGCGGCGAAGAAAAAGCGGCAGAGCCGACAGGATATAGTGAGGAATATTTGGACGCATACAGCCTTCACTTATACGCTTATGCAGACGCAGGAATTGAAAAAGATACCGCAGAGGAATGGGCGAAAAAGACTTGTGATTTGCTCATTGGAAAATAAGACGGAGATAACAGAAAAAAGTAAAAGAAGCCTTGCAGAAATGCGGGGCTTCTTTTTTTAATCATTGGCGTATGTATAAAGAAAATAATAGACCTTTTTTAGAATAAAAAGCAGGGCGAAATATGCCAGCATATAAAGCGTATATTTTGTATGAAAAATAGCGAGCCAGCCGCCAGCAGAAACCGCTTTGTAAATCTGCCAAATAAAAAGAATATTTACCACGATTGCCATTGTAAAAAGCGTGACAATGATATGCAATACTTTTTCAGAAATGCCAGCAAGCGAAACGAGAAAAGCGGGTTTTTCGGAACTTCTACGCATTTCCTTTTCAATCCGCTTTTCCGCTTTCCTTTTTGCCGCTATTTCTGATTTTGTAACGATATGTTTTCCTTTCAGAGAACGGTCAATTTTGTAGGTTTCTTTTTCTGCTTCCGCAAGTGCCTTTTGTGTTAATTCATGCGCCCGTTTCTTTGCCTGTTCACTACTCATTTGCGCCACCATTTTTCGTGGCAGAAATAAGTGTTTTTACCTGTTCAATGTGAACTAACTGCTTTAACAGATTTTCAAATTCTGCTGGTTCGATTTTTTCGCAATTCAGATATTTTTCCGCAAGTGCGCCATTCTCAATAAGTCGGCGTGTCCTTTGCGCTCTTTCAATCTTATTTTGCTTTGTTTGAATTGCTTTCTTTTGAGCCTTTAACTGCTCCATTTTCTTTTCAAGAATTTCTAACTGCTGTTCGGGTGTTTTTCTTTCTGCCATAGTCAAAACCGCCTTTCTTATTTTTCCTTTTACTGCTTCTACATTTTAGCACAGATAAAGACATAAGGCAACAACGAAAAGTAGGATAAAGCCCCGCATTTAATCGGGGCTTGTGCGCTCCTTATTTCAGAAAATGAAAAAGTGCTTTTAGCACTTTTCAATTTCTTACATGCGGAACGCATGATATTGCCGCCAATGAAAACCGCTTGCTATTGATAGGAAGTTGCAAAAATGAGGAATTGCGGATATAATATAGGCAAGTTAAACGGCGGCAACATCACAAAGTGCGCACTTATAGACAACCATAGGTTGTCCGTGCGCTCTCCGAGGGGTCTTGCAGACGGCTACCGCAGAAACAGAAAAATGCTAAACGCATTTTCAGTTTCATGCGGCAATCACTACAACAAGATTTGCGTTCCGCAAATTTGTTTTCCGTGATTGTCTGATTTAATCACCGTGATTAAATCAGAATGAGAAGCGTAGGACAGAACACAGAAAGGAAGTGATAACGGCATGGCTATATATCATTGTCATTGTAAAATTATAAGCAGAGGACAGGGGCGGTCTGCCGTTGGTGCGGCGGCATATCGAAGCGGGGAAAAATTGTATAATGAGTATGACGGAATAGAACACGATTATACGAAAAAAGGCGGAGTTGCATATAGTGAAATTATGCTTTGTGAAAATGCACCGAAAGAATATCAAGACAGACAAACATTATGGAACGCAGTAGAGAAAATAGAAAAAGGAAGTAAAGCACAGTTAGCGAGAGAGTATGAAGTAGCTTTGCCCGTGGAATTATCAAGGGAAGAACAGATACAACTTGTCCGTGATTTTGCAAAAGAAAATTTTGTAGATAAGGGAATGTGTGTTGATTTTTCCATTCACGATAAAGAGAACGGAAACCCACACGCTCATATCATGCTTACCACACGCCCGATAAATGAAAATGGAGAATGGGGAATGAAAGAAAAGAAAGATTATATGCGTGACGAAAATGGGGAGCGTGTGCCGCTTATTGATAAGAAAACAGGACTTCAAAAAGTTGACAGCAGAAACAGAAAGCAATGGAAAAGGGAATATGTGCAATTTAACGATTGGAACACAAAAGATTTTTTATATCGTTCCCGTGAAAGCTGGGCTGAAAAAGTAAACCAAGAACTTGAAAGAAAAAATGTTCCGCAGAGAGTAGACCATAGAAGCTATAATGAACAGGGCATAGAACAGATACCAACGCAACATATCGGAGTATCGGCTAATGCTATGGAGAAAAGAGGAATTGAGAGCCAGCGGGGAAATGAAAACCGAGAAATCAAAAAAGCAAACGGACAAATACAGACCATAGAAATTCTTGAAAAGCAGACACAGAAAGAGATTGCATTTATCCGTGAGGATATAAGCTGGAACAGACACCATGAGGAAATTGCAAAGATTGAAGAAATGTTACCAAAAGCGGCGGGAAATGAAAAAGTGTTGCTTTCCGTTCAAGCTGGACTTTTGAAGCTGTATGATAAAGCGAAGCTGATAGAGCCGACCAAGACCAGCGAGGGAAGAACCGTAGAATTTGACGGACGGAAAATACCGTATTTTGAGTATCACAAAAATAAATTAGTGGGGGATATTTCCTTTGCACAGGATAAGGTAAAGGGCTATCTTGAAACGCTGGAACGCCAGCGGCAGGAAGTACCGCAGGAAAAGACACAAGAGCAGGGCGGCTTTGCCGCAAGGCGGGAAGCTTTCAAACAGCAGGAAGCACCACAGGAGAAACCAAAGATTGACACCGCCTATGTAGAGAGAATGGCACAACAGCTTGCAACGGTACGAAATGAATTTGTAAGAGAAACCGTCAATAGCCATGAACGTACCAACTACCAGCCGAACCCGATATATGCAAGACAGGCAAACGAGATAGAGAGCATTGCAAAGACCGTGGCAGAGCAGAGCCGAACCATAGAAGCATTTAAGGCAGAGCGTGACAAGCTGGGAATGTTTAAGGGAAAGGAGAAAAAAGAGATACAAGGCAAGATTGATAATTTTGAAAGGTTACGCAGGAGCAATCTTGACAAGCTGAAAGCATTGGGAGTTTCCGACCTGTCAAAAGCTGATGAAGCGGCAAAGGAAAAAAGAACGCTTGCGGCGCAGGAGCAGGAAAAGGCACAGGCGGCGAGACGGAACGAGGGCGCAGGAAGCCGAGCAGAGGAAGCAAAGCAAGTATTCCTTGAAGTGGCGAAGCACATACCAGCAGACCAGCGGCAAACCGTTCTTGAGCGCATGGAGCAGTATAACAGCCACGAAGCGGGGGGAATGGAAGTATTCAAAGCTGAAATAGAAGCCCGCAGGGTGTTGGATAGTGCCTTGAAAGAGCAGACACAGGACAGGGAACACGAAAAGACAAAGGTAAAAGGCAGAGGACGGACAGATTAAGCCGCCGTATTTGCCCCGTATTTCTTCTTTTACCGCTTCAATGGAGAAATACTTGCCTAACAAATAAAAATCGTTCTACGGGGCGTTAAGACGTTCAGAGAACCAAAAGGACAGAGGGGGCTACACTCCCCCTAGTCTACCGCACTCCAAAACAGGCTATTTTAGATCCGACGCTTGCGCTCATCTAAAATAGCCTGTTTTTCCGTTTGGTCTATGTTCCCCAAAGGTAAATAAAATATATTGATAATCTAAGTCCCCTATGACTTCAAAAAAGGTGGAAAAACCTATTGATAATCTAAGTCCCCTTGACAGGGTGTGGGAGAGGTTGATATACTTAAAAGGTGGAAAAACCTATTGATAATCTAAGTCCCCTAAGCAAGGGTGTGGGGCTATTATATATTATTCAGCAGAGAGGAGTTTTTATACATGAGGATTGAGGGTTTTGATGTTACTTATTTATCTTCCTATGACGGGTTGCCTGTAAAAAATCATCTGCCTGTGGAGTTGAGGGAGCGGTTCAAGACAGAGAACCAATGGTTGGAGAGTGGTTATGTGCTGGTGGCTGGTGCGGTAGGTTTGGAAATGCATCCTACGGCTGTAAGCAGGACTTTATGTACTTACTATCTTGATACGCAGGTGGAAGAACGGTAAAAAGGAACTTGCATTTTTCTTATTTATGTTATATAATATAAATAAGATATATAATATAAATAATGCAAATAAGGAAGTGTTGTACTATGGTTAAGAAAGAACCACCGCAGGAGTATATAGAAGTATTGGAAGTTTTGAATGTGCTTTATGATGAAGTGGACGGTTGCTCTTTTTATGATTATATTTTCCCCGATAATCAGAAGCAGGGGGAGCAGTGTGGTCACTATGAAAAGCCTAATGCAGTTTATCTTTATACAGATGAAAAAGACAATGGGACAAAGAGAAGATTAAGGCGTCGCATAATGCTTTCAGATACATGGAAAGATGATTATGTAAATTATGTGGAGCAGAACTCGTCTACTTTGTGTAGTGGGATTGCGTATCGAGGGAGAGCGAATAATTTAGAGAATGCCCAGCGTATGTATGCGTTGGCGATTGACCTTGACGGGGTTGGAGTGTACGAATTAAAAAATTTGTTATTGAGATTTGGACAGCCAGCGGAAAATATACGCACACTTCCTGTTCCAACTTTTCTTGTAATGAGTGGCACGGGACTTCATGTGTATTATGTTTTTGAAGAACCGATAGACCTTTTTCCGAATATCAAGTTGCAAATGAAGTCTTTGAAATATGACCTTACTTTTAGAATGTGGGATTATAAATCGACTTCCAAGAAAGATAAAGTGCAGTATCAGTCAATCGTTCAAGGTTTTCGTATGGTGGGGAGCATTAACCCGAAGTATGGTGTTGAAGTGAAAGCGTTTCAGATTGGTGGCAGGGTGACGTTGGAGTATCTTAATTCCTATGTGAAGCTGCAGAACAGGGTTGATGTGAATAGGCGTTTTGCTCCGTCTAAGATGTCAAGGGAGCAGGCAAAGGAAAGTTATCCAGAATGGTATCAGCGTGTAGTTGTAGAGAAGAATAAGCGGCAAAAGAAATGGGATATAAAAGGCAAGCAGGGCTTTGCTCTGTATAATTGGTGGCTGAACCGAGCAGGGGAGATTACAGGCGGTCACAGGTATTATTACCTGATGTGCCTTGTTATTTATGCTTGCAAGTGTGATGTGCCGAAAGATAAGCTGAAAGCGGATATGTATGAAGTGTTCGATAAGTTGAAACTGATAGAGCATGACAATCCATTGACGGAAGAAGATGTGGAAAGCGCACTAGAGGTATATAGCAAGGAATATTATAATTTTAAGATTTCGGATATTGAGTATCTAACAGATTTGCATATAGAAAGGAATAAGCGAAATGGGCGAAAGCAAAAGACTCATTTAAGGCTTGCGAGGGCTACGAAAGAGATTTTGAAAGAAGAGAATGAAATGAAACCTGAGGGTAGACCAAGTGTCAGAGTTAAGGTTGAAGCATTTTTGAGAGAAAATCCCGACGCAAGAAAGTGTGACGTTATAAGGGGAACAGGGCTTGATAAAAAGACAGTTTACAAATATTATGAAGCGGCAAAAGAAAAAGCGCTGTTAAAGCCAGCAGAACCGATAGTAGCGGCAGGATTGGACACGGAAGAATTGCGGGCGGTGTTTTCTCGTTGTGAGAATTTACAGAGGATAGGGCGAGTTGACCGAGTTAATAACGGTGATTAAATTTAAACGAATAATATATATAATAGCAATAACTTAAATATAGGAAATAAGTTATTGCTATTATGCTGAATGAATACATGAAATGTGGAAATACTATAAATAGTAAAGAAAATTTAAAGAAAATTTCTTGACTTTTTCTTTACTATTGCATATACTATAAGAAAGAAAGGAGTGTTGTATATGTCGCAGGCAGTTAATGTTAATTTTAAGCTGGACGCAGATGTAAAAAAGAGCATGGAACAGGCGTGTTCTGAATTAGGTCTTTCCATGAGTGCGGCGTTTACTGTGTTTGCTAAAAAAGTAGGCAGAGAAAAGCGTATTCCTTTTGAGGTGTCGGTAGACCCGTTTTATTCTGATAGCAATATCCGTTATTTGGAAAATATCGTGCGTGATATTAAGGACGGTAAAGCCCATTTCGCAGAGCATGACTTG
>ERZ1034897.996-NODE-996-length-11924-cov-7.781026_pt1 | contig 11924 bp, 11 predicted proteins | sample MGYA00520629_ERZ1034897 | MGnify/ENA primary metagenome ERZ1034897 (study PRJEB33766, sample SAMN09781789) | gut metagenome | biome: gut microbiome | host: Homo sapiens | place: Madagascar | study: EMG produced TPA metagenomics assembly of the PRJNA485056 data set... | reverse complement strand
CAGATTGGTTGTTTCTGCTGGTCTTAGGTTGGCTGTTTCAAGCGGACTCTAACATTGGATAATGATTGGGTAAGCGGTTAATTTTTACAATTTAATATTTATACTCACAAAGCAGTTAGTCTACATGATTGACTGCTTTTCTTACGTCCAAAGAAAGGAGTTTATATGAACGTATGGAAAAAATCTAAAGGTAACAGGATTCGTGCCAGTGACAAATCGCTGGTCTATCACTTCTGTATCGGTTGGCTGTTGCTCCTGTTCGTTGCGGTGTTCCTGCTACTGAATCTGCGACAGCTCCTTGTTATAGACTGGAAAGATTTCAACCTGCTCCATGCCGGAAATCCCATTGGTTATACCGATTTGACCTCTGCCTACTGGCAACAGCACATCATTTGTGCCGGAAGAATTAAGCAATAGAAAGGACTTGCCTACTATGTCAAAGGCGGTGTGCTTGCTCCTGTATCCGGCGATTATGTATTTTCAGAACTGGTAAATCCTGTCTTTACCAAAGATGGCGATAACCTCAAGGTCAGTGTGTCTGTGAAATATCTGGACAACAAATCGAAAATGACGCAAATTTCACAGTATGAGCTTATGCTTCATAAGGACGATAACTGGAAGATTGTAGAATAAATATTACAGCAGAATAGTATGGTAATTTGTTGTTTTATCTATACTATTCTGCATTTTGTTATGATATAGTATGAAGTAAGAAATATACAAACACGCTATTATGGAGGTAGTCATAATTATGGGATTGTTTGATAAATTCAAGAAAAAAGAGGACGTACAGCAAATAAAAACAGATGAACAAAGAGAACTTGAAAATATAGTCCAACAAAATCATGCTATATTTGATAATGCCTTTTTGGGGAAAAGAGCTACCGATAAGGAAATATTGCAAGCAGAGCAAAAATTAGGTGTAAAAATTCCTGCACCTTTTGTATGGTTTTTAAAAGAATTTGGTAGTGGTGGTTATTGGTTTGATTTCATTGGCTACACCAAAAACGGAAAAGCACAATTTGTTGAAGAAACTTTTAATCAAAGAGAAAATGGGTTGCCAAAAAACTTATTGGTTATTGAAGATTGTGATGAATTTTATCATTGCTTAGATACTTCAAATGGGAAGATTGCTTCATGGAGTCAATATGATAATGATGGTGTAATATATTGTTTTGATAACTTCTATGATTTTTTTAAAGATAATCTGGAAAATGCGATAGAAAATTTTTAATCCAATCTTACTACACAAAATCAGAGTATGGACAAGTAGAAAGAGAAATTATCTGGGCTTACGAAACATTTGGAGCAAAGCCTGAAAACAGCCCGTTTTTAACAAATATTTTTAATAGGTATTTAGAGCAGAAAATACGAGAGGATGTATGATGGAATGGGATATATTGCAACTGAAATAAACAGAGCTATTACAAATAATCATTTAAAATCACACCTATTGCCGTTGGGGTATGTTGATGATCTACGGGTAAGTATTATTAAGAAATATTGTACTAAGAATACTACATTCATATGGGAATGTTTTAAGGATTATGTAAGTTATCAAAATTCAAATGCATGGTCACTGATATGTAATTATGTGAAAGATAATGAGTGTATTATGTTTTTTAATAAATCCGATGATAAAAATGCATTTTTGATTCCAAACGGAACGGAATTGTACAAAATTCTTGAAGATTCGTTTGGCTTTGAATTTTATATTACAAACCAAAATCACTCATATTTACTTTGTTTTAATCATCACGATATGCTCTATGGTTCTGGCGAAGCAAAGAAATGGGTATCAGAGATTGAATGATTTGTCTTTGTGGCAAACTAATCAGTAGTATACAAAATTTCTATTCTTGTTTTCTTTTATGATTTTTAATAATATCAAACATTTATGTAAGGAGATTTGGAAGATGCTTATTAAAAAAATAGTATCCGTTATATTAATCCTTAGTCTGGTTTTTGTGGTAAGTGGGTGTCAATCAGACAAAGACAATCCTTTACACGGGAAAGATACAGATGAACGAATAGTTATGTGTTTAGAAAACGCTTATCCAGAACATAATTTCAAGGTGGTTAAATCATTTGATAAACAAAAAAATGAAGGAATTTTTAAAGATGAAAATGGGCTAGAATTTAAAGTAAGAGATTTAATATATAATAATACATATCATTTTGGATGTCGTGATGAATATCTTTCTACTATCCTAAAAAATGAAGATTTTTTTGAAAAAACGAAAAAGGTGGTTGAAGAAAAATATGGTCAGAAATTAGTATACAATAAAAATAATATGTCGATAGATATAATTTATGATGATAACAATCAGATAACAACTGATGAAATAAGTCAATTAGTACAAGAAGTGTTGAATATAGTCGATACACCTAAAGTTAAGTATCCTGCTGACCGAGAATTTTCTACAAATGTTGTTAATTATTATACACTACCAGCATTGGGTGTGCTTCAATGCTATATAGAGAAAAATGAAATTGGAGAAACAGAGTTGTTCTATTTTTCTGATAAATCAATGGAACAATCTGTAATTAAAGAAAAGATAGATAAATTATATCAATCGGTGGAAGAATGATTAAAATTAAGAAGATATACAAAATTATTCATTGAATTTTCTTTCTTATTTTTGTGATATTATTGAATAAAAATAAATTTCTTCAGAAAGGTTGTGGTTAGATGTTGGGTCTCCCTTTTGAGCAAATTTCTCCAATGTATCCTGCTGTGCAAGATCACCGGTAAAGTATACTCCTGGCTGCTTATCAATGCTGCAGACAACGGCACCCTGCTTCTGAAATTCCTCTGCAATGGTCTTTCCAATGCCCTGCGCGCCTCCCGTCACAATCACTACTTTATTTTTAAACTCCATATAAAATTCTCCCCAAAAATCCGCTTTCTATTTCTGTTGCCACAGCATTGTGTATTCTTTTTCACCAGTAGCTTCATCTAATCCTTCAGATTGAATATCAAACCCTTCTCTTTGGTAAAAAGAAAGGGCTCTGGCATTCTTCTGGTATACGTTTAATCGTAATCTAACTTTTTTATTCTTGATATAGTCTAATAAAAGTTTACCTAACTTATTTTTTCAACTGATAGCCAAGAGGTATGAAAAGCTTTGATCATTTTTATATTGACATTTACATGTCGCTATAATCTCTTAGAAAAATTATTTTTTTATTTTAGAAATGGGCCCGTTTTTGTTGGAAAATCAGCTTTGCCGATTTCGCCCATTTGTTTGCAATTCCGCTGAAAAAGAAACCGTTTTTGATACGTTTCCAATAAAAAACGGAATGATTTCGCGATTTCTGCTAATCATTCCGCGTTGGCCGTCGACAAGAGGATTTGAACCTCCGACCCTTCGCTTAGGAGAGCTCCAACCTATTGTCACTCTCTGTCAATCTGAGGTAAGGTAAACCCATATGGGACACTATATAAAACTGTTTCCGATTCAATTCGAGTTATTCTGAATACCCCCTCTGTCAAGCTCTGTAAAGCTCTGAAAGTTAGCTGATTGTTTGCTCCAGCTAATAATCGGGGAATGCCTTGATATTACCATCGACATCTGTTATATGACCACCATGCTTCGTACGTTCGATCATGGTAAACAGTATTCAATTAAACTTTCCTATCATAAGTACAAGATATTTTCTTGTCTATAAATAATATAACGCATACGAGACGGTTTGTCCATGCGTTTTTGACTGGCAAATTTTATATTTTATTACGATATTTTTTTCAAAATCTTTTTCGCATTTGTCTTTGAAAAATCACTTAACCGATAAGATCGGACTCTTGTCTTTACAATGATTGGAATTAACAAACCATTATTTACTAGCTTTGCACATCGATTAATAATCGTTTTGTTGGTTACACCTAGCATTTTGCTGACTTCAATTGGTGTAAACTCATATAATCGTTTTTTTAACAGAAATGCTAAGAATTCCTTTTCTTTTGTATTTAAATAAGATAGACTTCCATCTAATTCATCGTTTTCGGATGTTTTTGATAATTCATATACCTTTTTAGAATATAATTCCATCATCCGCAAAAAATAATTGATCCATATTTCCGGATGAGGAGGGTTTTCTCTTCCTGAATAATATAACGCCGGTAACCCCATTTGCAGTGATGCATAATACTCATCTGGATCATAAGCAAAATATTCTTCCAGAGAACCTATTCCATTAAAACCATATCCATAATAATCAAGAATATAGCCTGACATTAATCTAGCGGTTCTTCCATTTCCATCTTCAAAAGGATGAATGGTAACCAATTGATAATGAACTACAGCAGCAATAATCAGCGGATGATCATCTGTAGTATTTACATATTCAACAAGTTCATCCAACAAGTCTGGAATATCAATATACTCTGGTGGAATATATTCCGCTGCGCCTGTTTCGGAATCATATACTGCAAATAACATTCCAGGTGGCATAGGGCCTCTTAAGCCTATCTTTTCTTTTGACGCACCTTTTTCAACCATTGCCTGCACTTCTAAAATCATTTCTTTTGAAAAAACTTCTTTCTTTTTCAGTTTTTCTTCTAAAAAATTTAAAGCCAAAAAGTAATTACGAACTTCCTGTTCTGGCTTTAAAAAATGTTTGTGAGGATCACTATCAATAGCCTCATTTGCCTGTTTTTCAGTTAATGGATTTCCTTCAATCTTATTAGAAGCATAGGAACTTTTTTTCTTAGAGTTTTTTCTAAGTCTGTTTTTTATAACAGGTGGCATTTCTATCGTACTAAGAGAAAAACGCTTTTCGTCTATTTCCGATATTCTTTTTAAAATTTCATTTGTTAGCGTAACCTTAATCACATGATCCACCTCCATTTCATCCATATATTATATCGTTTTATGAATTATTTTTCCACTAAAATTACACTATTTTTTCACTATTTTTCATTACTTCATCGTCTTCGCCAGTGAATTGAGCAACGCCCGCATCTCTGGATTCGCCAATACTTTTGCCAGAAGTTCCGGATCGACTTCATCAGCAACAGTAGTATTATTATTTTCCTGCTGTACATGCATCTGTGGATCCAGATTCTTTTTCTCATAAAATGCTTCTTCAAAAAGCTCTGCATTTTGCGAAGCAAATGTTTCCTGGATATCAGGCACTGGTGGTTACTCATACTGACGGCTACAATGAATCCGGAAATATTCATACCCACATCGTCATAAACAGTGTAAGGAAGACTGCAGTGGAAAGGCAGCCGTATATGGATAAACCACATGAAGAAGCCGCCGGTTACAAGCATCGTTCCACTGATAAATTCATGAACACTTTTAAGAAAACTGTCATGAATCGGTGCCAACAGGAAGGACTTCACCAGATAGATCTTCTTGCTCCGGCTGAAAGAAAAATCACTCAGAAAGAGTATATGACACAGAAACATGGCCAACAAAAAGTGGATGAGATCAATCAGAAAATTATCGAAGATGGTCTCAAACCAACATCCACCGTATTCCTTACGCAGAAAGAATATTTGCGAAATGCGATTGATGAATGTGCTGCCATATCCAATAGTTTTGATGAATTCCAATCCAAACTTCTGGAACAATTTCAGATCTCTGTGATTGAGCATCGTGGCAGATACAGCTATCTTCATCCCAATCGCCAGAAGCGGATTACTGAACGTGCACTTGGAACACGATATGGAAAAGAACACCTAGAACAGGCCTTCTTACGCAATGGCTGCCTTGTCAGCTTTGTAAACTGAAAGTTTCATTTATGAATAAGATGATACAATTTTTCTCTTGTTCCTCAATTTTCATTTACAAAGTTTGTAATTTTGTTTTTTAGAATATCCCAATTATCAGGATTTTCAATTAGATTAACTGGTTTCTCTAAGATATCAATCTGATGTTTTCTTAAAAAATACCAAGAAATTCCATCCGTAAATATTATTTTGTTACAATTTTCATATTCATGTTCAATTTCAGAAGTCTTTTTATATTTCAAAGGTATGTAAACACCTTCATCAGAAAATTGAGGACTTTTAAATTCTACAAAAGCATTTGCTTTGCATGGACTTTCGTATGAAAATTGTCTCGGTACAAATTGAAAATCTGGTATTCCACCAATATGCTTTTTTCCATCATTGCCCCTAAACTCTATAGAACAATGTTTAAGATTATTAATCATAAATGAACTAGTATTTGCACCTCGAGATTTCCAATCTGCACAATGCACTAACTTAATATGTTCATTTCTAAACTGACAAAAAAACGAATACAGTACTGCATAAAATGAAAATTCCCAACGACTATTTTCATAACAATACTTAATTTCATTAATAAATTCATCACTTGACATTTCTTGCATTTTATACCTCCATCAAATTCCAACTTCTTTTTTAGAAAATAGCACCTCAAATTAGAATGTTCACTCATTATATTAATTATACTTTTTTCTTAGTGCAACTTATCTCGCCAAGAAACTGAACTACAAACTACTATTCCATCTTCATAGGAAGAGATTCCATCATGTGAAAACTGTTTTGGATACTCTATATCACTAAGTTTCTCGTTTACATAATTATTAAAATTACGATACATATTCTGTTCATTAAATTGTCCTGATTTCACCGAATCATATATTTCTTTAAGAATACAATATTTTTCATCTTCATACACCCAACAATAGTATTTTTGATTTTTTACAGACTCACATTGATATACCTGATTTAATGAATCCACATACGAAACAAATGCTTGATAATACATAAAGCATTCTTTATCAAAATTAATCTCTAAGTTAACTTCTCCCTTTCCTTCTGGATCCACATCATGTATATTCCATATTTTATCTATACCAGAATATGCGTCAAAACATGAACAAATTACGTGTTTGCTATCTTTTTGTGGGTAATACATATGGTTTGTTGATGTATCCTCAATTGAACCCACATTATTTAATTGTACTTTTGCATGCTCGATTGTCTTTTTCGTAATATGCTTACCACAAGTTCCCTTACTTTCAAATAAAAATACTTTTTTTCCATCAACTCCAATCCAATCCGGTGCCATTTTTCCCTTCACCAACGTTCCTTTAAAACGCTTATCTGTAAAATGATATAATCTATTAATGTTATATATTTCATTTGCAATAATACTTGTTGCTAACATACCCATGGCAAAAGAAATTACATTTTTATATGAAGTTTCCGTAAATTCATACTCGTCTGAAATTACATAAAACCCTTTTTCCATTTTTACTGCCATTCTACATATTGATGAATAAAATTTTCTTGCATCCCGAGAAATCGATTTTTTTCCGTAAAATCCATTTAAAATAGCATATTTACTAAAATTCCACCTTGAAACGTTAAATGATCTATGTTTGGTTGCATTAGGATTTTTTGAATAATCATTCTCTGAATCAAAATATTCATAATTCACATTTCCCATCTATTTTCCTTCTCCTTATCAGATGTAAAATTTTTTGATGTCATTTTATTAACTTATCATTTTCATTCATTCTATCACAGCATCTATTATTCCGCCATCAGTCTTTCGAACCATGTATCCATGACAATGATAAACTGGCCTGCTCCTGGCAATTCTTGCAGCATTTCGTCAAGAGTTTTCTGTTTCTCATATTTCTGTACATACACCCAACAGGCAACTCTACTGGCTTCTGATACAATGTCAGCTATGGTTTTGCGCATAAGCTCTTCAAATTCAGCAATTTCTTCTTTTGGGACAATATCATACAGTGTTGGTGCCTGATGACTTAATGTTACGCCATTTTCATTTGCATCTTTAAGCAGATTCTTAACTTTTTCTCTTGAATCCTCCGGTACTTTCATGTACTCCCACATAAATGCTACCACATCGGCTGGTGTGTCTTTTTTTAGTGGTGGTAACTGAATATAATCATTGTTTTCGCTCATTTTCATATCCTCCTCACGATATAATAAAATCAATAATACGTTCTCTTGTCATGTCCAGCACAGTGTCCACGAATACTCCTGCAAACAGGATCAGATACAGAATTACACTCAACGAAAATAGAAATGCAACCTGTACCCAGTCATGATAACAGTATGCAGTCGCTATAATCAACAAAGTGAATATAAACCCAAGGATTCCTCTGACAACCGCATAAGTCTGTACTGTCATCTTCACTGCCAGGCCAATCACAAAAAGGATCAGCCATACCGGCAGTAATAATATCTTCCCAGCAAGTTTTAAAATAAACATGTGCACCCCCTATCTTACCAGTCCTGGCATATCATGGTTCACCTCTGCCTGATAATACCCGTTCATCGTTGACGGTGCATTAAACAGGGCTGCTAATAAATATTTCTTGATGTTCTTCACCTTTGTGGTGTTACCACTCATACAGTGTAAGACATACTCGATATGTGAATAGGTCAGCATCAGAAATTTTTTCTTCACCAGTGATGCCGGATACCAGTTGCTGGCAATCAAGATCTTGTCATTTTTACACATCACAGTCTCTACGATCAGGTTCACGATTTCATCTACCTGCCGCATATCGTCATGATGGGTTACTTCCAGTGATTCATAATCAATGGTCTCTTTGACAAGGTTTTCATAAGCCTGATAATCCTCAGAGCGATTATCGCTATCAAATCTTTTCTCATCCACAGATACCCAAATGTTAGCTGGAAATGGATCATTTTGAATGGAATTTTGTGTCACGAACGTGATTTGAAAATAACAAAAGCGTTCGTTGTCAGCTATTCCAGCTAACTTTTTCGAACGCTTTGAAGCCCGTCGCCAAGAGGATTTGAACCTCCGACCCCTCGCTTAGGAGTTCCCTGTGGCGGTTAGTATGCAGTAGTTCGATTATCCTGTAAGGGACGTTTAATGCCCAAAAAAGCAGAAAGGGGGCTTGCACAACGACTCTGTTAATAAACTCTAATATTCAATTATATCCTTTAGAGTGTTAGCAGGCTGTTAGCAAACCAACCACTCTTTCGGGAATTACTGATAATTTGTTACAATCGTATTTAAAATCATTTATCACATGGAAACAAGATACCCGTTAGGTTGAATTTAATTAAGTTAAAGGACGTTCAGAAATGAGCGTCTTTTTTCATACCCAAAATCGAAAGGAGAAAGAGAAAATATGAATAAGCTAGTAAAGCGATTGCTGACAGGAACGCTTGCTTTTGCAACCATTCTCACGGCATTACCAGTGACGGCGGTTCATGCTTCCGGCAATCAATACTGGACAGAATCAGCAGAACGTGTCGGCTACATTGAACAAATTATGAATGACGGTTCTATCAAATCCACGTTCCATGAGGGACACATGAAAGTTGAGGGCGAAACTGCCTACTGCGTGGACATCAATACCAATTTCAAGAATGGATATAAAACAAGGTCTGACGCAAGTACACGCATGAGTAGTGATCAGATTGCGGACGTTGCTCTTTCCTTAGAGTACGTCAAGCAATATACCGCTACTCATACCGGACTGAATAACAACCAGAAGTATTTGCTGGAACAGTGTGTTGTCTGGCAGAGATTGAGTGAACAGCTCGGCTGGCAGTGTGACAACGTCAGAGCTTCTTATAATGAAATCTCACAGACAATACAAAATGAAGTGTACACTGGTGCGAAAGCATTTGTGAAAGCTAATAAAGGACGCTATGAATGTGGCGGTTACATTTACACTGGCGAGGGACAGGACATCGAACAGTTCTGGGCGAAGTTAAATGTGGGAAATGCAAAGGTCAAAAAGACTTCTTCCAATCCCACGGTCACAGATGACAACGCCAACTATTCCTTTGAGGGTGCGACATTTGGTATCTATTCTGATAAGAGCTGTAACAGCCAGCTTGCCACACTTACTGCCGATGGAAACGGCGATAGCAAAGAAGTTGAGGTAAAAGCCGGAACAGTTTATATCAAAGAGCTTTCTGCTCCAAAGGGTTACAAGTTGGATTCTACTGTTCATTCCTTAAATGTGGAAGTTGGAAAAACAGCGACTTTGACTGTTGCTGATACTCCAAAAGTCACAGAAACTTTGATTGATTTATTTAAAATCGACATGGAAACAGGAAAATCTACTCCACAGGGAACTGCTTCTTTAGAGGGTGCAGAGTTCACATGGAGCTATTATGACGGTTACTACAATGCAGACAATCTTCCTGCAAAGGCTACCCGTACATGGACAACCAAAACCGTTGCCGAAAAAGACAGTGACGGAACTATCCATTATGTATCCAGACTTGCCTACAGTTACAAAGTATCTGGCGACAGCTTCTATACACAGGACGGTAAAAATGTACTGCCACTTGGTACACTCACTGTCACAGAAACAAAAGCACCAAACGGCTACTTATTAGAGGGTGCATATATGCAGGCTGACGGAAGTTCCGAACAGATTAAGGGAACATACCTTACACAGATTTCCGAAGATGGCGAACTTGCCGTACTTTCTGGAAGCAACCAGTATTCCGTATCCGACAAGGTTATCCGTGGCGGTGTGAAAATCCAGAAACGTGACCTTGAAACAAAGGATACCAAAGCACAGGGAAGTGCGACCTTACAGTACACAGAATTTAATATCATTTCCTTAAATGACAGTCCTGTACTGGTTGAGGGAAAATTATACAGCAAGAATGAAACGGTAAAGAAGATTCAGACAGGCATTGACGGAATTGCTTCTACTTCTGCTGACTTGCTCCCTTACGGAAATTACAGATTAGAAGAAAGCAAAGCACCAGAGGGCTACTTGACAGACGGTGCAAAAACAATCGACTTTTCTATCACGGAAGATGGAAAAATCGTGGACTTGACTGACAAATCTCACTCTGTCTACAACCAGATTAAGCGTGGCAATATTGAGGGTGTAAAAATCGGTGCAGGTACACACAAACGTCTTGCAAGTGTTCCATTCAGAATTACAAGCAAGACAACGGGAGAATCCCATATTGTAGTTACTGACAAAAACGGTCAGTTCTCTACTGCTTCAAGCTGGGCTTCCCACAAGGTCAATACCAATGCCGGAAAATCCAGTGAGGACGGTGTATGGTTTGGGACATCTGAACCAGACGACAGCAAAGGTGCATTACTCTATGATACCTATGTGATTGAGGAATTAAAGTGTGATTCCAACGCCGGATTTAAGCTGATTCCAGCTTTTGAGGTGGTCGTATCCAGAAATAAAGTGACCGTAGATTTAGGGACACTGACTGATGAATACGAAAAAGAAATCACAATCCATACCACAGCTACCGACAAGAAAACAGGCGAAAAAATGATTGTTGCTGGAAAAGACATCAAGATCGTGGACAAAGTCACACTTGATGGCTTGGAAACAGGCAGAAAATATAAACTTTCTGGTTGGCAGATGTTAAAGGAAGAAAACGCCGAACTTCTGATTGACGGGAAACGTGTAGACAGTGATTACACATTCACTGCTGACAGCGAAAAAATGATGGTTGAGATTACTTACAGTTTTGATGGTTCAGCTCTTGGCGGTCAGAACCTTGTTACCTTTGAGGAATTGTACGATATGAGCAATCCGAAAGAGCCTGTCAAGGTTGCCGAACATAAAGACATCAACGATGATGGACAGACGGTTCTTATCACGGAACGTATCATCACAATCCATACTACTGCTACGGACAAGAACGGCAAGAAAGAAATCGAAGCCGGAAAAGATGTAACGATTGTGGATAAAGTCACATTAGATGGTCTGGAAGTTGGAACAAAATACAAACTTTCCGGTTGGCAGATGTTAAAAGAGGAAAATGCAGAACTTCTGATTGATGGAAAGAAAGTATCCAATGATTATGAGTTCACAGCCGACAGTGAAAAAATGACGGTAGAGATTGCCTTTACCTTTGATGGTTCTTCTCTTGGTTGCAAGAGCCTTGTCACATTTGAGGAATTATACGATATGAGCAATCCAGACGAACC
>ERZ1034897.994-NODE-994-length-11935-cov-4.484259_pt1 | contig 11935 bp, 10 predicted proteins | sample MGYA00520629_ERZ1034897 | MGnify/ENA primary metagenome ERZ1034897 (study PRJEB33766, sample SAMN09781789) | gut metagenome | biome: gut microbiome | host: Homo sapiens | place: Madagascar | study: EMG produced TPA metagenomics assembly of the PRJNA485056 data set... | reverse complement strand
ATCAGACCGCTTTGCTTTTGGAACAAAGGCAATATTCTCTCCTGTGGATTTCAAAAGTCTGCTGGCTTCTTTCGTCAACTCGCTTGGCTGATACTCGGATATATTCATAGGAGCAAGGAAGTTTTCAATGACCTTATCCTTCATTTCACGCCCCTGATTTTGAAGCACCGGATTTCCTTCCTCATCATACTTAATAGGAAGCGTCTGTCGCAGGAACGGAATCTGGTTTTTGAACATATTGTCATAATAGTCTAAAGTCCCATATTCCCCCATATCCCTTTTGTATGGATCCATCGTCTGAGCAACTTGCCTTCCAAGAGACGGTGCAAGCTGCGTCACGCTGGAACCCAATGTGTCAATTGCCCTGTCAAAAATATTTTCTTCTCCAGAACTATAACCAGAATTTCCGCCAAACAATCGGTTAATGCCCTGCATCGCAGAACCACCCACAATCGCGCCGAGAGCCTGCGTTGCCCCTTTTGCAAGTCCCTGTTCGTTGATTTTTGCACCAGCTTCAATCATCGGCCCGAGTACCGGAATATCGCCAGCATCCACCTGTCTGCCGTCAGGAAGCTGGATTGCATATTCAAGCATTCCTGCATTACGCTGAGCCTGCGCCTCATCAGGATCCTCAGAATAGCCGCCTGTGGTAAGCCCGTTTCGGGCTGCTGCAATAGTTCCGGCGAGAATACCGGTTCCCATGAGATTTCTGGAGGTTTCATCAACAAATCTTCGCTGATTAAATCCTCCAAGTTCCGGGATCCTCATTTCTTTTGCTGTATTTACAACATTCTTTGCTACACCAAACGGGCTGTATTCCAAAGCACGAGACAGCATATTGCCGGGAGTTTTTATGAATGGAGAAGATGTCTGGCTAAGCAAATCCACGCCTATCACACCCTCAGATAATTTCCCCGCAGATTCTTTAAAACCTTTCAACGCCTGATACAAAACACTATCGTCCTGGAATACAGCTTCGAGAGCTTTCAGCTTTGCTGTCGCGTCAATAAATTCATCAATATTCTCCCCAGCATCTTTCGTCAGAACATCCGCACCATACTTTTTTACAAGGTCTTTCAGCTCTACTTTTGCCTGCGCATAAGCAGCCTCATAGAACGGGCGGTCTCCCATGCTCATCCCATGAGATACAATATTATCAATGCCGTTCATAAGCTTAGATAAAGCCCCGTTCCCGTTGTATGCTTTCCTGTTGGCGTCAAGTGCATCACTAAATGTGTCAAAGCCCCTGCGGCTTGTATTCACCCCATTCTTAATATCTTTCAGTTCGTCAGAAAACCCACGACCAAGTCCCTTGATGTATTCTACCGTTTTATCTTTTGTCCATCCGCTCGTTGTGCGCTCCTTTGTGCCAAGTGAAACCGCCCTATCAACCAGTGCGGCAATAGGCTGTCTGGACTGCTCCAGCACATTGTAAGCAGCGTTACCAAACGCATTTCTGGAAAGTGCTGTTTTAAAATTCCCCAGCATATTATCATACAGGAATGTTTTTATTTGCGAACCAAACGATGTCGGTATCTTATCCGCAACCATCTTAGCCGCTTTTGCCACAAGCTCTTTGCTCTGCCTACTATGAACATCGTATTTCAATGCTTCTTCCAGAAGAACATAGATGTCTTTCTGCTCAATCGGAGTCAGATAAACCGAATTTTCCTTTCGGATAAGTTCTCCGACCTTCGCCCAGTCCTCTCCGCTTCTTACTGCATCAAGGATTCTGTTTTTGCCATTCAGTTTCCCCTTGACCCGATCTGTAGCAAAAAACTGAAGGTTCATATCCAGAAGATTTTTAACTGTTTTCTCTGCATCTTCCGGTGTAGCGCTGTTCTTCACAGCCTCTTCAACTTTTTCTGCAAGACTTTCCACTGCATCTGCATATCCCTTGCCATACTTCTTCTCGGCTGCCTTTGAAACTCTCTGGATGCCGTCTACAATAGCGCCTTCCGGCGTATTCCTTGACCATTTGGCAAGCGCCTGAATCTGTTGTCCGGCGCGCGTACTCGCTTTCTGAATATCCTTCAACAGCTTAGAAGCTTCATCCCATAACGCAGCATCATTATCAATCCGTGCCTTTTCAATCTTGTCCCTATATAGCATCATGAGAGTATCTAAGTCCTTGCCGTCAAGAGATTCCTGTGCAAGAATCTTGTCCCTCCACCAATCTGGGTTTATAGATACTCGAAAGGCAGCATCAGACATACTCTCCTTTTCAGAAACGGTCGCATAACGATACATATCTTCCGGTGCATATTTCGCCATTTCTGTTTCCGTCATAAGTCCGCTATTTTGGAGTGTATTTGACCGAACCTGCGATACCTTCAAGTCTTTTCCGGCACTGGTTTTATTTGACAAGTCCATTGCGCTGTCAAAGTTTTTGCTGACATTCCCGATAAACATCTGCAGTTCATCGCCAGCATACGGGACGTTCGTCATGCGGCCTGCCTTGCGCTCTGCAATATAGTCAGTCAGATTTTTCAAATCATTTATATCATTCCCGGTGCTTTTAAAGCCTGTAATCGCAGATAGCTCATCTATAATGCTATCAAGAGATACCCCTTTGTTCTGGTTCGTTGTAAAGTTAATTCCTCTCCCATATGCAGAAAACTGATTGTTCAAAGCTTTCACGCCATCCGGGAACTCAGCAGCCGCAGCCGGAGAAACATAAATGGGCTTTCCAACACCCCGCAGATATCCCACAACATCATTATAAGCTTTCGTGTTAAATTCATCCGAAACCTGCTTCGTAGCTCCGCTTCTCAGCAAACGATCAAGTTCAGCCGCCTTGTCTATTACATTCTCCAGCGCGGCTGTTGAATCCTGTCCGGTCTTAATTTCATCTACAAGCGCCGTTAATTCATCCTGCAACTTTTTCGCCTGAATCTTCATGTTATCTGGCATATTATATGCAGCAAGGTCTGACTTCAAAGCGTTTACAGATGCTCTCTTACCTGTAGAAAAGTCGGTCATTTTTTTCTGAGCCGCCGCATCTATTACATTCCCTGCATTGGCTTTATCCATTTCCGCAAATTCTTTTGCACCAAAGGTCGGAGAAATATTCTCACGAATCGTCTTTTCCATCTCTTCCCGACTTCCTACAAGCTTTACACCCGTTCTTTTCGTGAACTCCTTCTGTAAATTCGCATCATTCAGGATATTATAAATCTGCATATCAGATACTTCTGTATTTGCTTTATCCGGGATTTCTGTATTGATTTTCTCTGTAGCATTTGATGGTCTGCCAGTAGAAGAAGCGAACTCCGGTTCCGTCTGGGACGCACGAGGAATGCCATCAGCATTGCTCACCGGATAAGCTTCTTTTTTTACTGCACCAGCGTCAATGGAATTTCTTACCTGTTTCCGCATTTCAGCCTTCGTCCCGGTCAATTTCTGCCCGGTAGCCTGCTCAAATTCCTTGCGTGCGGCAGGATTAGAGATAATATTATCAATCTGCCCGCCGGCCATTGTGCCAGATACCCCGGTGAACGCGTCAGATGCCGCTTTACCGGTCGCTTCGTCAACAGGTGGTAACTTCTTCGCCTTTGCAAGCAAATCGGCTTCATCAGCCGCAGAAATCGTTCCAAGGTTCCCGAGTTCCGGAAGATCATTCACCGGCGCTTTAGTCGCTGTTGCACCCGTGCCTTTCATATAGTCCAAAATATCAGGGATTTTCTTCGCCGCCACGCTTCCTACTTCGCCCAGCACATTCCATCCAAGATTTTGCGCCAGATTTTTTCCAGCTTCAGCAGCCACCTTACCTGCGCCCATGCCAGACCGTGCATTTCCAATCATCTGAGGGATTGTCTCTGCCACAGCATCCACCGTAGTATCTGCCAAGACATCCGCAACATTCTGTCCGTATTTCCCAAGCTTTCCTGCTACCTTCTGATTCAATTTATCATATCCGGGGATCTGTCCTAACATCTGTTTTGTAAAGGCATATTTTGACGCCTGCCCCACCATTTGACCCGCCATAGATTCCAGCGGGTTCTGCCGAGAAGTAAGATCCATCTGTTTTTCAAGCTGACCAGATAAGTCACTATTTTTTCCGGTAACAATCTTTGCAGCCTTTTCCCCAATTGTTTCCGCTGCCGGAATTGCCCCAGATGCCTGCGCCATTCCAGCCATAAAAGCAGTTCCACCTTTCAGTTTATTTTCCAACGACACAATCTGATCGTACTGTCTCTGTTCATCATCGCTCCAGTTTGCACGATACTGCGCGTTTTCCAATGCCTTGAAAGGTCCTCCGGCAAACCCCTTTGCAGTTTTGTAATAGTGCTCAATATATTTCTTAGCGCCGGATTTTTCACGACCATCCATGCGGTATTCTGGATCCATGTAAGTTTCCATCTGTGCCGCATCAAATTCTTTCAACACCTGCCTTTTCGGGACAGATCTATCAACCTGCTTATTTGCCGCCACCGAAACGCCCGTGGAAGGCTGCATATCGCCGGACAGGTAAGTAGATACCTGTTTCTTCTTCGGCTGTGCTTTTGTCTTTTGCTTTGCTTCTTCAAAGGTTGGACCTTCAAAAGCTTTTGCAACAGCTTTTGCAACAACGTTTTCCTTGGATTTAGGGATAACGCGATCATCCTTTTCCCCTGAATTATCCTTTTGCTTCTTACCATTCGTCAGAGAAAGAGGGTCGGATGCTATAGGTGCATTTGTCCCTTTCAAATCCGCAACCTTTCTGAGCCTTGAAAGTCTTTCAACCTGTTTCTCCGCTTTGCTCGGATATACTTTTCTTTTGTTGGTAGAGGAAGTCTTTTTTCCAGTAGACGACTTTGTAGCATTTACGCTGGAAGATACCGCAGAAGGGCTTGCGGACGCACTCTTCCCCACAACCGCCTCAATATCTTCAACTGAATATTTCTTATTCCCCGGTTCCTGTACCGGATGCTCTTTCGGAGTATAATAATTGTCTGTAGTTCCCAGCACCTTCTGTATATCTTCCAACGTATACGCCATAACTTTACCTCTCTTATCTCATCTGGTTCAGAATGTCGGCAATCATCTGTTGGCTTGCGCCTGCCTGATACAGCTGGTTCATAATTGCCTCATCACTTTGCCCTGCCGCTTTGAGCTCACTTGCCCTGTTAATCCAAGCATTATACTTTGCCTTGTCCGTATATGTCCCCATATCGTTCTGTGCAAGACTTGTAACCATCGCAACAGGGTTTGTGGCATTTGCATTTTTGTACTGATAAGACATCTGCTGTTTAAGCAAATCACCCATCATATCATAATAGGAACTGTCAGCGCCAGTAAGGGCATTGATCTGGCTTTCATAAGAACCCGTCAATGCATTCGCAAGAGCATTTTCAATCTGCATGGCCAACTGTGTTTTCTGGTCTTCTGCCGCTGCCAGACGGTTATAATACTCCTGTTCAGCTGCCGCCATATTGTTCTGATAGGTATTAAGCAATTCTGTCAGGTTATCATTACGGGTAGTCTCGATACCATTACGAGAATTTCCATAATTGTTCTGAAGACTTGCAAGTGTAGATTCCGCGGCACCGCCAGATATGCCCTGCGCTGTAAGCTGCTGTTGCAAATCCTTGCCAGACATCATCTTATTAACATACGCTTCTCTGAGAGCACGTTCAGCATCCCTGTTTACATCTCCTTTTGAAGCGTCATACTGCCTGCCAAGCGAATCCTTTGTAGAATTAAAACCGCTGGCAAGAGCGTTTAGCTTCGACTGGTAAGCAGCATTCAAAGCGTTCATATTATTGTTATATGAGTTCTGCGCCGCCTGCTGTAACTGCTGCTGATACTTATTTGCATTTGCCTGCTGTTGCTGATACATAGAATCCAGATAAGATTTGTATGCATCGGCATTAAAACTGGGCTGTGTAACAGGGTTGGTTTGTGTGGTTTTATTCCCACCACCTGAGCCGGATGAAGGCTTTTTGTTCGTTGACAGTTTTGGTGTATACACACGATTTGGCCTATTACTGGATCCACCATCTGTACTCATTAAGTATTTGTTTATAGCCATATTACTCTCCTTTCCGCAAGCGTCCTGCCCGTAGTAAAACAAAAAGTTCCATGTTTTGCGCCACTGTTCCCATGTAGTTGTCGATACCGTTCGCGGCAGCAATCTTTTTCCGGAAATCAAATGAGCTATCAACACCGACTTCCTCCAGTGCTTTCACAAGGGAATCACCATGCATCACAGCCTGCAAATAACAGTTTTCTTCCTTCATCTGCACATTTAGATCAACATTTCCCTCAATGCCGTCAACACGCCCCTTGCTGGAATACTGCCAGTATTCATAATCTGTGCCGATGTTCGGTCTTTTCTGTGGCAGGTCATCCTTCAATGTCACAAACGCATCAGAATATGGATATTTGGCAATCCACAAACTGTATTTCCGCTTACAGTACGGGCGAATATACTGGTTGTAGAAATATTCTCCCGTGTAAATTCCAAACTCAAAACCAGCACCCTCAATGATTTCCCGATAGGCTTCGATGATTTCCATGAGGTATTCACCACGGTTCTTCATAACCTCATCTTCCACATCCAGCCACACCTTTTTGTCCGGCTTGAATTTCCCCAGCAGAGCAACAATCACGTTCGCCGCCTGCTGTGCCTCTGCGACCGTTTTCGCATAAGTGTAGTGGTACACTCCCCACGGAATCCCAGCAGCAATACAGCCGGACAGGTTATTCAAAAATTGACCGTCCGGCTGTAACTTTTTATTTATGATTTTTATAATGGCAAAATCTACATCTGCCTTTGCAACACGATACCATTTAATCGTGCCATTCCATTTTGCGACATCAATTCCTTTTATCATCATTTTCTCCTTTTGTATCCCGCGCTCATCCCTGCATCAGCATCGTTTATCACGGTCGTTGTTGGGCTGTAGGTTCGCAATGACCTGTATTTTTCAAGTTCTTCGGCGGATAAAGGTCTCTCAGTTGGGTAAGTTGCATATAGTATTTTGACTTTTTTTTCAGCTAACAGATTTAGCATCTGATCATCATTTTCATACAACTCCGCCGGAATTGAAACATACATTGCTTCTGTTTGAGATTCGTTCGAAATGACATACGCTGGATTGGCGCTACTGACGTTCGCCACAAATCTTAAGCAATTTGACATTATCGTATGTCTTGTTTTAACCCTTTTCCGTGGAATTGAAAAAAAGTAAGCGGAAACAATGTTTTTACTGGAAACACCACTATTCTTTGTCAGCGAGGTTATCCCTTTCCCAAATTCTGCAAATGCAACATTCTGTATATATACACCCCGTTTTAAGTCCACTTCATCGCACAACCACTGCTGTCCTGATGCATCGGTGTAGTTTCCGTTGTCTATTGTCGGAACGCCAGGGAGCCCGTTGGGTGTTGAAATAATAAGCTTCTGGGCAGGCTTGTAGAGTTCATATTCCGTAGCAACTGTGCCAAGTTCGATTTGCGGATAAATGACTGTATCAATCGGTTTGCCTAATTGATCTGATGTAATGTAGATAAATAGTGCATAATTACTAGGATCATAAGTCATTTTTTCGCCGCTTAAAACTATTTTCCCGTCAGTCGGTTTCGTGGCGGTTAAGCCAACATTGGAAAACTTAATACGGGACAAATTGATATATGCAACAGCGGTAGGCGTTCCCACGCATCTGATGCCTCCGTCTGATTGGACAGTATATTTGACACCATTTCTCTCAATTTGCGTTCCTGTTCCACCTAATAACGGATATGGAAACGGAATTAAATTTTTACCCAGCACCTCAACACCAATCTCCCCGTCCTGTCCTACGCTCTCTATCTCCTGCGGGTACTCCGGTGACGGGGAGGGATTGCCGCCGGTGTAGGGCTCCCACGGCTTAGTTGTAGTTTCTTCATTGAGCATCAAACCTGAAAAATCTGGTGCGTGGTTGAAATTACCATACAACTGAATCATTAAAAAATTACCGTTTGGTAAATTATTAGGAGTTGTAATATTTTTATAGTCCACCGCAACATCTTTAAATAAAGTAGGTGCTGATGCAACTGGGTACTCTTCTGTTATGGCAGTTCTGAATATTTTATGATTTTTTTCGCTTATTGTGTAAGATGTCGATGGCTTAATAGGAATAATGACACTATAGTTCTCTACAAAATTCCCGATACCACTATTAGCGATATACATTTGCACCACATCAGCATTTGAGACATCAAACAGCTGTGCCCCAGTCGTGCTCCCCTGCGTGGATTTGCCGTGGAGGATGAGGGAGGTGAAGCGGTTTCCTTTGACCCCCTCCAGCAGGGCAGGGTTGCCTGTAACAACCGTCTGCTCTCCTGCCCCTCCCATGCGATACAGCACGCCCGGCGACGCACCTATATATCCCATGCCTGTAATAAATTCCGGTTCGATTTTTCTCATAGCTACCACTCCAACGCCTGTACTTCAACACAATTTTCTTCCGCTGCATCCGCCATAACATACACCGTATCAATTAAATCTCCATACTGCCCTGCACAGAAAGAGACAAGCAGCTGCGCGGTTTCACTCGGAATACGAATCATGCCATCTGTTTTTGTGCTATCCGGCGTTACGCCTACCCAAATGTCGCCTGTTGAGAAGTTCTTTACCAATGCTCTCCGGCAATCAGTTCCCAAAGATACAGCCACCGCCTCGCCTGCCTGCGTGGATGCTGTTTTTACTTTTAATTTTGTCATGATGCACCCTCCATCATTTCACCACAAAGTTCTCCCACTTCTTGTATGCGTCCACATACGTTTCCTGCTTGTCCCCATTGTATGTGATTTCATAATACATACCGTCAGAAACGTTCGTGCTCAGCAGCGCCTTGTGATTCTGAAGCGTCTTGCAGTACCAGACCACATATACCTCATCCTGTGCAATCTGCTTCTGGTCGGTTTTGTCCGCATGGCTGTTGAAATAGTCAATGACGATCTGCTTACTCTTTTCTAAAAATTCTTTGCTTCCCATACTTTCAATCCTCCGTATAATCTTCAATCACGGCAATTCCGTACTCAATGGCACAAGTATTTTCGATGCGGCATCCTCTTGCGTTTTCCCAGCCTTTTGCAAAATATGCAATGTCTGCCGTAGAAAGCAATTCCAAAGATTTTCCCAAAAACCACAGAGGTCTCGCATCCGCAGGCGCGCTCTGGAAAAATGAATCAATAACCTCTATTTCTTCGTTCTCTGCAAAATTTCTCTTTGCGCTGGCAATTGCTTTTTCCCTCTCTTTTAAAATTTCCTCATCTGTTTTGCCTTTCATCGGCTGTGAAATAAAAAGTTTTTTCATATTCTGCTCTCCTTATTATTTTATGAGGGCGACCGTAGCCGCCCCGGAATCACGCTTAACCCTGCGCGGGAGATACTTGGATCACCTTATCCTTCCTGATCTACCTTTTCCGATTCAATTGCCGCTGCATCTGTCAGCCCTTCCCCGATAACATAGCCGATAACCGTAGCACCAGCCATGATCAGTGCAGAGATCTGTGCGGCTTCATTTTCCGTCCCTCCGCAAGCCACGATCATCAGCGTCACAAACGACGCCACGCTCATCCAGAGCTTTCTGCTTGTCAACTTTCGCATCCAATCAATCTTTTTCATTTGTCTGTTATACCTCCTTAATTTTGTATATGCTTCCAGCCGGATATTTGATGTCCAGAGCTAACACCTCCGGCTGTAGCTTCTCGTGATAAATGTCATCCCCTCCGGCAGCTTCGTACACCTTCCCCAGCTCTCGGAAGGTCTTTAATCCGTCCGGTGTCACATATCCCTGTGATGTAAATTCCCTGTGTAACCGCCACAGAGTTGTCCGTAGCGAAGCAATCGTGCGTTCGTTGTCCTTCTGGATGTACTCTTCCAGCATCCGCGTTATATTCCCTACATCCTGCTTCAATTCAATCTGTTTTTCGTATAAATCGTCCTGCCTTCTGGCAAGGTTGTCCCTGATCGTGATAGATTGCTGATGATATTCCTCTTGCTTTGACACAACTCCACTTTGCAGCTCCTCTATATGTGAATAGACTGCTGCAATCTCCTTTTCACGCTGTTTTCGGAAAAGATTTTTTTTCTTTACCAGCCCCAGCGCATCCAGAAATTTGTTCCAACTTTCCACTGCCATCGGTACGAACAGAACCGCCATTGCAATGACCAGCACGATCATTCCCAATCCGATTTCTTCTGCCTTTTCTATCAGTCCAAGCATCCTGTCACCTCCACCTGTAATGCGGCTTTTCCTCGTGGTATAGCCAATATCTTAAATAATCGTCCAGTATAATAGCCAAGGCTGACAACAGCACCCACAACGCAGAAAACGGCAGGCAAACTTGCCCCAATATATTAAATGGCATATTGCTGTAATCCCATACTCCCCAGCCCAGCCACAGGTTTATGATGCATCCGGATACAAATTCTACTGCGGTCACGACAAGGCTCCCGATCACGCACTGCTTCCAGATTTTCATCTCCCACGGAATAACCTCGTTTATCAAGCCAATCAGGTAAAAACAAAGCCCTCCCACTATGATCATCGTCCAGTGAGTATATCCCCTGAATCCAATCTCAAACAGCGCATATAACATCCCGCCTACCGCCATCAATATAATGGCTTTCAAAATCGCTTTCATACTCCCACCTTCTCGAGCATCTTTTTCAGCGGCTCAGACTGATATTCAAGAGGGATTTTTGCCCCGTAGCTGATTGATTCTACAGCTTCTTTTGTCCCCAACGAGCGGATAAAGATTCGTAAATCCCTAAAATATGTTACATGAAATAGAACATACTCAAATCCTGCCTTTGAGATTTTGAGCATATCCTCCTGGGAATAAAATTTGCACGCCACGCTTTCATCCGCTGGATGCCAAGGGAATGCAGCTTGCGTATATTCCTGAGGCGTTGTAAGGACTGTTGATGATAACTGCAATCCTATCAAAGACAGCTGGTCACGGTCAGTCAACGTAAATCGTTCCTTTGTCCCGTCAGACAGCTGCACTTCTGCTCCATATGCAATACATTCCTGTCGGGCTATTTCCATTTCTGCCACCTTTGCGTCTTTTATCTCGTCCAATGTCGGCTCTAACGGTTTAGGCTGTTCCGGCGGGGGAACGGGCGGCACATATACGCTTCCGTCATTGGAATACTGCAAACCATTGTCCAGCTCACGGAAGATTGTAGTATACCCGCTGTAATCCCATCCGTCTTGTTTCCCGATTCGAGAAAGCGTGAATCCGGTTGTCACATGCGGAACATTTCCCACGACCTCACATACATGCTCGCTTATTGTTCGGAAAGAGACTTCAAACTTGACCCCACTTCCGTTATATGTCAGTTCAAGCATACGTTCCTCCTCAAAATAAAACAGGAGCCTTTCCAGCTCCATTATCAGTTACATATTCTTTTTTCATTTGCTCCCCTAAGTAACGATTTAGGCGGCTGCACATTGCTTACTTTTTGCCGCCAAAAGTCTGCAACCCAAAATGTTACAATTAAAAATTTAAACGGATCCTATAACATCAGGCAGATTATGATAACATCCGGTTTGAAACCCACATTGACAGTTGCACCATTCGGATTCCCGTTATTTCCTGCGAAGTTGAAGCCTCCTGTTACAAATTTAGAATTTTTAAAAGGGACTACTGTATCTGCACCTCCTTCTTTGTATCCCCAGTTGCCATCTGCATCCTTCATAAAAGCCAAACCACTCAAATCCCTACTTAATCCTTTTTCATAATAAAAAAATCTGTTGCACCGGTGCAACTTTCGATCCAACAGAAAAAGACCGTCTTTTATGGCGGTCAAAAATATCCATATATTCTATTTTTTCATGCAGCCATATACCTCCTGTGCGATGTTCTTACTTGTTCTTTGGTTACGGTGCAATAAATTCTCGTCGTTTCAATCTTTGTGTGCCCCAGTAACTCCTGCACATGCCCTTCGGCATCACAC
>ERZ1034897.993-NODE-993-length-11935-cov-9.700168_pt1 | contig 11935 bp, 5 predicted proteins | sample MGYA00520629_ERZ1034897 | MGnify/ENA primary metagenome ERZ1034897 (study PRJEB33766, sample SAMN09781789) | gut metagenome | biome: gut microbiome | host: Homo sapiens | place: Madagascar | study: EMG produced TPA metagenomics assembly of the PRJNA485056 data set... | reverse complement strand
TCTGTCCAGGCGGAGGCATATAAGGTTCCCTGCTCGGACAGTCCTGCGCAAGACGAAGGCCACATTAAGTGGCCTTCTTTGCGTGCGGAACTCGCGATGAACCTTATATGCCTCCGCCTGGACAGACGCCCTGATGTTGGGGCGTGGCTTGTCTTGGGTGTGTCGCCGAACATATATAAGTTGAAGGCCACGTTATGTGGCCTTCTTTGTTTGCGGAAAGTGTGTCCCGGAATTCTTGTCTGGAATGGGATGCAGTTTCCGCTTGGGACCCGATTGGGAAAGTGTGTCCCACTATTCAGCTGGATTCCGGGATGTATTTTCCGGTTGAGGCTCGTTGGGAAAGTGCGTCCCACTTTGGGGGCTGATTCTGGGACGTGGTTTCCGGTTGGCTCTCATTGGGAAAGTTCATCCCATTTCTCGGCCTAATTATGGGACGCAGTTTCCCGTTGAGGACCCTTTGGGAAAGTGCGTCCCGTCTGGGCGCTCAAACTGGGATGGATTTTCCGGATGAGGGCTTGACGGAAAATGTGTCCCGTTCCGGGCGCTAATTGTGGGATGCAGTTTCCGCTTGCGGAGTCTCCACTCAACAGAAAACCCGGGTGGCCTGTTTTTTGGCTACCCGGGTTTTTGGGTTGTCGATATGTTCGACTGGCTACTAGTGGGTCTTGCGGCGCTTGATCAGCATGATGAGGGCTATCACTACGAGCGTTGCTCCCGCTGCTGCAGCGGTGGCGACTAGGGCGAATGTTTGGTCGCCGGTGTTTGCGAGGTTCTTCGCTGTGGTCGTAGTCTTGACCTTGGTGTCGGTCTTAGCTCCGTTGTCGGACTTGGGCTTGTCCGGGTTCGTCGGGGTCTCAGGAGTCTCGGGGTCCTTTGAGCCTTCGGAATCGGTTGGGCCGGCGGTGTTTACCAGCGTATGGTCCAGGAACTTCTTGGCGCCCGCACTTGCCTGTGAGAACAGGCGGCGCGTGCGGATCGGGGTGGCGTTCACCGTTGTGGGCGCCGTCTCCTCGGCCTCGATATTCACGAGCGTCGTGCCGGTGTCGAGGCCCACGTCGTTGTATCCCACGTGGCAGTAATACTGCGCACCGTCATCGTCTGCGGTCAGGTCAATCTCGAGCTTTGAGGCCGTTCCAGCCGCGAGGTTGCCATCGGCACCCACGAGCTTAAACTCTGTCTCGCCGCGGCCCTTGCGGTACCACATATAGGTCGGTGCCAGCCCTGTTTCGCTATCGTCGGCACCGAGTTGCTTCACATGGCCAATCGCCGAGAGCGTCAGGTGGCTTCCCGCCGTGCGCTCGATCGAGGAGTCGTATTCGATGCTCGACCCCTCTTCAACATCCGCCGCCGGTCCGCTCACGCTCATCGTCATGCCATAGGGCATGGTCTTGACCGTGATGATTGCCGAGCGAATACCTGTTTCGGTCGTGGATCCATTCTTAACGGCGGCGATGGCGAATCGATACTCCGTATTGGGCTGCAGCCCATCCCACTTGAGCGAGGTCTGCGTGTTGTCGGCAATCTTCCAGCTATTGACGACCGCATCCGCCGCATTGCTCTGCAGCATGCCCACGCCGTAGCTAAAGCCACTCTTGTTTGCGAGTACATCGTCCCAGCTAAACGTAACGCTGGTCGAATCGACGGCGTTTGCCGTAAAGCCCGTCACGGCCGGCGCGTCGGGCATCTCGACATCCTTGACGTCATAGCCAACAATCCAGAACTGGTCGGTGTCCTTGGTGCCGAGCTTGTCGCCCGAGTCTGCCTCGAACTTGTTGACATCCACCGCGTTGACGCCCAGGCGCCACGCAAAGCCGTACTTATCCTTCGCGGCCTCGGGCAGGTTGTCGACGGTGCCGCCGTATTCGGTCGATTCACTCGAGGAGTTACCCGTAGTAAAGCCGGCGTTGGCACCAAAGCACAGGCCGCCAAACAACTCGTGCTTTGCGAGCTTCGCGCCCATGACAACGCTGCCGTTCAGCGTAAAGCCGTACTCAAACTCCTGTTCCTCGCCCTCCTCGACTTCGATGGTCTGCTCAATGCTCGCTCCCGACTGCGCGACAGCACCGTTAAACCCATCGTGCGTGTAGGCGCGCGTCACGCCAGGCTTGCCCAGGCCAAAGGAATCCCCAACGGGAGTCTCGCCGTTGAGCGTCGTTTGATAGGTTCCGGGCTCTCCCGACCGGTTGGTCAAAAAGTAGCTGAGCGGCGTCATATTGTGCTGTTTGGCAATGCGGTCATAGGCCTCGACATTAACGACCGAGGTCTGCGCGCCGAGCGACACGGGCGCCGCCATCACGCCCTTGCCACCAGTTTCCTCATTTTCGATCTCGTACTCGTAATAGACCATCGGAATCGTGTAGAGCACGGCCTTGTCGCCTTCGCCGGCATGCGACTCATAACTTACGCTGGCGCTCACTGTGCGCTCGCTCCGGTAGTCATAGCATCCCTCGGCGGCAAAATCGACCGAAGCATTAATCGCGACCAGGGGCGGACCGGTCTGCACCTCGACGGCAACGCCCAACTCGGCGCCAATGGTATAGCCCTGGGATGTCCCCGTGCCCTTTCCCTCTCCGTATGACGCGCCGCCCAACACCAGATAGCCGTATGCCTGCTCCAGATCCTCAACATAGGGAGCATCCTGCAGCACAGCGAGCACGCGCGGGTTGGTATAGACCTTGTAGCGGTCCTTGTACGTGATCTTGACGCTGTCATTGTCGACATCGGGCAGCGCGAGCGAGATAAATGTGCCGTAGGTAGTGCCGCGACGGTTGCTCTCGCTAATCACCTGCTCCTCGCCGCGGCGCACCCTTCCGTTCTCGTCGAGCGAAAGATGCGAGGCGGTCATCCAATAGTAGTCATCGTTCTTGCGCAGGTCCTCGTCGCGGTGCTTGCCCACCACGGCGATAAAGCTCTCGTTATAGCGGTCCGAACCCGAGACGCTGCCCGCCTTGACGTCGCTGATCCACACCTGCTCTATACCCTTGTGGTCATGCTTGTTGCTGCTGTTGTATTGCTGACCGCTCATGCTCATGGTTCCGACCATGGACCCCAAGCCCTGGGCCCCGCTCTGCGCCGTGTTGCAGGCAAAGTCGCGGAACACATCGCCGCCCACGAGCACCTCGTCGACCGCCAGCTGCTCGGACAGGCCGTCAAGGTTGGCAGTGGCAAGGGCAATAGGCGCCAAGGTGCACGGATAGCGCTTATCCTGAGCGCTATCCTTCCATGCGCTGTTGGGCACATGCATCAGCCCATAGGAGGCGAGGAGCCCGTCTCTGTATTCCTTGCAATCGGAAAGTTTGAACTCGCCAGACTCCGAGTCAAAATACGCGTAGCGGTACAGCGCGCCGTACAGCCCCTTGCTGCCGTCATTAGCGCCGTAATCATAAGCGCTGCGTTGCCAGTCATAGCCCGCAAGAATAAGGCCCGTGACGGTTTCACCCGTCTTCTTTCCTTCTTCATCGTAGGCGGCAAACGTGCCGAACGTCGCATTCGCAGCGACCATGGTCTTGCCGTTCGCGGAGAGGGAGATTGCGCCCGCGTCGCCCAGAGCATCGACATGGACGAGCGCACCCTTGGATGCATCCCACGAAAACAGCTCGCAATGCGTCGACTTATCAATATTCTTCTTGCCGTAGGGTGCCGAGACCACGATGGCGAGGTCATCGCAAAAATCGCGGTCGAGGTCGCCGGCCGCTAGCGAAACGACAGGAGCTGACTGAAGCTGCGTCCAGGAGTCGTTCCCGCCCTTGTTGTGCGTGGTGTAGTCCGCGGCGTTACCGGCATCGATCTTGACGACGCTTTGCTTCCAGTTGCCGCCCTCCAAGTCATACATGTCGACTACAGCCTTGCGCACGCCGTTCTCGTCGACATAGCAGCCCGCGTAGACAAAAAGCTCGTCGACGCCGTCGCCATCGACATCGCCCGCCTCGACATCAAAGACGGCGTCGTGCTCTTGCAGGTAACCGGCATCCAGGTACTTAAAACGGCCTTCGTACATCATATTGGTGTTGACCGTCACCGGCAGGTGTGTGTCGAGAGTGCGCGTACGCCCGTTGCTAAACGAGTAGAGGACCAGCTCAACCTTTCCGGCGTATGACTTGCCGTCAATCGTCGTGGAGGAACTGTCGCCGTAGGCACGGAGCTCGGCAACGCGGCTCTTTTTGCCCGTGCTGGCGTCGCTGCAGAACTCAACACTCGTGGCGTGAATGCCCGAGAAACCGTTGTTGTCGTTGGCGAGTACTGTTGAGGACTCATTGTTGCTTAGGTACGACCAGGTGCCGCCACCGTAGTCGCTATGCTTGTAGAGATCGCTGTTCGTATCGAAGTTGTTGACGTTTTGCCAGAACTTTGCGGCGCCCCACACACTTCCATAGCCATCGGTGAGTTTGCTGCTGCCGCCAATGTCACCGCGCTCGACGTTCTCGAGCTTGTCGCGCAGAGTGTAGCGATTGCCATGGCTACCGTTAGCTGCCATATAGACCTCGCTGCGCGTGGCAAACGTCGTGGGGGTATCGGTGGAATAGGGGCCAACGGTATCGGCCGGAATGTCCTCGCTCGTGCCCAGGCCCAGGTCGCTATAGTCCTGCTCGGTCATATCGGTGATTGCGGGCGTGTCCGCCGCCTGAGCAACCTGGGGTGTGGCCGTGAAGCAGGCGACGCTCGTGGCGATCAACGCAGCAAGCGCCGCCGTCCCAACAAGCGGGATTTTCGACAACCGACGAATGTGGGGGTATGGAACGTGCATGGGAGACCTCGCTTTACTCGAGTGGAGTCGGCTCATTTGCTCAAATGCTACGCCTGACACCCAAAATTCCGTGTCTCATTTTCGCCAACGGCGTGTCTCATTTTTGAGAATCCGAGATGCCGCGGAAATCTTATCCCAGCTCAAAGGCCATTTCTGGGATGTATTTTCCGTCGAGTGCCTCATCGGGAAACGGCGTCCCATTTCAAGCGTCGATTCTGGGACGCATTTTCCGAAAGCCTGCCCATCCGGAAAGCCCGTCTCACTTTGGACGCATCCGGGCATGGAATCTTCAGCCTATCAGGCCTTCCATAAATAAAGAGGCGCCTGCCCGGCGGCGGAATATAAGGTTCATCGCGAGTTCCGCACGAGCCGGAGAGCACTTAATGTGCTCTCCGTGCGAGCAGGACTGCCCGAGCAGGGAACCTTATATTCCGCCGCCGGGCAGGCGTTACATTTAGATTAGAAGATGAACCGAACGCTCGTCAGCGCCGGAGCTACTCCCCCAGCACGGCCTTCTTAGCGGCGGCGGCCATGCTGTCCAGATCTTCCTTGGTGGGATGGTCCTTTGCGGCAACCCAGTTGTCGAGCAGCATCTTATAGCGTGCGTTTTCGGGCTCTTGCTCGAGCATCGCCTCGTAGCGCTGCTTGACCGCGGGGCCCATCTTGCCCTGGCACATAGCCCAGCCCACAAGCTCGGCATCATCGGCCAAATTGGAGCTCACGCAATCGATAATCTGATTGAAGTATTCCTCGCTGGCACCAAAACCGCAGGTGCCAAAAAGGAACACGCGCTTGCCATGCAGAGCGGAAAGCAACGCCGCCACCGAAGGCGAACAGGTGCCCTTGTCACACCAAAAGCCAACGAACACCGTATCGGCCGCACAGGCACCTTGGGCCTCGTTCATAACCTGCTCTGGATCGGCATCGTCGCTCAGCGCGGCGGCATGGACAAACTCGACGCCCGCTGCCTGCAGCGCGCGCTTAATCGCTCCCGAAACCATCCTGGTATTGCCGCTCTTGCTGTTGACCACCATAGAGCACGTCATAGTCACGTTGCCTCGTTTCCCCCAAAACTAAAGCCACTAATGCATTTTATTAGAAGCATATCTTAGTACTAAAACCACAGATGTAAACCAACTTCTGCTGATTGACGGCACAGCTGACATCAATAGGCAAATACGCCCGCAGCGCAAGTCCCAAAAATCATGCGGGAACCGCGGTACCGTCAGAAAATGCAGGAGGAAATTTGACGGTCCCGTTAATAGATTTGTGACAAGGGCATGACGGGGAGACAGGTCATTCGTCAGGTTTCTGACAGACGATACGAGTGGGACATGAAAATTGGAGCCCCTCCTGCATGCATATCCGCTAGTAAGGCCTGGCCCGGTTTTCGCCATCGCACGAGGCGGCCGAGCACCCATCCAACGCCCAAGTCAAAATACTCAGTACACTGAGTGATTTCACTCAGTGTACTGAGTATTTTCTCAATTTGCTCAGGCTAGTTAAACAGCGTCACCTTATCGAGCAGAAAATCCTCCACGGTGCACGCCCCGGCCGCCGCCCCTCCCACGACGATCCGCTTGGCTCGCGGATACTTTTTTAGGAGCGTCGACATGCCGCTCTGGCCGGACTCTCCACCGCTTTTGACCTCGATGGCGCTCAGCGCATCATCCCTTCGCAGCACAAAGTCGACCTCTTTGACGCCCTCACGCCACCACATGACCTCAAAACCCTCTTCCGGCGCGCGCGCAAGCAGTCGTGCACCCACTGCCGATTCCACCAAATGACCCCGCCGCGCCGGATCCTCCAGCCATTCTGCTCGGCCCTTATCGCCGAGCGCCGTCATAAACGCCGTGTCATAAACCATGAGCCGCGGGGTGCTTCGGCGCTTTGCGAGCTCCTTGTCACTGAACTTGGGGATCGCCGTAACCAAACCGGCCTTGCCCAGCAGGTCCAAATACCCGGCGACCGTGACCGTGTTACCGGCATCCTGCAGCTGGCCTACCATTTTTGAATACGAAAGCTCCTGCCCCGAATAGCTTGCCGCGAGCCAAAAGAGCGCGCGCATCAGCGCCGGTTTGCGGATATTCTCCAACGAGAGAACATCGCGCGAGATCGCCGGCTCGACGATCGCATCTCGGATATAGTTTCGCCAACGGGCGTCATCGGAAACCAGCGGCGCCGCACCCGGATATCCACCGTGATAGAGATAGTCTTCAAAAGAAAAGCCGAAGGCCTCGCTGCACTCGCGATAGGACCAATGCGGCGACCGAATGAGCTCGTAACGGCCCATAAGGGATTCTTCCAAGCCCTTATGCAGCAGCAGCGACGACGATCCGGTCAAAATGACCTTGAGCGGCGTCCCCTCCCGGCGATCCCGGTCGTACAATCCCTTGACGACCGTGGACCAACTCTGCACCTTTTGAATCTCATCAACAACGAAAACGGCCGGGACCTTACCTCCAGACGTGAGGTTTCTTGCCTGTTGCCACTCGATTTGCAGCCAGCTGGCATCGGGATTCACAACATCGTCCGCATTGGCCACGTGACAGGGCATGTCTGCATGGTGCAACGCCTGCACGAACATGGTCGACTTTCCCGTTTGGCGGGGCCCGATTATAAATTGCATCAACGGATTATTCGTTTCCCGCATCCTCTGGGCTATCACGGCAACTTGATGGCGCTCAAACATGTCAATCTACCTCCTTGTTTCTTAAATACTCAGTATACTGAGTAAAATCACTCAGTATACTGAGTATTTTTAGAACCGGGAGATCGAACCCGCCAACTTAACTCCCTTCACCAGCGGGTTGCCGCCGCCCCCTCCGCGAGTCGAGTTTCTGCCCCTTCGCGCTCACTCGATATATAAAAACTGCCATAGCCATATCGAAAAACCGGTATAGTCGGTCCCATCATCGAACCATCGCGAATGGGCCACAGGATTTCGCGATGGTTCGCAGGCTTTCGCGGAGATTCGCGACAAATCGAGAACTGATACGCATCTTATTGTTCACATTCAAGGCCCCGACGTCTCAAAAGGTATACGCTTTGAAACAGTTAGACTGCCCAGCACCCCGAATCGATGACAATCGTCACCACAAACTGCCGTTAATCATCACCACAAATTATCGTCAATCGTCACCACGCTGCTGGTAGAATACATATTCTAAGGAAATATAGAAGGTGGCGGTATGGATCGGTATGTAAGCAGATGCATCGACAAGGCAATCAGGCATAATCTCGATATCTTCGGCGCAGTTCTCATTCAAGGCCCAAAGTGGTGCGGAAAGACCACCTCGGCCAAACGTTTCGCTAAATCATCCCTGTCTCTTTCCGATCCAACTGGAAACTTTTCCGCCCTCCAGCTGGCTCGGATCGATCCTGCGCAGGCAATAGCAGGACCGTCTCCTAGGCTCATCGATGAATGGCAGGAAGAGCCGAAGTTGTGGGATGCCGTACGTTTCGAGTGCGATGCAAGACAGGGAGAATCCGGGCAGTTTATTCTTACGGGTTCAGCAACGCCGCAAGATTCGAAGCAGCCGATGCATAGCGGCGTTGGGCGAATAGCTAGGTTGCGAATGGATACCATGACGCTGTTTGAGCTCGGCGTTTCTTCGGGCGCGGCTTCGATTGGAGCGCTGCTTTCCGGCCAGCCCGCCAAGCAGGCGGTCGGATCGATCGCTGGTGTCGCCGGCATCGCCGATTTGCTGTGTCGCGGTGGCTGGCCTCAAGCGATGGGGAAAACAACTGAAAATGCTATGCGGATTGCCGCTGCTTATGTTGATGGCGTATGCGAATCGGATGTTTCTAGAACTGACGGCGTCAAGCGTGATCCGGTCAAGGTCAGGTCTCTTTTGGCATCGCTTGCGCGAAATGAGTCGACGCTTGCCGGATCGAAGTCCATCGACAAAGATATCGGTACCGGCGTTTCGAAGAATTCGGTCTCCAGATACATGGATGCGCTGAGGCGAATAAATATCATCGACGATATCCCGGCTTGGCATCCGGCACTCAGGTCGCCGGTGAAGCTGCGGCAAAGTGCGAAAAGGCACCTCGCCGACCCTTCGCTTGCTGTTGCACTGCTCGGAGCAAATCCTGAGTCATTGGCATCCGACCCAAAGACACTGGGACTGCTCTTCGAATCCCTCGTCCTTCACGACCTCAAAGTCTATGCCGCCGCAAATGACTCATCGGTGTCCCATTACCACGACGCCGACGATCTCGAGGTCGATGCCATTATCCACAGGCGCGATGGAACTTGGATTGCTGTGGAAGTAAAACTCGGAAGCCCGCAGATCCCCGAGGCATCTGCAAATCTGCTTCGACTCGAGCGAAAGCTGGTCAAGCGCGGCGAGAAGCCGCCCGCGGCTAAGCTCATCGTCATCGGGTTCGGCATGCCGGTCCATACGACGCCCGAGGGCATCATCGTTGCCCCCGTTGACACGCTCGCGCCCTAGCGCTGCGTTACATGTCCCACGGTCTTGCTTACTGGGCGAACTGGCTGCGGTAGAGTTCGGCGTAGAAGCCACCTGCCGCTAGCAGCTCGTCGTGCGTGCCGCGCTCGATAATCTGGCCGTCGCGCATGACCAGGATGCAGTCGGCGTTACGGATCGTGCTCAGGCGGTGTGCCACGACAAAGCTCGTGCGGCCGGCCATGAGCTCGTCGAACGCCGCCTGCACCTGCAGCTCGGTGCGGGTATCGATGCTCGAAGTCGCCTCGTCCAGCAGCAGAATCGCCGGGTCGGTGAGCATGACGCGCGCGATGCACAGCAGCTGCTTTTGGCCCTGGCTAAACGTGCCGCCGTCCTCGCCGATCACCGTGTCGTAGCCCTGGGGCAGCTGCACGATAAACTTATGCGCATGCGCGCGCTTGGCCGCCTCGATAATCTGCTCGCGCGTGGCGTCGGGGCAACCGTAGGCAATGTTCTGGGCCACCGTGCCCTCGAACAGCCAGGTGTCCTGCAGCACCATGCCAAAGGCGCGGCGCAGGCTCTCACGCGTGTAGTCGCGCGAGGAATGCCCGTCGACCACGATGCGCCCGGCATCGATATCGTAAAAGCGCAGCAGCAGGTTGATGAGCGTCGTCTTGCCGCAGCCCGTGGGACCGACCAGGGCAAAGCGCATGCCGGGCTTAGCCTCGATGCAGATGTCCTGCAGCAGTTTGCGGTCGGGCACGTAGCTAAAGTCCACATGCTCAAAGGCGACCTCGCCCTGCGGGGCGGCAAGCTCCACGGCGTCCGACGCGTCGGGCTCCTGCTCGCGTGCATCGAGCAGCGCGAACATACGGCGCGCCGAGGCATACGCCGTCTGAATTTGCGTAATGACGTTGGTGACCTCGTTGAACGGCTTGGTGTACTGGTTGGCATAGGACAGGAAAATCTGCACGCCGCCCACCGTGAGCGCCGCGGGCACGCCCGTGATCACGCCCACGCAGCCGATCACGGCCACCACAGCGTAGATGATGTTGTTGATAAAGCGCGTGCCGGGGTTGGAGAGCGAACCCATAAACTGCGCGCGTTCACCTGCTGTATAGAGCTCGGCGTTAAGGGCATCGAAGCGCTGCTGAGCGTGCGGGCCGTAGGCGAAGGCGTCCACCAGCTTTTGCTCACCCACATACTCCTCGATATGACCGCCGAGTTGCCCTTGAATACGCTGCTGAGCCGTAAAGCTTTTGTTGGAGAGCTTGGCGATGGCGCCGGCTGCAAAGATGGAAAGCGGCGTGACGAGCACCACCACGAGCGTCATGGTTAGGTTGATAGAGAGCATAAACGCGAGTGTGCCCACGATAGTGATGACGCCGGTAAAGAGCTGCGTGAAGCCCTGCAGCAGGCCGTCACCCACCTGGTCGACGTCGTTGACCACGCGGCTCATGAGGTCGCCGTGGGCATGGCTGTCGATAAAGCTGAGCGGCATGCGGCTGAGCTTGTCGCTCGCCTCCACGCGCATGTCGCGCACCGTCTCGTAGGACAGACGGTTGACGCAGTAGCCCTGCAGCCACTGGAAGGCCGCCGCGCCCGCCACGACAATCGCGAGCTTGGTAACGAGCGGCAGCAGCGCGTCAAAGTCCACCTGCCCGGTGGCGACGATGAGGTCGATGCCCTCGCCGATGAGGATGGGTGTGTAGAGCTGCAAGATCACCGAGATGGCGGCGCTCACAAACGACGCCACAAACGAAATGCGATGCGGACGCACGTAGCCCATCAGGCGACGGGTCACCGCGCCCACGGGATAGCGCTCGGGGTCGCCGGGCTGGCGCGGACCATCGCCCAGATCGTTAAGGTTATCGTTGCCGGACACATTGGCCGTCATTGTGGCGACCGAGCCGGAAGAAGTATACGGGTTCATTTAGCAGCCCTCCTTTGCGCAGACGGACGTGGGAGCGGAGCCCGAAGCGGACGTCGCGCTCCCCTGCTGGCCCTCGAGCTCCTCGCGGCGAAGCTGCGACTGGCAGATCTCGCGGTAGAGCTGGCAGTTTGCGTACAGCTCGTCGTGCGCACCCAGGCCCGCGACCGAGCCGTGGTCGAGCACGCAGATCATGTCGGCATCGCGCACAGTCGAGACGCGCTGGCTCACGATGACGGTCGTCAGCGGCAGCCCGCCCTCGGCGGCGCCGCGCACGCTGCGCTCGCGAATGGCATGGCGAAGCGCCGCGTCGGTCTTAAAGTCGAGCGCCGAGGCGGAGTCGTCCATGATCAGAATCTGCGGCGAGCCCACCAGAGCGCGCGCGATGGTCAGGCGCTGGCGCTGGCCACCACTGAAGTTCTTGCCGCCCGCCTCGACCGGGGCATCCAAGCCCTGCGGCTTGTTGCGCACGAACTCGCCGGCCTGCGCCATATCAAGCGCCGCCCAGAGCTCCTCATCGGTCGCGGACTCGTCGCGCCAGGTCAGGTTGCTGCGAATCGTACCGCTCACGAGCGACGCGCGCTGCGGAACGGTCGCGACCACATGGCGCAGCTGGTCGAGCGGCCAAGAGCGCACGTCGGCACCCATCACGTTCACGCTGCCGACACCCGCATCGTACAAGCGCGGGATGAGCGAAACGAGCGTCGACTTACCGCTGCCCGTGCCGCCGATAATGCCGAGCGTTTTGCCCAGCGGCAGCTCCAGAGTCACGTCATCAACGGCGTTGGCCGCGCCCGCGCCAAAGGAGAAGCTCGCGTGGCTCAAGCTCAGCGCGGGGACCGGAGCGGC
>ERZ1034897.992-NODE-992-length-11958-cov-14.369403_pt1 | contig 11958 bp, 12 predicted proteins | sample MGYA00520629_ERZ1034897 | MGnify/ENA primary metagenome ERZ1034897 (study PRJEB33766, sample SAMN09781789) | gut metagenome | biome: gut microbiome | host: Homo sapiens | place: Madagascar | study: EMG produced TPA metagenomics assembly of the PRJNA485056 data... | reverse complement strand
TTAAATATTACGTGCATTTTCATTTTTTATCAGTTATAACTTATAAATTTGCTTTCTCAACGCAAAATTTCAGTTATAACTGATAAATTTTGACTTTCAACACTAAATTTCAATTAAAAATCTTAGCCTCTTTTTAGACTGAGATCTTTTCTATTCTTTTATCGTCTGCACCATTTCTTTAACATATTCCTCCACATATTTAGGGGCATCTTTTCCATACTTCTCAACAATTTTCACAATGGCACTACCCACGATTGCACCATCCGATTGACTTGCCATTTTTTCAGCTTGTTCTGGGGGTGAGATTCCAAAACCTACCACAGCAGGAACATCTGTGACTTCCCTTACAAGATTTACCATAGCTGTAATATCTGTTATAATCGTAGAATGAACACCCGTTACACCTAATGAAGATACGCAATAGATAAAGCCACCTGCATCTTTGGCAATCGTTTGAATACGTTGATGACTGGTTGGTGCAATCATACTGATTAAATCTAAACCATATTTCTTTAATACCACATCAAACTCTTCTTTTTCCTCATAAGAAACGTCTGGAAGAATCAATCCACTCACATTTCCTTCCACCATTTTTTGGCAGAATCTTTCGATGCCATAACTAAACACAACATTGGCATATGTCATAAATACCATGGGAATATTTGATTTCTTACGAATTCTTTTAACCATCTCAAATATTTTATCGGTCGTTACACCATTGGATAAAGCACGAATATTCGCATTTTAAATGACAGGACCCTCTGCCGTTGGATCAGAGAAAGGAATTCCTAATTTCACCAAACTACATCCTGCTTTATCTAGTGCATATACAATTTCTTGAGTTGTTTCTAAATCTGGATCTCCACTTGTCACAAACACAATAAAGGCCTTACCATTTGAGAATGCTTTTTCAATTTGTTTATTCATAAATTATTTGGTGATTTTGTGGTAACCAATGTTTTAAACAACATTACAGAAATTGGCTTGGTTCATGCAAGTATCCCTCAACATGGGGCATTGGAAACTTTTCCATATGAAAAAGATGATATTGTAGCTGTAATTCCTAAGGGGCATCCTTTATCCAAGAAAAATGCGCCTGTTGAAATCGAAGAATTTCAAGGCATCCCTTTAGCAATTCCTTTTGATATTTCAAATACAGTTTACACTGTGTTTGGTCAACATGCCGTTGCGTATAATGTTGCGATTATTACCTCCATCAATGAAACGGCCATCGAATGGGCACGTACATTTAACACAATCGCAATCATCCCTTTTTCTGATGCGGATACAAGACATACTATGGATATGATTATTCGTCCTATTAATGATCCAGGTATGTATATTTCCAGTGTATTCTTAATTCGAAAAGATCGTGAGTTGTCTTTTGCAGGCAAATTGTTTTTAGAAGAAATTGGCGTTTTAAAGTAAATCACATTGACTTATAATTTATGTAATATATAATTAAATTAACGATAAACATTAATTATTTAATGTTAGGAGGTAATATCATGAATGATAAGTCTAAAGATTTATTGAGGAAAATGTGCTTTATTTTAGAAATCGTTCGAGGGGCTTGTTTAATATCTGTTGCGTTGTTAATTGGACTAAGCTTATTTTATGCCTTCAACAAGGATGTATATAATACTCTATTTGGAAGTATAAGAATTGACTATCTTCAATTAACTTTTAATGATGATTCGGCATTAAGCAAAGATAAAATGTCAATATGGTTACCATTGATTTTCTTAATCACCGCTATATTTGTATTTATTATATATAAAGCTGTACAAACAATTGAATCCATTTGTACGATTACGATGAATCATACTCCATTTGATGTTCGTGTTTCTAACCATATGAAAAACCTTGCCAAATATATTCTTGTAGGTGGTATTGTCTTTAATATTCTTGAAGTATGTCGTATTATGCAATTTAAACAAACCATCAACTTCGATCTACTTTTCAACACTAAATATGTTACACAAATCAATTTTGATATTCGTCTTCACTTAAGCTTCCTCGTTTTTGCAGCTCTAATCTATTTGTTATCTTATATATTTAGATATGGACAAGAACTACAACAATTGAGTGATGAGACGTTATAATTATGGGTAAGATTATATTGCGATTAGATCGTGTCATGGCCGATCGAAAAATGAGTTTGAAAGAGTTATCTGAAAAAGTTGGCGTCAGCAATGTCAACTTGTCAAAGATGAAAACGGGTAAGATTTCTGCGATTCGCTTCTCCACTTTAGAAGCTATTTGTGAAGTGTTAAATTGTCAACCTGGTGATATATTGGAGTATGTAAAGGACGATGAAAATAGCTAGAAGCACAAACTTCTAGCTATTTTATTATGATTTTAAATTTCAATAACACTACATACTATATTTCAAATTCAGTTAATCCCGTTATTGTCTGTTCATGCACACTTAATATAAGAAAAGATTCGTCATATATTTTTAGTATGTAATAATTATTCAATCGCATCTTTTCTAATATAATGCGATGCACGGCCTAGACCTTTACGAATAATAGTACCATCTTCAACTAATTTTTTTAGTGCCGATTCCACAGAAGAACTGCCTAAACTCTGGCAATTTTCCATAGCATCTCTTTTCGTAAAGGTACCTATTGTGCCATTTACATATGTCTTAACAATATCACATGAGCTACTTCTTTTTCCGCTTTTCTCACTAATTATTAATCTTTCTTCGAATTCACGGTAGCATTTTAAAATAATGCCAAGCATATATTTAATAAATGGCTCGGGATCATTTGTTCCTTCATGCCAACCTAAATCTGCTTGTGCTAAAGCCTGATAATAGGCTTCTTTCGTATCTGCAATTTCTTTTTCAATACTGATATATTTTCCAACTACATAATCATTACGATATAAAAGAAGTAACGTTAATAATCGACTCATTCTGCCATTTCCATCATTGAAAGGATGAACACAAAGAAAATCCAATATTACACATGGAATTAATATGAGTGAGTCTACAATTTCATGATCTAAAGCTTGTTGATAGCTACTACAAATTTGTTCAATGGCATCTGGTGTTTCATAAGGCTCTAATGGTTTGAACAATATTCTTTTTTCACCATTTGGCAAAATCGCATCTATTTCGTTTGGCGAAGCCTTGTATTTTCCACCATAGGATAAATCTGTGTATTGAAGCAAATCTCGATGTAGCTGCAAAATATAATTTGATTTTAACGGAATATATTGATAATTTTCATGAATTAAATTTAAGATATTCCGATATCCTAAGATTTCTTTTTCATCACGATTTCTAGGCGTTGTCTTATCCTCAACCAATTGTTGAAGACGGGATCTAGTGGTTACAATACCTTCAATACGATTTGAACTTTCAGTACTTTGTACTTTAGCTATTTCAACCAAGCGCTCTAATTCTACAGGCTTTTGTCGCAAATAAAGTTCTTGTTTTCCCTTGAATTCATGAATTTTAGCAACATAAGACAATATTTCATTATCCCAAGTACGATTTTTAAGATTACTATAATCAAAATTACGCATTTCCTTCTCCCCCCCAAAGAGAATATTCTTTCCCCCAATTATACACTTGTTTTGGGAGAAAAAGAATAAATTGGGAGAAAAAACTCATTAATCAAAATACTAAATCAACCCTTAAACCTTTTAATGTAAACCTCTCTATCTTTTTTGATATTAACTGAATTATTTGAACTCGATTTTATGTATATTATGTATTCATTTTGAGTCCATTACTTATATACATATACACAATTAAAATACATTTATCATTTATTCTAGACGAGTATATCCATTAAAACAGTTATTCCGTTCATAACTATTTTTAGCTTATATCATTTTTTTATGTACCTAAAATGTTATAATTTATTAAAAGAAACAATTTAAGTAGGCAAATGTAAAACAATCACAAACTACCAACCTGGGATTCTCGGTTGATGATAAAAAGCAGAATCTTATTTTTTTCACTCACACGAAAGAAGTAATTATGTCTTTAATTACTAACGATAAAAACCAACTATCAACAATAAATACCGAAGATACATATAAAGAAATTCGATGTTTCATCATTAGTGCTAAACAAGAAATATATAAATCTGTTAATTCAGCAATGGTTGAAGCGTACTGGAACATAGGAAAGAAAATCTATGAGGTCTGTGGTGAAAATGACCGTGCAGAATATGGAAAACAAGTATTAAAAGATATTTCTAAAGCTCTTACCAACGAATTTGGTCAAGGATTCAGCATTCAGAATTTACGCAAAATGCGCCAATTCTTCACTGTGTATCAAAAACGCTCGACACTGTCGAGCGAATTGAGTTGGTCTCATTATCAACTATTAATGCGCATTAACGATGAAAAGGCAAGACAATTCTATACAAATGAATGTGTAAAATCAGCTTGGAGTGTTAGACAACTAGAAAGACAAATTAACACCATGTATTACCAGAGAATTTTAGCAAGTAAGGATAAAGAGTCTGTCAGAAATGAAATTCAAACAATAGAACCAAAACCGGAATATGAAAAATTCATTAAAGATCCTTATGTAATGGAGTTTTTACAAATTCAACCTGATACACATGTGTATGAAGAAGATTTAGAACAAGCATTAATTGATCATCTTCAGAAATTCTTACTAGAGCTTGGCAGAGGTTTCTCATTTGTTGCGCGCCAAAAAAGATTCACTTTGGACGGACAAGATTTCTTTATTGATCTTGTATTTTACAATTACATCTTAAAGTGCTTTGTACTTATCGACTTAAAAATGGGTAAATTAACCCATCAAAATCTTGGCCAAATGCAAATGTACGTGAATTACTATACGCGAGAGTTAATGAATGAAGGAGATATGAAACCTATTGGAATCGTTCTTTGTGCAGATAAAAGCGACTCCGTTGTTAAATACACATTACCTGAAGACAACACACAAATATTCGCATCAAAATATTTTACTTATTTACCAACAGAAGAAGAGCTTAAAAAAGAATTGAATTTAAATGATTTTGAAAAACTAGAAGACTAGACACAAAAACACAATTATCTCAAGCTCAAAAAGCCCCTTAAACAAGGGCTTTTTGACATTTACTGAATTTATTTTGAATCCACTATTTGTATATACGATAGAAAATCAATTTGGTAAATAAAATACAGAGTATTAAACTTCCCATTAAATATAAACCTAACGTTTCAATTTGAATTGCCTTAAGAATCAATACTAGAATAACATCCATTATTGTTATGAAGGCCAATAGTTTTACTATATAAATCCAACCTATTTTTTATAAGACATGCCAATAGTACGCAACAGATCATATTCATTTTTGTGCGAGTAGAAATGTTGATACAACTGCATATATACGATCACGATCGAAGCGTTCATCAATATAAGTTGATAGAACTGTACGATTTTTTGACACATATTCATCATTTCAACAAGATTCTTTGCATCTGTTTTATTATCCAACACATAGAAATCATCTCTTCTAACACAATAAGATAACAATAATCAAAAAAGCATAGACAAAAAGAATCTCTATTTAAATAAGGTTAGGCGAATTTATTCTTCGAGTGCTAAGACTTTTTTGCACTAGTCATTTTTTCCTCCGTTTATTTCTTTATGCCATTAACCAGAATCAGCCATATCCAAGTCAATTAATGTAACTTCTACGATTACATTGCTTTTTACCTTAAAAAACTTCAGATGACAAGAATCTGAAGTTTCTGAAATGAAAATATTGCGTAACAAATTAGTTGTATAAATCAATTATATATTGATTTTATCTCCTAACGATACCATACCATTCGCTGAAAAATGAACATCACAATTATTTTTATTTGTGATTATTAGCATTGTTGACATATTATATTTTTTTGAAAGTGTTTTTATATCAACTTCAATAATAGGATCCCCCGCATTAACACTATCTCCTTGTTTCTTTTGAAGTATAGTAAACCCTTTCCCATTTTCTTGAACTGTATTAATACCACAATGAACTAGTAGTTCCACCCCATTGTTCATGACAAGTCCAAAAGCATGACCTGTAGGAAAAAGAACACTAAGTTTTCCATTTGCAGGTGCACACAATGTAATCTTATCTTCTGTATAGGAAAATGCAATTGTTTCACCCATCAAAGATTCAGCAAATAATGGATCAGGAAGTGTTGTAACATCAACAACCATTCCTGAAGCCATAGCAACAATATCCTCATCAGATACTTGTTGTAGGGGTTGAATTTGTTTTTCTTTTTTTAATAATTTTTGGAACAATCCCATAAACTAATCCTCCATATAATTATGCGTTGTAACAAATTTAAATGGATCTTGTGATTTCACAAAATAAATATTTATATTCTTAAACAATCGTTTTAAACAATTCGCAAAGAATTCCATACCTGGTTCTTCAACATTAAAATGACCAATAGAAATAATTGATTTATTGAATCCTGCAAGATAACCATCTCTAACGTATTCCTGAACTGTATAATCAACCATTTCCATAGTAAGTAAACAATCAATATCATTTTCCTCTATATACTGTATCTCTTGGTTATCATTTCCAAGAATGTGCATTGATGTACGAACTGTATGAATGATACTATTTTCATTTCCGATCATTCTAACTCCCTGAATTTCTAATTTTTCTGTAATATATTTAGCAAGATCCAACAGTCTAATTCCTTCTTTGAAAAAGTAATTCATTGTTATCTGATAAGGAGTATTCACAAAGCTATGCCAGCCAAGTTTTTCTGTAAATCCGTAAAAAATACCGTCTACAAATTTTCCATCTTCCAACGGAATTCCTGCATGAATATAATCATGATTTCTCCATACCGTAATACCATAACTATCAAGTAATTTTTTCTTTTTCAAAAATACTGCATTGTCTACCAGATGAGAAGTTTTGTCGCCATGATTGTAAAACATACCTTCATGAGCAATGATCAAATTACAATTAAGGTTATGTGCTTGCTCTATAACATATATAGAGCAAAAGCACGTTGTAACAATTCCAGTACATTCTAATTCAGTAGAACCATACAACACTTTGTCACGTGTTGTTTCTTCATCAATCAAACGTTCATTCCAATAGTGTCCATGATAATCATTTTTAAGTTTGTTGATTATATCGTTAATTTTCATTCTATTGTTAATTTTCATTCTATTCGATATCTAATTTCATCATCCACGTCATTGCGAATGCCACAGAGAAACCGACAACAATAGCAATTATTTGCCAAATCATCGTATCTCCAAATTGCATGATACTTAAGATACTATTAGCTGCAGGTGCATAACTTTTTACATGTAATAATGCACTAACAACTCCACCAGCTGCACTTCCAACAATCATTGATAACAATGTCTTTTTCATAGGTAAGATAATTCCATATAATGCTGGTTCAGAAACGCCAAAGATTGCACTAGTTGCTGCTGGAATGGCATTTTCTCTTGTTTTTTTGTATTTTAATGCAATTGCACAAACAACACCTAAAATTGCAAAGTTTGACACATATGCTCCTGGCTTAACAACTGCATCGTAACCAACAGTTGTGACTAATTCTACCATTGTAGGTACTAATAAAGTATGTGATCCAACCATAACAAGTAGTGGCCAGCATACTCCAATCAATGGAACTACAATTAATGGAGAAACGCTATATACCCATAATAAGAAGTTAACAATTCCTGAACCAATAACGTAACCAACAGGACCTAAAGCAAATAAAGCAATTGGTAAAATTGTAAAAATTGTAAATAAAGGAGCAAACATTGCTTTTACAGCACCTGGTAGTACTTTACTATAGAATTTTTCAATAAACGATTCAACATAGATAATAAGTAACATAGGAATAACTGTTGAAGAATAAGTGATTGCCATAAATGAAAATCCAAATAATTCAGTTGTTCCTGCTTGTACTAGCGCATTATAATTTGGATGAACTAAGATTGCTCCCATCATCGCCCCAATAAATGGATTACAGTTTAATTTTTTACTAGCTGCAAATCCAACAAATACAGGCATAAAATAGAATCCAGCATCTTTAACAACATTTATTAATTGATATGTAGGATTTGCAGTATCCACGTTAAACAAGGTAGTTGCCATTGTTAGGATAACAGAAGTCAACCCAGCGATAATTAAGGCTGGTAATGTTTGAACCATTGTTCCTGTAACATAAGCTAGGAAAGAATCCCAAACTCCTTTTAAGCCTTTTGGTTTTTCTTCGCTGACATCGGATACTTCTTCTGTTTTGATATCATATTTTTTTAAAATAGCATTATATGCATTTACAACATCATTTCCAATAACAACTTGATATTGTCCTGCTGCTTGAATAACCTTCATAACTCCATTTACTTTTTCAATTTCTTCTGTTTTCGCTACATTTTCATCCTTTAATGTAAATCTTAAGCGAGTTATACAATGTGTTAATCCAATAATATTGCTTTCTCCGCCAACAAGTTCAATTACACTGTCAGCGAGTTGATTAAAATCTGTTTTCATACAATTACTCCTTTTCTATAACATATTTCTTTTTATAATTCTTCACCATTCGTTCTGATTACATTCTTATACCAGTCAAATGATTTTTTCTTAATTCTCTTTCTAGTTCCATTTCCATCATCATCTTGATCTACATAAATGTAACCGTAACGTTTTGATATTTGCGATGTTGATGCAGAAATCATATCAATACATCCCCAACTTGTGTAACCGAATAGTTCAACACCATCTTTAATTGCTTCTTTCATTTGTTCAATGTGTTTCCTTAAATATTCGATACGATAATCGTCTTGTATAGTTCCGTCTTCTTCAATTTTATCGTAAGCACCTAATCCATTTTCAGCAATAAACAATGGTTTTTGGTATCTATCATATAATTGATTCAAAGCAATTCTTAATCCTTTTGGATCAATTTGCCAACCCCAGTCACTTGCCTCTAAATATGGATTTTCAACTGTTTTTCCCAGCATATTTCCAACCGCACCTTTTAATTGATTCGCATTAACACTTACTGCCGAAGACATGTAGTAACTAAATGAAATGAAATCCACTGGATTCTCCTTCATCACTTCCTCATCACCATCTTCGATTCGAAGTTTTACACCTTTTTTTTCGAAAAATCTTGCCGTATAGGCTGGATAATATCCACGTGCTTGCACATCTGTAAAGAACAAGCTCATTCTTTGTTCGTCTACTGTAAGCTGAATATCATCGGGGTTACATGAATACGGTACAAGTAATTGATAAGAAACCATGCACCCCACTTTAGAATCAGGAATAATTTCATGGCAGCGTTTTGTCGCAATGGCACTCGCAACAAATTGATGGTGTGCTGATTGCCATCGTTTTTGTTCGATATCTTCTAACCCTTCTTCTATAATCCCAGCAGAAACAAATAAATGGTGTTTAATACAGTTAATTTCATTGAATGTAAGCCAATATTTAACTTTATCTTTATATCGTTTAAAACATGTTTCTACAAATTTTACATAGAAGTCTACACATTTACGATTATACCAACCTCCATATTCTAAAGCCAAAGTTAATGGCATTTCATAATGGGATAACGATACCATTGGTTCAATACCGTATTTTAAACATTCATCAAAAATATTATCGTAAAATTTTAATCCTTCTTCATTTGGATTTTCTTCATCTCCACGCGGAAAAATTCGTGTCCATGCAATAGACATTCGATAACATTTAAACCCCATTTCTCCAAACATTGCGATATCTTCTTTGTAGTGATTATAAAAATCATTTCCAACACGCTTTGGATAGTATTTCTTTGAATTTGGATCCAGTGCTTCTTGAACCTGAGAGTGTGTCATTTCTACCCATTGATTTAACCATTCGCTTTTTGGTCTTGATGAGTCAAATGTATAAACATCTGAAACTGATAAACCCTTTCCACCTTTATTCCATCCCCCTTCTAGTTGATTTGCTGCTGTCGCACCGCCCCATAAGAAATTTTGAGGGAACGTTTTTTTTAAATCTAAATTTTTCATTTTTCCTCCTTTCGATAAAAGATTAATCTTTGCATTTTTATTATCGTGGAAAAATAGAAAACAATCCATTCAATAAAACCCTCCAATATTGGAGGGTATTTGTCGAACAAACATTAAATAAGTTTACGTAATAATTCTGAAACTATTTCTGGCTTAAACATTACTTCATCATAGGAAACAAAAAGAATTCGTTTTATTTTTCTTTTTTCTTCAATAAGTTCATTTTCTATAGAAATATCTCTAATAAAAGTAGTACCTAGATTTCCAATCAAATAGAGAACACGATTTGAATAAATACGTGTGCATTTTCCAAATGTTTCTTTATCAATAATTTCTTCAATTGAAGTAATTTTATTATATTTTTCATATTGCCTATATTCATCAACAATCTGATTTACAATATTCGTAATATATTGATGATAGTATTTCTCGATTGCATCACTTAGTTTTCGAAAGTCGTGTCTTTCTAAAATAGGCGAAATATAAACAGCATTTTTGTATTTTAATGTTATATTCCTTTCTGTTGTAAATAATATGTCATATTTTTCAATTTCTTCTTGTGACTTCTGATAAAATGCATAAACAGGTAGCACTTCAAAAACAGATGGAATGAATTTGCAATAATTTAATATGCACATTCCAATGCCATCTAATAAATAGAAATCCTGATTTCCGACAAGCAAGATAGAAATTCCACTTTGTAGTTTGATATTTGATATAGCATATCCAATTCCTGCCGAAAGTGTTAATAAGTCTGATCTGGATGGATTCCATATACATATTTTTTGTAATGCCTGATAAACGAGATGTATTTCATAAAGAAAATTTTTTATTATTTCTTTATCATAATAATTTGTTTGGTGATTAACACGTGAAGAAGGTAAGAACAAAGTATCAAATCGACTTATATTGGAAAAGCACTGAAACAATTCTTCCTTTTTCACTTGTAATTTGAAAGCTATGTTGTTTTCTAAATTATCTCGTAAAAAAACAATATCCTGTAAAAAATCAACATCTCTGCATTCCAAAGGAAAAAATGTATAAATTTCCCTGAGTTCCCAAATATTAAATGTATGCTCAATTTCTTTTTCAACCATTTCTATAATTTCAAATTTCTCAATTTCAAAACTATAACCTTCTTCTAGTATGTAACCCAGTTTATGTCTTAATAAAGACATAGCAATATACCGCGTCAAAACATGATAGCGCTCTCCTGAGAGAGAAATCTTTTTTTCAGTAAAATAAGGAGTCATGATATTTCTAACACGTGTTTTTATGTTTTCGTAAAATTCAATATTGTCCTCACTTAGGTGTGTTTTTCTCAAGAATTCTGTTTGACATAAAACCGCACACGCACGACGTTTTTCAGCTTCTTTACCTAGAATGCACAGACCATGTTTAGGATTAACATCTAACTTAAGATGATTCATTCTATCTAGCCAGCGTTTTATTCGAGTTGTTTCATCATAAATAGTTGTTTTAGAAAAATAAAACCGATCTGCAAGTTCTTGCATTGTTATGTAATGATTGCAAAAAAGAAGTTCTAATATTAATATGACAGTGCGCTCATTTAAATTATATTGATTATCTGTTAGTTTATACTCTAAAAAAAATCGATTCTTATGCCCTTCTGATTTCCAAACAAGGCTATACCCCATTTTCGTTTTCGAAATAATATCACAATAACTTTCTAATCTATAAGCAAGTTCATCAATCAATTTATGGATTTTCTTTTTATCCCATTGGAAATATGAGGAGATCTGCTGTCCTGTGATCCATTCATCTTGTGTCAGAAAAAACAACAAATCTCTTTGTTCCTTACTTAATTTCATAAGTAAATTTTTCTCCTTCTCTAATAATTAAACAGTTGGAGAGAAAACTCCTCTAAGAACCGTACGTGCAGTTTTCCCGCATACGGCTCCCCACTGTTA
>ERZ1034897.989-NODE-989-length-11965-cov-4.948447_pt1 | contig 11965 bp, 14 predicted proteins | sample MGYA00520629_ERZ1034897 | MGnify/ENA primary metagenome ERZ1034897 (study PRJEB33766, sample SAMN09781789) | gut metagenome | biome: gut microbiome | host: Homo sapiens | place: Madagascar | study: EMG produced TPA metagenomics assembly of the PRJNA485056 data set... | reverse complement strand
ATAGAAAACTGGTCAATTTCAGAATTTATAAATAGTTTTCTCTGTTTTAAATCTCGCAGGTGAAATAATTCCTCAATCATTCCTCCGTCTATAAGACTTTTTTCGATGGCAACTTCAATGTCATAATAACCCTTACGCTGTTTTCTCATATAAACTCTCCTCAATCCATTTTATTACTGCTTCGTTTAGTTCATAAAGTGTTCCGCTATTTTTAATATAGAAGTCAGGTGTGACATTATCCAATGCTGTTTCCGATGGATGTTGCTGTTGTTCCGTTGTTAGAGGACTTATGAAGTTTTCTCTCACGACTCGCAAATGAACGACATCAAACCCATTTTGTATCATAGTTGTTACTTCATTTAAAAATCTGCAATCCGGAATAATAACATAATCCCAGTTTTCGTGAAAATATTTCAACATCATAGCTACAAAATCCACCCACAACGTCGGATTTTGTTTTCTAACGACATCTGTTCCTACATACTGCAATATTCGCCTGCCATTCTCGTCTTTATTTCCATCCCACCCAAAATAGTTAGTGCAGATATATTTAAGCAAGTCGGCATAGTGTGTCACAAAGACTCTTTTACCGTCATTAGCTAATGTTTTTTGTAAGAAACCTGCGACCGTATCCTTACCGTTTTGAGCCTTGCCTGAAATCAAAATCACTTTCACCGTTTAATCGCCTCCTCTACATTTGTTTTTAATTTATCCATTTTATTGTCGTGCTCCCTGTGTAACCCTTCTTCCATACAAACCACGCGTAACACTTCGCAGACGACATTTTTTTAGGGCTCCCATCTTTGTTGTATATAGTGTTGCCGTCTTTGTCTTTTGCCGTGAAGTCTCCATTCATTCCACAGAGGATTCGATTAACACAAACATACACCGTCTCCGGCGGAGAGTTAGTAAAAAGCTCTCTTCTCGAACTACCTTCCAGAAACTGAATTGGAAGAAATAGCGCTAATTTATTTCCCTCGTTCAATAATTCCAGAGAATGCTCGACCCACTCTTTGGCATACTTATAGGGCGGATTCGTAACAATATTGGGAGCAAGAGCCTTTTCACATTCAAAAAAGTCAACGCCGCCAACACCATAACCTCTGTCAATTAAATCTGTATCAACTACGTCATACCCAAGTTCCCTGAATCTTTTGGACAAATGACCTTCACCACAACAATTTTCCCAAATGCCGCCATCGAAATTTTCCACGCTACATATTAAGTCTGCCGCTAATGGTTCTGTGGCATAATAGTCGTGTTCCGCTCTTTCCCGGTCTGTATGATTACTCGCTCCCAGCGTAGCAAATGTAGTTCTCTTATTGCCAGTCCAATCTTGTTCATTTCTCATAAGCTCTCACCAACCTCGTCTATAAAGATCAGCTCCTGAGCATAGGGAAGCGTTCGAGCCCAAGCAATAAAATTAGGAACCTGTGCATTGTCCGCACCAGACCATTCATTAAGTTTATGAAACCTTCTCTGTCCTTTGCTGCACATAGCTAACAGGTTTTCATAACTCATAGTTACGGTGCGTGTCTGTAGCCAACTTTCGGGCAGCCAACGAATCAGTTCTTTCCAATATCGCTTATCTTTTGTTTCAAGGTATTTCAATCTGATTCCCTCTAAACTATCCACAAGCCCTTCAATAAATGCGTCTACGGATATTCCATTATCATCTTCACCATAATGTTCTCCTGAATGAACTCTTATCGAGTCATTATAGTCATCAATATCAAAACTCTCTCTGGTTATTGGTTGACTGGTTAGTTTGTGCATTGTGCTTGTACTGTTCGCAACGGTTCCAACCTTATATGTATCAAACTCTTTCCACCAATACAATGGGGCGGTGATATCGACGGACACAAATATCTGTCTTAAAAATTTTCTGTGTTCGCTACCGGCACGAATGAGTGTTTGTGCAAGCTTCATATCATTCCTTCCAATCAGGAATTTCACCTCATCATTAGGATTTATCAAGCTCTCATCTTCAACAAATTCCCAATCGCTATCACTTTTGTCCCAACTATTTTTGGGGTTTCTCATACCTCTCAATGCGTGTTCAAATCCCCATACTTCTGTGTGTTCAAATTTCAAAGTTGATTGCCTCCTTTCTATTTTTTATTTATGTATACCTATATTTCTCTTTCAATAACAGGATTTACTTCACAATTTTCAACTAAATCCTCTAAGCATTTACAGCATAAATCTAGTTCAAGTTTAGAACCGTCATATCTTGTTCCGTAACCGAACTGTGCATATATGTGAAAATTTTCTTGTTCATCCCATATATCAAATGGTTTGCCGCATTTATTGCAGATGTATTGTTTAGCCATACTGATACCTCCTTCCTATACAAAACTCATTTATTCCTGACCTTTATTTAAACAACCATAGGACAAGTAGTAATGCCGCGTTCTTTAAGGTATTGAATAACTTCTTGGCTATCAAACCACATAAGCTCTTTCATGGATACGTCCGTCTCTTCTGATCTTATAATCAACTTCCATGGCTTACAATTTTTTGCAGTAATACGAGAGAACAATGCGTCTTGGAACTGAAGATATTGCTCACCTTGTTTTGATACTCTGATGTTAAGCGGAACAACAGAGCCATATTGCTTCTTGATACTTAACAGACCTTCAAATGTTATTCCATATATTTCATCGTGAGTATCCGGTGATTCAAGTAATTGCACATGGCTTTGGTAACCCTGCAATTGTCTGCCATAATAAAATTTATAGGTCACTAGATATGGTTTCACCTAAAAACACCCCTTTCGTGTATAAAAACCTAATTTGGTATACGATTTTATTGTTGTGCCGCAACGTTCTTCGATACCACTTTAAACCCATTCAGAAAATTTTCGAGTTCCTTACTCGTTTCACAGCAATCTGTATTTTCCTCTGCGGCCAGCTCCGAGTACATTTTTATTTCAAAGCGGTCACTTGCGAAAGATTTAAACGCTTGGTATGGGAACTCTCGTATCATATTCGTGTCATACTGGTGATAATCCAAGAGACTCCCGCTACATAATAAGGTGTTACAACTTAGTCCTCTTAATCCTCTTTTTGCGGCCGACTGTGCAATAACTCTTATAGTGCTTCCATTTTTAAACTCCATCATAAACGATACTTCTTTGGTTATACATTCGACCATTGTGAATACTCCTTCCTTAAAATGTTGTAATAGTCCATCATAGAGGTCGTGATATTCAATCCTATCTTTTACAACTATAATTCCATGATATTGACTGTAATAATTACAATCGTCAAATAACTGCGTCAGCGTTTCTGCATCTAAAATTTTCACTTTATATCTCACCTCACACATAGAGCTTGTCATTTAATATACCTTATAATATCCCGTTAACCTATAATATTGTCCATTCCGTTCAAAGCTTTTACAGTAAATTATATCTCCCTTCTTAATTGGTTCTTGGTCATATGTTTTATTTATCACAGTAAACCTAGCCTCAACGCCGCTACCTATCGACTTCGTAATAATTGAGTACCCAAACTGTTTATTATCTTTTTTTCTGACCAAAGTGAATACATCTAGCACATATAATTTCCTCCTGTCTTCCTCTTTACCGGATACATATCCGGCATATCCCATTACGTCTACAAAGTTCCTGACCTTAAGCAAATCACTCAGGTCGTCCATACCCATCGACTTTATTACATCCTCGACTTCTCTTAATATAGACTTGACATCAAGCAACGTGTAACTCTTTGCGATTCCGCCGCTTTTCGTCACGCCAACCGCATACTTCGAAATAATTGATTCAAGCGGCGTGCCGTCAACTTTATCTTTACTGATTTTTTTTGCTTGTCCCTTTTTAAAAGTTTCATAAAACATTTCAACAATTCTTATCAATTCTCTTTGATTGCCGAAGTCGGAGAAGAAATCTAATTTAATTAGAATATCAAGCTGTCTTGTATTGATTGATGTTTTACGGTCAAGGTCTGCCAACACATCAACAAACCTTGTATATGTATTCTGATGTGCGAGCTCATACAATTTTTCAGCAATGCTGGAGCTCATAAATTTTATTGAAGTTAAACCCTTAGCAATGATATTTTTTTGCTTATTGAAAAAATATTCGCCTTTTGATAAACCCCATTTAGGCATTGTTATCTTAATGCCCACTTTGTTTGCATACATTGTTCCGTTTCGTATATCGTCTTCGTTCGCTGCGTTATTTAAGAATGATGTAATAAATTCTATTGGATGATAATATCTGTAATACGCACATAAATATCCAAGCAAGCAATAGGCTATTGAGTGATTCATTCCAAACTGATACGATGCACTGTCTTCTATAATCTGAAGAAAATCTTTTGCCTCATTCTCGGCCTCATCTCTTGGTTTTTTTGACTTGTTGCAGTACCCCTCCAAAATAGATGGGAGTGCTTTATCCAATCTATCTTTCTGTTTTCTTCCGATTGCTCGGCGAATATTGTCGGCCTCGCTGCCTGTTAACCCACAAATTTCTTGTAGAAACTTGATTGTGTCTTCCTGATAAATCAGATATCCTAAATTGTCTTTTAACAGTTCATCAATCAGCTCTGATGGATTCTTATGAACTTCTCTATTGAGTAATTTATCTCTGTAGGAAGCTCCGGACGGTCTAATACAGGCTGTAACGATTGACATATCAAAAATACTTGTTGGTTTAAATTTTTTTAAGTTATCAAAAGCAAATTTACCCTCGAATTGAAAGATGCCTGACGGATTTTTAATCATATCTGCCCAAACATCTTCATCATTCCAGTTAATCTCATGCGTTTTAGGATATGGCTCATTTAGATATCGACATGTATCTCGAATGACCTGCACGGTTTTCAGAATAAGAAAGTCGTATTTTGCTAAACCTGTATAGTCATGTATATTTTCCATATCTAACATCAAACAGTTTTCATTGTCCTTATCAAAAACACCGAAATTATCCGCTAGTGTTATAGGGCTGATAACAATCCCCGCCGGATGAACCGATTGAGAGACTTTTGTATCGATTAAACCATCGTAATAATAAAACAATTCCGGGTACTTCTTTTTAGTTCTCTCCGGGTCTGATTCGAACTCATTTTTAATACGAGTAATGTTTTGAAGCGACCACGGATTCTTATCGCTGTTATCATGTTCCTTCGTCCAACACATAGCTAAGGCTCTACCTACATCATCAATAACGCCTTTGGATTGCATAGTCCCGAACGACGCAACTCTCGCTGTCTTGTTTTCTCCGAATCTATTGACTATATGTTTAAAAATTGCAGGACGATCCGATTCCACACAATCTATATCAATATCTCCTATTTCTTCCCTGTCCTCATTACAGAATCGGGAGAAAACCGTGTGCCAAGTTTCCGGATTAAGGTCAATTATATCTGTTACATACGCAATTCTCGACCCGCCGACAGAACCTCTTGCAGTTCCTATAGCCATACCTTGTTCTTTACACCAACAAATCAACTCTGACATCGACAGCATAAAACCGTCCATTTTAAGTTTCTGAAAAACCCTGAGCTCTTCATCAATCGCCGTCCTGAATGCTTCGCGCTGACTTTCGGGAATAACTCCTGTCTCAAGCTTTTCTGCAAACTTTCTTTCAATCGTTTCCTCAAACTTTTGTGAGTCCGCTTCTCGCGAGCCATAAAGAATCGGATACTTGATCGATGTATCAAGTTCAATTTCCTCTGTCATATCATACAGTTTGTTTGTGTTTTCGATTGCAGTTAAATACTCTTCTTCAGATAAGGCGCCTTGTACTCTAAACATCTCAACAAGCTCGTCATATGTTTTATATATTAAGTCAAACGCATCTTCGTCACCGTAGGATTTATGCTTTGAGGCAAGTAATATTGCTCTGCACTCAGCCTTATATTTACTCGAACTGTGTGTATCGGTTCCTGCAATCAATGGCTTACCTATTTTCTCTGAAAGAGCAACAAGCCTTTTATTAAACTCAATCTGTTCCGGGTGATTGTGAGCCTGTACTTCCAAAAAGTCATACTTCTGTGCGAGTTCCATATATCTCGGATGAGTGTCCGGCAGTTTATTTAACGGAGATGCTAAACACGCACTCGTCGTAATAATATTGCTGGATATATTTAAGAACTCGTCGAATGTAATTCTGTTTGTGTAGTAAAAGTGTTCTTTGTCACACGACTTGCTCACAAGAGCATTGAGTTCTTTTACACCATCCATATTACGAGCCATTAAAACTGTGTGGTAATTGTCACGAACTTTTTCTTCAAGCGATTCTGTTAAATAGATTTCAACTGAATGTATGTATCTTAAACCTGCTTGCTTACAAGCGTTCCATTTTTCCGTCCAATTTAGCGGTTTTCCTTGCTTAATGCTCAGAGAAGGATATTGCTTTTAGTCCGTCTCTAACGGCTAAGTCTACATATGCCTGTGCTTTATCGCAGCTATCAAGTAAGCTATATTCAGTGTGCATATGATATGGAATATATCTTTTCTCTGTCATATTGAACCACCCCCTTGTTTTATTTTATCTTGTATATTAACCCCTGCTACTATCCAACGAGATATTGTTCCTTTCGGAATCCCATATTGTCTTTCGCATTCGGCATATGTATAAATCTCGCCATCAACTATAATATGTTTGTTGCTTCGTTTGTTGTTTGCCTGAATATACACATCAGCCCATCGACAGTTGCGTGGTTCATAATTTCCATTGACATCAATTCTGTCTATAGAAAGTTCATTTGTGTATCCGTTATCTAATGACCAGTTTTTAAACTTTTCAAAATCGCTTTGCCACTCATCACAGAGCCCGATGCCCCGACCTCCATATCTTGGGTAATCTTTATATTGTTTGTTGTTGCACCTACGTTTAATATCAGTCCAGATACTGTATAAACGACGCTCTGACTCACTTGCATTTATTGATTTAGCTCCGTGTAAAGTGTGTTGAGACGCTCTTTGTCGTGCTACAATTCTTTTTAAACACCCACAGGAATTTGTATTCCCGTTCATCAAATTAGCACTTTTAATATAAACAACATTACCACACTCACAAGCACACTCCCATATCGGAGAGTGATTACCATCAAGCGGACTGTCAGCTCTTTTCACAACCGTAAGCATTCCAAACTTTAATCCTGATAACTCTTTATATTTCCTACCTATCTTAACCACCTTCTTTTATCGTACAACTGCTTAAAAATATCATAACCTTTATCTATAGGGCTATCCTTCTCTTCGGTTAGGTTAAAACAATCCTTGATATAGTAAACCTTAACATACCTTTTTAGTCTGTTGATATTGTGGTCGTTTATAATCTCTACATCTTTATCTAATGCGAACACCACATCACACCCAAGCTTAGCCAGTATCTTAACCTGTTCTGGATTAAGATGAGATGTTAGAATACAACCAGTCGTTTTTATTCCATACGTATCGGCAAGCATTACAGACTTAATCCCCTCGAATATTATAACTTCTTTAGCCTTTAAAATCTCATTCAGATTTTCAAATAGTCCGGGAATTACATTCATATTTCCATTCCAACCGGAAAAATATGTATATTTACGCAACTTTTTTGCTTTGAAGTCCGGGTCGAGAGTCCTACCCCCGATGTTTACGATTTGACCGTTAATATTTCGTATCGGATATACCAATCTGTTTGAAAAACTATCATAGTAAACTTGGAATTTATCTAAGGACGCTCTTGATATTCCCTCGGTCTCCCACGCAGCAAGCTTTTCGTCTTTCTTTTCATACTTCTCCATACAGTTATCTGGGTAGACCGTTATTACAGAGGACTTTTTATGTTGTTGCACAGACTTAAACTTCTTGCATGCAATCGTTGCCGCTAATTTCTTTCTCGGAACAACACTCTCTCCGTCACAACCAGCGTATTTTTTCAAGATCTCTACAGCTTCTTTTGCTGAACAATGATTGTAGTGCTTAACAAAGGTAAAAACATTGCCGCCTATGCCGCTGGAAAAATCGTAAAATCTTCCGCTCTCCCTCCGAACAGAGAATGATGGCGTGTTTTCATCACGAAAAGGTGATAAGCCCCAATACTCCCCGTTTTTTTCTTCAAGTTCAACAAACTGAGATACGTATTCTACAATATCAATGCTCTCTATCAATTCATTAAGTTCCACGCCATCATCTCCTCATCAACAAATTATTTAACTGACTTAATAATTTAGAAAGGCACTTGTGGAATATGCTGTTTAGCTTCTTCATACAAAATGTGGTTTCCATCAAAGAATAAATCAATGTATTCTCCCGGCGCGTGTTGCATTCCGTTGCGATTTAAGAGGATTCTAAGCTTTTTATTACCACACTCTATACCATCAGCCTCAATTTCTTCAGGAGTTTTATCCTGAATCAACGCTATCGTGCTCGCGTTTCTTCCTATCTTAGCCGAATCAGCAACTTTTCCAGTGGCAGTTGCCTGCGCCGCACCTATTCCACATACCCCCATTTCGCCACAGATTTGGTTTTTAATTAAATCTACGAATCGTCCTAGCTCTGCATAACTCTCCCACGCATCGCCGTCAGACGAACCTTTAAAATAATCCACAATCAAGACATCCAACCCCTGTGTATGCTTGACCTTTTTCACTGCCGTATAAATACTCTGCTGGTCAAACATAGGTATGTATAGATGGGTATATTTTCTACTTTTCATCCATTCTTTAGCCTGTTCGATCTTTATAGCATCTTCTTCGGAGTAATTTCCTGATGTAAGCTTCTTATATTCAATTCCAGACAAATGTGAAAGAACTCTCGCTGTATGCAATCTTGTGTTTAACTCAGAGTCGATATAAAGTACAGCCAAATCCTGTTTAAGCAAATCAATTGCGCAATTAAGTAAAATCATTGATTTGCCTTGTTTCGCCTCGGCCGCAAAGATAAACAATTCACCGGGTTCAATCGTTGCATACTCGTTTAAGGTTGGAAATTTAAAAGGTATTCCGGCATATCCATTACTCTGCCTTGATTTAATTTCTTCCCAACAATCATCAATAACATCTTTGTATTGCGGAATATCATTCGTGGAAGAATATTCAGTCATAACATCATCAATTGTATTGTATATTTCTTGCTGAATATTTTCCTTCGCTCCCTTGTAACACAGATTTTCACATTCTTTTAATCTTTGGATTGTGTCTCTGCGGAATGCATAGTCAAGAACGTTACTAACCAACATCTTATATTCCTCAGGAGTGTGTCTTGCAAGAATATCACACATATCCATTAGTTCATTAAGTCTGTCAATCGTTATTTCTTCTGCGAACTTTCTTGTTGCTTCGGAAGAATCGAGATATTCAATAATGTTATATGGATCAATTGTTGAGATTCCCTTTTTAGCCAATCCCGTTATCGCTGTATATACGCAAGAATTTGTTTTCTCTGTAAAATGTCCCGGCAAGAGATGTTCTGAATAGAAAGAAAATTCCGGGTTACGAATTAATGTGGCTATAATGCCAGCTTCGCTATCTAAACTGCAAAGTTCATCTGTTTTCATCTTCTTCGATACTCCTCTCGTGCTTCAATATCATATTCACAGTGGTCACTCACGCCACATATATAGAAACAAGAAAAGAAATCTCTGTTTGGTTCGAAGCCATCTGTGTCTGAAATTTTCTCAATGCTCTCTATCGCCCATTGTTTGGCTTCCTCATACTTTTGTACATTAAATTGCTCTTCTATAAATTCGCCGTTCCTAAAGCAGTTAAAACATAATGCTTCCGGCAGCACGCCATACTCTTGCTCAATCGCCACGGAGTACAAATATAATTGTTTTAACATGCTATCAAGCTCCATGTCTTTCACCGTTGGCTTCTCTCTTCTGCTTCTTGGTTTTAAATTTCTTGACTTATTATCAACGATATATAGTTTCCCGTCCTTCTCGCCAAGGTAATCTATAAAACCAACAAAGTTATATTTGCCAATAGTGAATTCGACTTTTTTCTCAACGTCAACCATATTAAAAGGAAATGGAGAAAAACTTTTTAAATAGTTACAGCCTGCTTGTATATATTTTTGCACGGTTATTTCTTTTGGACGTACGCCTTTGACTTCGTTTTGAAATTCCAGCAGAAATGTTGTTAACATTTCTGCTTTCTCCAGCTCACCTTGATAATATTTTTCAAGCAATTTATGTATAAAGCTACCGTAACTCGCATAGAATTTATCTGTCTCTTTGTACTTTTTTATATATCGCAGAAAAAATCTATGTGGACAATCATTGAATGATTCTATTCTTGAATAGCTCCAAGTCATGTCATCAATCAGTGGTTTGTAGCTGATATTTACCACGGCAATCTATCCCCGTCTACGCCTTCGTCTATCGATGCCTGCGGTTCAATGTATGATGTCTGAGAAGTTGAATCTTCAGGAACCTCAAAATTATAGCACTTATAATTTGTATAAGTCACATTCTTATCCTCATCATATTTCGTGGTAACCTCAACATCGCCAAGTTTAATACGATCCTTCTTCTTAAGAGCAGCTGCTTTTTTCGCAGTGGCAGTACCGATGAACGCAACAAAACCGGAAAAATCTTGTACATAGTCACCTGTCTGCTTGTCTTTTCTGCTTGTTGATAATCTAACCTGTGTCATGGTGTCAGATTTGACGTCAGCACCCCAGCAGGTAGCCCACCCATCTTTACGAAATCCCATATAATCTTGCCTCCTTATTGAATAAAAGTTGTATTAAAATCAGATAATAACCTACTTGCCAATGTCGATTCAGTAATTGCAAAGTAGTTACCATCTTTCACATACTTCCCTACAAGGGTTTTAACCTTGTCACCTTCTTTTGGATTTTCTGATAAAAAGTTCTTAATCGCTTCATCCAATTCAAGAATGATTTGCTCTGCGATAGCCTTATCCTCTGCTATTTCAGCAGCACGCTGTTTACTTCTCCATTTATCCGGGTCATCATCCGGCGTTGCAATATTAAAATATTTTAATAAAAAATATCTTATTGCGTACGTGAGGCCTGAACCAAATGCTTGCGAGCTATCTGCTTGCTGTCCTATCATTCCCCATTGTACATCAATTTTTTCGTCCGGATTATCATTGTTTACCCATGAAAAAACCATGTCAGCGCCTACAATGACTTCATTATTGTGTTCATCGTACGGCTGCTTTGTTGCCTTATCAATCTTTGTTTTTAAATAATGATACTGCTCGTGTTTCATTGTGCCCTGAACAACTGACGGAATAAGCGATAGCCCATATTTATCCATGAACGCAGTAATTTTTGCTAAAATTTCATCCTCCGATACATACCTATAGTTAAATCCAGCTTTGTTCTTCTGCATAACTTCTACTTGCTTGCGGATTTTTGCAAGTCTTTGATAAATGTTTAATGTTTCTGCCAATTAAATCACCTCATGATTCGTTTATTTTTCCGTTTCCACAATGAACGTTGCTGATTCATCCGCCACATGAGCTAACCACGCCAGTGGAAATTGCGCAAAGGCGCTGCCAACGGTTTTGCTTGCTCCGTCCTCCCAGCTTGACATATGGCACTGGATTGCGACTGCTTCTTCAGGGCTTAACTGCATAAAATGCTGAACTAAGTATACGGATTTACTACCGTGTCCGCCGTAACAAAACTTTTCATCAATTTTATAAGCGTCATAGCTTTCCCATTGCCCATCGCTATTCTTTCTATTTCGTTTTTCTGTCGTATACAAATTAACCTTACATAAATCATGAAATAGCGAACAGATAATGACCGATTCTTCGGAAACTTCAATTTCCTGATAGACACTAAGCAATCTTTTCAATTCGTCATAAACGTTCAAAGAATGGTCGAGCAATCCTCCGGCATATGCTCCGTGGAATCTCGAACTGGCAGGCGCCGTATAAAAACCATTATCTTCAAGCCACTGCAACAATTCACCGATACCCGGGCGATCGATTCCCTTACACAAAGAAATAAATCTTTCCTTATTATTCATCAC
>ERZ1034897.988-NODE-988-length-11973-cov-6.481541_pt1 | contig 11973 bp, 7 predicted proteins | sample MGYA00520629_ERZ1034897 | MGnify/ENA primary metagenome ERZ1034897 (study PRJEB33766, sample SAMN09781789) | gut metagenome | biome: gut microbiome | host: Homo sapiens | place: Madagascar | study: EMG produced TPA metagenomics assembly of the PRJNA485056 data set... | reverse complement strand
AGTTAGCGACTTCTTTCTCAGCTCTATAGCCTTAGGGTATTTTTCTCTCAACACCTTTATAGAGTCGAGTGTAGCCTGATAGTTGCCTGCCTGATATAGGTTTTCTATCTCAGAATATAGCGACTGCGCCTTGTCTTCTTCTTTATTACCACAGCTTGCCAACGTGAGCAAAGCCATAGCCACAATAGCAATGTTTGTTTTCATAATGTGGCAAAGTTAGCAAAAAAAATGATAAATGCCATCATCAAAGAGCAATTTTGACCAATTATATATTATTACTTGCAGATTTTTATGTAATTTTGCACCTCCAAAAGTATTTTGATAATGAGAAACCTTACTAATGCCCAATTGGCAGAACTCCTTGATAAAGATATTTTCCATAAGATTTCACAAGCCGCTGACTCGCTTGGTTTGGAATGCTATGTAGTAGGTGGATATGTTCGCGACCTATTCCTTGAGCGCCCTTCCAACGATATCGATGTAGTGGTAGTGGGAAGTGGAATTCAGGTGGCAACAGCCCTAAAAGGTATTCTTGGCAAGAAGGCTCATATTTCTGTATTTAAGAATTTCGGTACAGCACAAGTTAAATACAAAGACACAGAGGTGGAAAGGAAAGCTACACTCACGACTCGCGCAAGCCTATCGTCGAAGACGGAACTTTGGAAGATGACCAAAACCGTCGCGACTTCACCATCAACGCTCTTGCCGTATGCTTGAATGGAGATAGATTTGGCGAATTGGTAGACCCCTTTGATGGCGTCTACGATATGGAAGACGGCATCATAGCAACTCCGCTCGATCCTGACATCACTTTCTCCGACGATCCTTTGCGAATGCTTCGTTGTGTGCGTTTTGCCACTCAGCTCAACTTCACCATTGAGCCCGAAACCTACGAGGCGTTGGGCAGAAATGCTCATCGACTAAAGATTATCAGCGGAGAGCGCATACAGGAAGAGCTAAACAAGATAATGCTTTCTTCTCACCCAAGCAAGGGCTTCTATTATCTCAGAGAGTCGGGACTGCTCGACCTGATTTTGCCTGAGCTTGTGAAACTCGACATTGTTGAAGAACGCAACGGACGAGCACACAAAAACAACTATCTTCACACCCTCGAGGTGCTTGAGAATGTTTGCAAGCATAGCGACAATCTGTGGCTTCGTTGGGCTGCTCTGCTCCACGATATTGGCAAACCACGTAGCAAACGTTGGGAGCCTGCCATCGGATGGACATTCCACAACCATAATTATTTAGGTGCGAAGATGGTGCCTGAGATATTCCGCAGACTGAAGCTTCCGATGGATGCAAAGATGAAGTATGTGCAAAAGATGGTCGACCTCCACATGCGTCCTATTGTTATTGCAGACGAAGAGGTTACGGATAGTGCTGTGCGCCGACTAATGAATGATGCAGGCGACGACATCGACGACCTTATGACTCTTTGCGAAGCCGATATTACCAGCAAGAATAGCTTGCGCAAACAGCGCTTCTTGGATAATTTCCGCATTGTTCGTGAAAAGCTTGCCGACCTCAAAGAACGTGACTACAAGCGCTTGTTGCAGCCATGCATAGATGGCAACGAGATAATGGAGATGTTCAACCTCAAGCCTTCTAAGGAAGTTGGAGAGTTGAAGAAAACTCTAAAAGATGCTGTTCTCGACAATGTAGTTGAGAATGAGCGCGAACCTTTGATGAAGTTATTAATGGATAAAGCAAAAGAGATGGGACTTGCATAAGTCCCATCTCTTTTGCTTTAGCTTTTATTTGTAGCGTATTTTCTTGATAACTGCAATAAAAAACCTGTCTTTTAGCAGAAATTGATGATTATTGGCGTGGTTGCTTGATAAGCTGCTTTCTTTCAGTGATTTAGCAGACTTCGTTTGCTGTCGAAGTTATGTTCTATCAATCTAAGCTTACTATCAAATGTATCTTTGCTTTCTATCAAATCTATTTTTGCTTACTATCAAATGTCAATATGATAGCTGTCAAATGTAATTTAATTTATAGTTCTTTTTGTCTTTTAGCTACAAGTTTGCCAATTATTCGTTTTTATCTTTTATATAGTTTTGTAACTACTCGTAATCTTTGTTAAAAAACTAACTGAATTATGTTAGTTTTCCACTATTGTTGTTAACTTTGCACCCATAAAAGCAATAATAGTCTTTAGACTATGGTTAGAAGTATAGGAAAAGAGTCAACTATTTACACCTTATTAATATATATACTATGACAAATGAGCTATGATTGTTCATTGTGACTTGTCGTGTATATATGTCGATATCTATAAAGAGGAAAGATTCGAAAATATTAATATAATTATAACAATTAGGTATGAAAACAACAAAGATGTTAATGATTGCGGCTCTCGGCGCAGTGCTCGCATCGTGTGGAAGCAAATCGGGTGGCGGCAAGCCAAACTTTGCAGACAACGAGTATGCAGTTAGAACCGTTGAGGCTCAGGGAACAGAGTTGCAGACCACTTATCCTGCAACTATCAAGGGTATCCAGGATGTTCAGATTCGTCCAAAGGTATCTGGTTTTATCACTAAAGTTTGTGTACATGAAGGTCAGACCGTAGGCGTTGGTCAGCTTCTTTTTGTTATCGACAACGAAACTTATCAGGCACAAGTTCGCCAGGCTAAGGCTGCTGTAAATACAGCCAAGGCACAGCTCGCAACTTCTAAGCTTACATACGAGAACTCTAAGCAGCTATATAATAATAAGGTTATTGGTCAGTTCGAGCTCTCTACTTCTCAGAACAATTATTCTACAGCAAAGGCATCTCTCGCTCAGGCTCAGGCTGCTCTTGCTTCTGCCGAAGAGGCTTTGAGCTTTTGTTATGTAAAGAGCCCTGCAGCAGGTGTTATCGGTTCTTTGCCTTACAAGGTAGGTGCTTTGGTTAGTGCTTCAAGCCAGGAGCCTTTGACCACAGTTTCTGATATTTCTACTATGGAGGTTTACTTCTCGCTCACAGAGAAGGATATGATTTCTCTTACCAAGAACGCTGGTGGTATGAAGGGTGCTATCTCTGCATTCCCGGAAATCAAGCTCCAGTTGGCTGATGGCACCATCTACAACCACCCAGGAAAGGTTGTTAAGGCAAGTGGTGTTATCGATGCAGCTACTGGTTCAGTTTCTCTTATCGCACACTTCGCTAACCCAGAGCATACTCTTCGCAGCGGTGGTTCTGGCCAGATTGTAATCCCTACATTGGCAAGCAACTCTATCATCATTCCTCAGGAGGCTACATCTGAGGTTCAGAACAAGAAGTTTGTTTATGTAGTTGGCAAAGACAACAAGGTTAAGTATACCGAAATCCAGGTTAACCCACAGGATGATGGTAAAATATACATCGTTACTGCAGGTTTGAAGGTTGGCGACCGCTACGTTTCTAAGGGTATTACTTCGCTTAGCGACGGCAAGGCAATCAAGCCTATCTCTGAGGCTCAGTATCTCAAGAAGATTGAGGATGCTGCTAAGCTCGCAGAAAAGCAGGGCTCAGCAAAGGGATTTGCTGATGCTATGGGCAAGAAATAATTAGTGAAGAGGGAAGAGGGAAGAGTGAAGAATCAAAATGATTTAGTGCTTAAAGCTCTTGCATCTTCAATCCTAACCATATAATAATAAATCAAATGACATTTACAAACTTCATAAAGCGCCCAGTACTTTCGACGGTGGTTTCCATCTTCTTCGTACTATTAGGTACCATCGGTATCATCTCGCTCCCTATTGAGCAGTATCCTGATGTGGCTCCTCCTACCATTTCGGTGCGCACAACATATACTGGTGCTGATGCACAGACTGTGCTCAACTCCGTGATCACTCCTCTTGAGGAGAGTATCAACGGTGTGGAGAACATGACATACATGACTTCTCAGGCCACCAACGATGGTTCGGCTTCTATCACCGTATACTTTAAGCAGGGTTCCGACCCTGATATGGCTGCCGTAAACGTTCAGAACCGTGTTTCTCAGGCTCAGGCTTTGCTTCCTGCCGAAGTAACTCGAGTTGGTGTAACCGTTAACAAGCAGCAGACTTCTAACGTTATCATGTATACTCTTACTACAGAGGATGGACGATATGATGACGAATTCCTTACCAACTACAACGATATCAACGTAGTTCCTGCATTGAAGCGTGTAAGCGGTGTGGGTGCTGTGCAATCGCCTGGTATGAAGACATATTCTATGCGTATATGGCTTCAGCCTGATAAGATGAAGCAGTACAACCTTATCCCTTCTGACGTAAGCGCAGCTTTGGCTGAGCAGAATATTGAGGCTGCTCCTGGTAAGTTTGGTGAGCAGAGCGATATGGCTTACGAATATACCATGCGCTATAAGGGTCGTCTGAAGACTGCCGAAGAATATGGAGATATCATCATTCGCAGCGATGCTAATGGTCAGACTCTTCGCTTGAAAGACGTTGCTAAGGTAGAGCTTGGTGGTTTGATGTATAGCGTTGGTATGAAGAACAACGGTCAGCCTTCTGTAATGGGTATGGTACAGCAGATTGCTGGTTCTAACGCTACACAGATTGCTAAGGACGTAAAGGCTGAGCTTGAAAAGCAGGCTAAGTCGTTCCCTCCTGGTGTAGAATATAAGTTGAACTACGACGTTACCGACTTCCTCTTCGCATCTATGGAGGAGGTTATCTTCACCCTCATCATCACTATGTTGTTGGTGTTCGCTGTGGTTTACATCTTCTTGCAGGACTTCCGTTCTACTCTCATCCCTATGATAGCCGTGCCTGTAGCGTTGCTCGGTACATTCCTCTTCCTCTGGGTGTTCGGCTTCTCTATCAACTTGCTGGTACTTTCTGCATTGTTGCTGGCTATTGCCATTGTGGTCGACGATGCCATTGTGGTTGTTGAGGCTGTGCATGCTAAGCTCGACCAGGGATATAAGTCGGCTCTTACCGCATCTATCGATGCCATGAACGAGATTACTGGTGCTATCATCTCTATTACCTTGGTAATGGCAGCTGTGTTTGTGCCTGTATCGTTTATGGGTGGTACAAGTGGTGTGTTCTATCGTGAGTTTGGTGTTACCATGGCTGTGTCTATTCTTATCTCAGCTGTCAACGCGTTGACTCTTTCACCAGCTCTTTGTGCTATATTCCTTAAGCCTCACGATGGTGAGCACGAGAAGAAGATGTCTGTGATAGATCGTTTCCATGCAGGTTTCAACTATCAGTATGAGAAGATTCTCGAGAAATATAAGAAGGGTGTGGCTAATGTCATCCATCATCGTATTCTTGCAGGTGTTGCCGTAGCTGTGGGTATCCTCGCTATGTGTGTAACTATGGCTACCACCAAGACTGGTCTTGTGCCTGATGAGGATACTGGTGTTATCTTCTGTACTGTTTCTATGGCTCCTGGTACAAGCCAAGAGCGTACAAAGGTTGTCATCGACCAAATTGACAAGATGCTTGCTAACAACCCTGCGATTAAGAACCGTGAGCAGTTGCTTGGTTACAACTTTATCGCTGGTCAGGGTTCCGACCAGGCTACCTTCATCGTTAAGCTTAAGTCGTTCGAAGAGCGTCCTGCAGGTTTCTTCTATAACCTCTCTGGTTTGTGGCAGGGCGATGGTATCATGCGATTCTTCGTCAACCCTATGTCGTATAAATCGGTGCTCGGTATGATCTATAAGCAGACTGCTGAAATCAAGGATGCTCAGATCTTGGCGTTCGCACCACCTATGATTAGCGGTTTCGGTGCTACCAACGGTATCACATTCTCTATGCAGGATAAGACTGGTGGCGACCTTAACAAGTTCTTCGAGATTACCAAGAACTATCTTGCTGAGCTTAACAAGCGCCCTGAGATTGCTACTGCTATGACTTCTTACAACCCTAACTATCCTCAGTATATGGTGGATGTTGATGTTGCTAAGTGTAAGCAGAATGGCATCAGCCCTCAGACAGTATTGTCTACACTTCAGGGATATTATGGTGGTCTTTATGCTTCCAACTTCAACTCATACGGTAAGCTCTACCGTGTAATGATTCAGGGAACTGTAGACAGCCGAAAGAATCCAGCAACACTTACCAATATATATGTGCGCACTCCTGCGGGCATGGCTCCTATCAGCGAGTATTGCTCTTTGCGCCGTGTATATGGTCCATCTAACGTCAACCGTTTCAACCTCTTCACCTGTATCAATGTCAATGCTACTGCAGCAACAGGCTATTCTTCAGGTCAGGCTCTTCAGGCTGTTGAGGAAGTTGCAGCACAGGTGCTTCCTACCGGATATGGTCTCGACTATTCTGGTATGACACGTTCGGAGCAGGAGTCAAGCGACTCTACAGCTATCATCTTCGCCCTCTGTTTGGTATTCGTATACTTGATTTTGTCGGCACAGTATGAGAGCTACATCCTTCCGTTGGCGGTTATCCTCTCAATACCATTCGGTTTGGCTGGAGCGTTCATCTTCACCAACCTCTTTGGTCACTCTAACGACATCTACATGCAGATTGCGCTCATCATGCTTATCGGTTTGTTGGCAAAGAATGCCATCCTTATCGTACAGTTTGCCCTTGAGCGTCGTAGAACGGGTATGGCGATACGCTATTCTGCCATCCTTGGTGCTGGTGCTCGTCTGCGTCCTATCTTGATGACTTCTTTGGCTATGATCATCGGTTTGTTGCCATTGATGTTTGCATCTGGTGTAGGTAAGAATGGTAACCAGACTCTTGGTGCTGCTGCCGTAGGCGGTATGCTCATCGGTACTCTCTGTCAGCTCTTCATCGTGCCTGCTTTGTTCGCTGTATTCCAGTGGCTACAGGAGAAGGTTAAGCCTATAGAGTTTGATGATGACAACGCACAGGTAGATACAGAGTTGTTGCAGTATACACATCCTATCGGAAAGAAATAGTTTGAACACCATGAACAAGAAACAAATAATAACACTATTGTCGGCAGCTGCTTTGATGAGCAGCTGCGGACTCTACAATAAGTATGAGCGTCCTGACAATATAGATACTAAGGGCATCATCCGCGATGCTGTATCTAATACAGACACTCTTGCTGTCAACGACACCACAAGCTTCGGTAATCTGCCTTGGCAGAGCGTCTTCACCGACCCTCAGCTTCAGGCTCTTATCCAGCAGGCTTTGGAAAAGAATGTTGACTTGCAGAATGCTGCTCTCAATGTTAAGATGATAGAGTCTACACTCTTGATATCGAAACTTGCGTTCTTGCCTTCTGTTGCTATCAACCCTCAGGGTACTCTCTCGTCGTGGGATGGCTCTAAGACTTCTAAGACTTATCAGTTGCCTGTGGCTGCAAGCTGGAGTGTCGATCTCTTCGGCAATCTGCTTTCTGTAAAGCGTAATGCTCAGATGCAGCTCCTCGCTACAAGGGATTACCAGATGGCTGTAAAGAGTCAGATTGTTACTGGTGTGGCAAATCTATACTATACTCTCTTGATGCTCGACCGCCAGAAGGAAATCCTCGACGAGATGGAGAAGATAACAAAGGAGACTTGGGATATGATGGCTCTGCAGATGCAGTATGGTCGCGCACGCTCTACAAGTGTTCAGAGCGCTGAAGCAAGCTACTATTCTGTTAAATCGCAGGCTGCTGATATGAATCGTCAGATTCGTGAAACAGAGAATTCTCTCTGCCTTCTCCTTAACCAGCCTGGTCAGCAGATTAAGCGTTCTTCTCTCGATGCTCAGCAGTTGCCTACAGAGTTTAGCACAGGTGTTGGCATTCAGCTTTTGAACAATCGTCCTGATGTTCATGCTGCAGAAATGAAGCTCGCTGCTTGCTTCCATGATGTGCAGACTGCCCGTAGCCGCTTCTATCCAAGCATCAAGATTTCTGGTGCTGCCACATATACTAATAGTGCTGGTGCTGGTATCATTAATCCGGGTAAATGGTTGCTCTCGGCAGTTGGTAGCCTAACTCAGCCTATCTTTGCTAACGGTCAGCTTATAGCAGGCTTGAAGGTAGCAAAGGCTCAGCAGGAGCAGGCTTTCAATAGCTGGCAGAATGCTGTGTTTAAGGCAGGTAATGAGGTTGGCAACGCTCTCGTAAGCTACAACACTTATTCTGAGAAGTCTGAGTATGATGCAAAGAACATCGACCTCTATACAAAGAATGTTGAAGATACTCGTCAGCTCTATATGAGCAGCGGTACAACATACCTCGAGGTTATCAGCGCTCAGGCAAACCTTCTCAATGCCCAAATTTCTAAGGTCACCGACGACTTCTATAAGATGCAGGCTGTAGTTAGTCTATACTCTGCTCTTGGAGGTGGTACGAAATAATAAACCCAAATCGGTCATTAGATTTCAATTCTTGTTAGTGTTTGTTTCGAGCAGGTTGCGACATTTGCGTTGAAGCCATAGCGGGCTATGGCGAAACGCGAATGGAAGCAAGATGCCGAAAGAAACGCTGACAAGAGTTGGAAAGAATCCATAAAATCATAATAACTCACCCATTTCGGTCTAATGACCGATTTGGGTTAAAACAATCACATTATGAGCAATATTAGTGACAAGGCTTGTGTAAGCCCAAAGGCGAAGATTGGTAACAACGTTACTATTTATCCTTTCGCATATATCGAAGACGACGTTGTGATAGGCGACAACTGTATCATCTATCCTTACGTTAGCATAATGAACGGCACTCGCTTGGGCAAGGGCAACAAGGTGTTCCAGAATACCGTGCTTGGTGCTGAGCCTCAAGACTTCAACTATCGTGGTGATGCTTCGCAGCTTATCATTGGCGACGAGAATATCATTCGCGAGAATGTTGTTATCAACCGTGCTACATTCTCTGATGGTCAGACTGTCATCGGCGATCGTAACTTCCTCATGGAGGGTGTTCATATCTCTCACGATACCAAGGTTGGTCAGATGAATGTCTTTGGCTATGGTACAAAGATTGCTGGCGACTGCATCATTGGCGACCGCATCATCTTCTCTTCTGGTGTTATCGCTAACCCTGGCGCTCGTGTGGGCGATGCCGCTATGATTCAGAGTGGTACTCGCTTTAGCAGGGATGTGCCTCCATTCATCGTAGCTACCGACAACCCTGTACGCTACGGTGGTGTAAACAGTACCGTACTTCGCAACTACGGCGTAGACGAAAAGGTGATTGCACACATAGCAAATGCTTATCGTCTGGTGTTCCACGGACAAACAAGCGTATTCGATGCTGTCAACCAAGTTGTTGACCAGGTGCCTGATGGTCCTGAGATTCAGAATATCGTGAAGTTCATTCGTGAAACAAAGCTTGGCATAATTTCCAAGCTCTAAACAAGTAAACAGTATTTTTCCTATACATTTTACTCTGTTCTCAAGGTGGGGTGGTCGTGAGACCTGTCCCACCTTTTTAATTTTACGACAATTATGGGCTCACCCGATAAACATTGGGGAATATTGATTACAACCAGTTAGGGAAGACTTTGCCTTTGTCTCTTATTATGTCGCACACAGATATCACAGAGAGCACGGATTTTTGAGCCCTGTGGGCTCGTTAGCTTGCGTTTCTTGCTTGCTGTTTAATCAATATTCGGTAGATTCGACTCATTCGTGTTCCTTTAAACACAAACTGCTGATTTTTTTTAAGAACACGAATAATCCGAATGACACGAATGAGCCCTGTGGGCTCTTTAGCTTGCGTTTCTTGCTTGAAGTTTAATCTACATTCGGTCGATTCGAGTCATTCGTGTTCCTTTAAAACTAAAGTGCTTCGTGTTTCATCCCCAAGCAACAAGGACCAGAGGTCCTAAAAATCCGTGCTATCGGTGCAATCCGTGTGGAACAAAACATAAGCAAGTATTATCTGTCCCCATGTTTTATCTGGTGAGCCCAATTATGTAGGTGTTCTCTTGTGCTCCTTTTAAAAAGTATAACTCACGTTATCTTTGTCATCTCTGTGCTATTAGTAATTCAAAAAGCTCCAAAACAACTTTTTTTGTTCGTATTTTATGATTATCAATGAAAGGAATGATATTGTGAAATACTCGATTATTTGCATGTTTCGTAAACATTTTTAGAATTTTGTACCTTTTTCTGAAAAAAACACTATCTTTGCACCTTGGAAAATATGATAGAGACTTTCACGAAAGAGGAACAGGCTATTTTTATAGTGGCAAGATTTGGCTGAATGCGCAAAAGTATTTATTTTTACAAGAAATTATTGATTCAAAAACTAACAATATGAAAAAGAATTTTGTAAAATCGAGATGGTTTTTCACGATGCTCTTGTTCGTGACAACCATGATTATGCCATCCATGATGTTGGCGGAAGAAAGTATTACTCCAACCAGACCGAAAGGTGATGGCAAAACAGAACCATATCAAATTAGTAATGCTGCCGAACTTTATTGGTTTGCAGGCCTGGTGAATGGTACGCTTCCAGACGGGGGGGGGAAAAAAGAATTTATCTGCCAATGCAATCCTCACGGCAAACATTACCGTGAACACGGGCATTCTTGACGAAAATAAAAATCTGGTAAGCAAAAGCGACCTTACAGAATGGGAACCTATTGGTACTCGTTGGTCTCCATATACTGGCACCTTTGATGGCAAGGGATACACCATCAGCGGATTGTATTTCAATAATCCTACCTCATCTTATGTTGGCTTGTTTGGCTGCATAGGAGCCGACGGCAAGATTTCCAATGTAGGAGTTTTGAATTCATATTTTCAGTTCAGTGCGCTTGGGGGAGGTGTATGCGGAGTGAATTATGGCACTGTCAGAGATTGCAAAAATACAGGTTCTGTCAGAGGATTTTCAACAATAGGCGGCGTGTGCGGATTAAATGAAAAAGGCGGAATAATAGAAAACAGCTTTAATGAAGGCACTGTCAGCGGAACAGGTGATAATGCTCAACAAGTCGGCGGCGTGAGCGGCTATAACAATGGCACAATAAAAAGCTGCTATAACACAGCTTCTGTAAGCGGACAAGAATCTGTCGGCGGCGTGTGCGGCTTTAACTCGGTTGGTACAACAACAAATTGCTTTAATGAAGGCACTGTCAGCGGGAAAAATATTGTCGGCGGCGTGTGCGGAAATGGCTGTGGTGTTGCAACAACAAATTGCTTTAATGAAGGCACTGTCAGCGGACAAAGTCACGTCGGCGGCGTGTGCGGATATGACTATTACTATGATGGTGCATTAACAAATTGCTATTATCTTAGTGACACAGCCACAGGCGGTATAAACGGAAAAGATGTGAGTGGCAAGGCAGAGAAAAAGCCCAAAGAGCAGTTTGAAAGTGGCGAGGTGGCATGGCTGCTGAATGGCAAAGGCGTAGGCGAGCAGGTATGGGGACAGCTGTTAGGCAGGGACCAATCTCCCGTTCCCGGCTCTGCCTATAAAGTAATCAAGGCTGCACAGGGCGACAAGGATGCAAATGGCAACGATACATATTGGGCAACATTCAGCAATCTGACAAACGATGCAACCCTTTCAGTTCAATCAGGCAGAACGCTTAATGTCTATAACGCAACGGTAAGAGGTGGCAAGCTGACATTGACACAACGCAGCGGCAACCAAGTGGCAAAGGAAGAGGGTGTGCTACTGAAGACTGACGGAGAGTATGTCAATGCAAAGGCGAACGAGACTAATGAGTTGGCAAAAGCTTCCTCTGACGACAACCTCCTTGTGGCTACACCGGCTGAAGCTCAGACTATAACAGCAGATGCCGGCTATAAACTCTATCGTCTTACATATAATAAGGCTGCAACAAAAGAAGGTCTCGGCTTCTACCTCGGTGTGGACAAAGATAACAATAGCAACGACGGAACAAGTCTCAAAGCGACTCCAGGAAAGGCTTATCTGCAAGTATATGAAGATGATGCAAAAGACCCATCATCAGCAGCACTCGCCCGCAGTTTTGTATTCGGTAATGATAGCGAAACAACAGGCATAGAGGGAATCACAATTATGGGTACTGACGTGCAGCGTCATGGCACTATTGAAGGAATCTTCGACCTCCAAGGTAGAAAGATAAGCAA
>ERZ1034897.987-NODE-987-length-11977-cov-10.473494_pt1 | contig 11977 bp, 16 predicted proteins | sample MGYA00520629_ERZ1034897 | MGnify/ENA primary metagenome ERZ1034897 (study PRJEB33766, sample SAMN09781789) | gut metagenome | biome: gut microbiome | host: Homo sapiens | place: Madagascar | study: EMG produced TPA metagenomics assembly of the PRJNA485056 data... | reverse complement strand
ATATAGGCACACAAGGTCAAAGGCGGCACCATGATCCTCCTGGTCGACAAGATCGTGCGTTGAACGGGTGCCGCGCGCATGGTAGTATTTCACATCGTGGTTCAAAGCGTTGGAGGCTGTTCTGCCACCCCAACTGCAAGCGCCACTTTATAAGGGCTCTTGGCGCAACGGTTAGCGCAGGGGACTCATAATCCCTGGGTTCTGGGTTCGAATCCCGGAGGGCCCACCACCGTCTACCAGCGGTTTCCCTGATATACAGTCAATCAGGGGAACCGCTTTACTATTGGCTATTTCCTCTAGAATCCACTGGTTTCTTCTGACTATCCACCACTATCCACCACTAACTTGTGCATAGATATGGGTTCCGTCTGTATCGGAAGATTTAAAAGGGCTTAATGATCGACTGATCGATGCGTTTGCTTTACCCAAATAGATTGGAAGTGTGATGAATCGATGGTCGCAGTTTTTCGGCAGATCTGGATGGCGTAGGCGCTCAGATTCGTTTTAAGGCCATCTGAAAGCCTGTTGTTCACTGGTGTACCAAGGTATCGATTCGGTGCCCTATATCGCCTCTCATTGCCTCAGGCGTAGTTTGCATTGACTAGTATCGAAACCAATCACGTTTGGCTTTTGAACATTTTCTACAAGTCCATTTTCTCAACAAAAGATTCAAGAGTGAAGCCGCCGCTTGCCATGTCTGAAGCCATGAACGTGTCTACCTTGTCGGCGGCATCAAGGATCGCCTCGACATTTAGGTCGATATAGTGCTGGAAATCCGTCTTAAACTGCGTATGCCCGTGCATGCTTGAAATCGTCGGGGTCGAAACTCCGCTGGCGGCCATGAGCGTTTCGGAGGTGTGCCTGAGGTTGTTCACAGGGATAAACCTCAGTCCGTGCTTCCTCAGCGCGGTTTCCCAGTGGCCGCGAAGCGTATCGCCGGCACACGGGAGAATCCTACTATTACTCCACTGTTCAAGAGCGTGACGTGTGGCATCTTGTTCTGATCCGATGAATGCCTCCGGCTTGATGGTCCTCTCCATGGTGTCAACGTATCCGTCGAAAACGGTGACGGTCCAAATTCCGTCTGCAACTTCTTTCAGCTTTGGATTTGAGCCCAATTTGTAGTTTGCTGCGGTTTCTGCCGCCAATTGATCTGCAACCGCCTGGGCATCTTTTCGATTTCCCATTACAGTTTCAATTCTATATTTTGCTTTTCTGGACTTGTGCCAGCATGTCTTGTGCCTAATGAGCCAGCAACCTTCAACCTGCTCGATTGACGGCTTCGTGGCCTCGAGTGCTATAAGAAACCTTTCCGTAAACTCCGGAAGTACAAGAGCATGCCTTTTAGACTCTTCCGTTTTGGTTACCTTAAGTCCGTCTTCATCCGTGTAGGCCGAATGAACATTCAGGAGAACATACTTTTTCACGCCTTGGGAAGTCGGCATTTTCAATACCTGAACGTCAGCTGGCGTTATGGCCAGGTTTTCTTCCTTGCGAAGCCCCGCGCTTCCGACTAACAGGGTCAGGTATGCCATCTCATCATCAGCTAATACATCGGCAGCCTGCTTCAATTCCATTGGCGACCATGGTGCGGGACGCTTCTTTTTCTTTGCCTTGGCGTCGAGACCCGTTAGATCCATTTTGTGGCGCATGAATCCATCAGATTTGGCCCTGTTTAAGATCGCCCTATAAGTCCTGAGAGTGTTCCTCGGAGTCCCCGAATGTTCAATGAGGTTTCGAACGTTAGTTTCGTCAAGATTTGAGAGAACTCGTTCGCCATGATTCGGGGATATCCATTTTCGGTAGTTTTTGACATATCCGTCGATTGTGCTGTTGGTCTTACCTTCTTTTTCCAGGGCTGGGATAAACCTGCCATAAAAGTATTGATTCAGCGTAATCTCAGGAATGTCGCGTTCGGAAAGGCTGGAATTCAACTCGACATAGAGCATAGAAGCTGCGGCCTGGGCATCCCTCATGGTTCCATGAATCGTTACCCTTTTTGTGGAACGCCTTTCACGGGTGCCGGCTTCGACTCTAACCCTGAATATCTCTAAACCGTCGGTGTCGACGCCTATTTTCTCAATTAGTCCGATTTTGTTTTTAGGCATTGTGGCTACCTCGTATTGTATTCCAATCAGGACAAAGAACCCTTGTGGTAAAGGTTCCGTTCGATCGTTTAGGCGGTCTTGGCTCTACCGCGAGAACTAGTTGAGGCGTTGCTTTTTGCAATATTGCCAAATCTCTTGTATTTACCAGAACGGTTCATAGTGTCTGCACTATCTGCAAGCTGCTTTCTTCCGGCTGAGCTGAGGGCCATATAGCTCTCCAACAGCTTTCTAAACTGCTGCCTGTCTTCTTTGTTCATTTCGGAGACCGCGGCGTTAACTATTGAACGCATTTCGGAGTCTTCGAGAAACGAGGGGGAAGAAAGCGATGCTGAGAATTTAGATCCAAGAATTGAATCAACTGAGACAGAGAAATATATCGAGAGCTGGAGCAAAAGCTCATCCGTGAGACGTCTCGTCCCTTGCTCATACGTTCTGTAAGCAGAAAGCGAAATACCGAGCTCTTCCGCTACTTGTTTTTGAGTCTTTCCGCTATTGGAGCGAATGGTTTTCAGATTGTTGCCCATGGGTGCTCCTTTCTTTGAGCACCTTGACTTTAGGTACGACAATTTGTTGTACAGTACTTCAAAGTGTTGTAGTATTTAGCTAAGTACAACAATCCGTATTACTAAAGGAGGGTTTTATGCCGAATTGTATCGGAGCGGAACGAGTGAGGCTTCGCCTTTCGCAAACCGACCTTGGCGACAAACTCGGCGTCAGCAGAAGCATTATCGTTCGAATCGAACGCGATCCGAAGTCGGCAACTTACGATCAGCTCGAGAAGATGTCGCAGTTGTTCGGATGTTCCATTCAATACCTGCTTGGCGAGACCGATGATCGTCTTCCCCAGAAGGACGAGGTTGCGTAATGGGCAGCAAAGAAAGGCTGGAGCCGTGGGCGAGCAGTAAATGGCTCTCCAAATCCGCGGCAGCCAAATACATCCATCGACATGTCGATGCTCTGCAGAGGCTCATTGAATCTGGCGAGATTCCCGCCGTTTACGGTGCTTTCAACCGTGGTGGATCGCGGACCATCTACATCAACATTGATGACCTCGACGCCTATATGCGCAGGACGCCTTTCATTAACGAGTCGAGCCATGAGATGCCTTACGAGGAGTACGCCTCTCTGCAGGCCCTGCAAGAGAGCATGTCAAAGCACATGGCCCGCGACGGCCGTAAGGGGGCCGCATGATGGGTCCCGCATCGTTCCCGAAGACTGTTCAATTTAGGGTGTCAGAAAAAAAGTGCGACTGGGAAATTAAGGAAGAGCCCCAGCCGCACCCGAAACGTGAGACCGTAGAAGAAGGGAGTTCACGGATGTGGAAAGGTGAACAGCGTCAACACGATCTCGACGACATAGGACGGTATCGCGCCCTCGTCGGTCAAGTTGATTCTACCATCGCAGTAGAGGGTCTAAACAATCAAGATCTAGCCGAATACGCGAATTCATGCCGAATGTGGACTGGATTCGCCGAAATTGCAAAGGCGAGGGGCCGGGGCTATAACCGACAGGCGCCGGTGCCCGTTCTCCCCGAAACACCGAGGGCGCTTTTGGCGGCGGGGATTCCCAACCTGCCTATCTGCCACACCGTGCGGCATATCGTACGGGAGACAACGGTCTCTAATCGCTCACACAGGCACGGCATCGAGCCTTCGCTGCTTGCATCGGTTCCCGAACTCCTTCAGGCTCCTGTTGCTATCTTTAAGGCTGGCGCTGGCAGGGTGGCGGTTGCGCTGGATGCGATCGATACCATCGGCCAGCCGCTTGTCGCCTATTTCGACCTAGCGGTTCCCCTGTCTGTCGGCGGTGGTCATTTCCGCTCCGGTGAGCTCGTCAACTTCATGCTGTCCGTTTACGGACGCGAGTCCCTGATAAGTGAAATCGAATCCGCGAGGGCGGCAGGGGAGTGCAATGTCTTCAACGAAGAGGCGTTGTTCTCCCTGGCGGTCCAGGCGCTGCAAAGGAGAAAGGCCGCATAGTGTCGAAGATTCTCGAGACAGAGACCGAAGGCTACGGTCCTTCGTTCGCCATACACGGCTTCATGCGCTATTTGGGCCTTAGGCCCGCACAGCTCGTGGCGTATGCCCTGATCTACTCCTGCACGGTAGATAAGGGTTGCTACGATTTTGGAGCCGCCGTTCTCGCGGACTGGTCCGGCACGAGCGAGCGCACTGCCCGCACGACCATCGCCTCCCTACTCGAGATGGGCCTTATCGTTGAGCGCGGATCCCATGTCCATGGAATGAATACTGTCGGCAGGTCCCTTGTTGCAGCTGCGGATCCAATTTCCCGCGCCAGGGAGGCTTGGCAGGCGGACCATCCGGACGCCGAACGGGTTGCCCCTCTAGTTTCACCGGAAACTATTTCACCTGAAAATACTTCCTCACCTGAAATATCTTCACGTGAAGATTCTTCCTCACCTGCAAGAGTTTCACGTGACGTTTTTTCACATGAAGTTTCTTCACCTGAAAAGACTTCCTCACCGGAAAGAATTTCACCTGAAAAAACTTCCTCACCTGAAATTTCTTCACGTGAAGATTCTTCCTCACCTGCAAGAGTTTCACGTGACGTTTTTTCACATGAAGTTTCTTCACCTGAAAAGACTTCCTCACCGGAAAGAATTTCACCTGAAAAAACTTCCTCACCTGAAATTTCTTCACGTGAAGATTCTTCCTCACCTGCAATTTTTTCAGGTGAGCCCCCCTATATACCTATAAGTAATGACTATCCAGAAGATTGGACGGATGGATGGATGGATTTTCAAACCAACCAACCGGACGTCTATCCCGGAATGGACTCTCAGGTCGATACCGCAGGCGATTTCAGGAAAATCGCCGACGAGACGATCAACCGCAACAAGCTCGACGCCGCACGCCAGCCCTACGATGAGCTGCGTCGTTTGGGCTTCGGGGCCGACGAGATCGGCACTGCTTGGGCTCGCCGGCAGGCTGAGGCCAAGGATGCCGGCTGCGAGGACAAATTCATGCCTCAGCTGCGAAAATGGCTGATCGATACGAGCGTCAAGGGCTGCCAAAAGATGGTCGAGGCCGCACGCCAGCGAGCGGGCCGCGGCGAAAAGCACCTGCGCAGGGCTCCCGACGGCGCCTGGCTCATCATCGGCGACGGGCCGGTCCATCCGGTTGTGGATGCGAACGGAATCGTCTATCGCGGCGATAACAAGGAGGCTGCGATAGACCTGGCCCGCAAACAGGCCACATCTTCGCTGTGAGCTGCTGAACGAACGATTTAAATGTCGAAAGGGGAAGTGACATGGAAGGGAACTCGTGGGAAAGGCTGATTAGAACCGAGAGTAATGGACAATCTGCAATCGTCGGGATCGAGAGCGAGAAGCATGAGTCGCCTCTTTCCTCAGACGATGGCGGCATCGGCGCTCGAGAAGAGCGCGTCAGATGCGTTCTGTCCGAGCTGAGACATCTGGCCTCGATCAGAAGCCAGTGCGAGACAGCGCTCAGGCAGCTGCCGTCCCGATCGAATGAGAGGGAGCGGATGAGGAACCGCGTCCTGCAAATCGATTCGACACTGAATCTCGTAATGGTTGTCGTCGAGGCGCTGGACGATTACGAGCCGGGACTCGGATCTATCTTCCAGTTGTCCTATATCGACAACCTGACATGCGAGAGGATCGGCGCGCTCTTGGGTGTGTCGAAGAGGACCGTCATCAGGAGGAGAAACCATATCGTCGCGTTGGTAGCGTCAGACGACGATCTCTACAACATCATCGTTGGTGATGCCGCGTGAGCGCCGTAATCCTTTGGCGGGTACATATATGACCCGTAACATTATCCTACTTGCAGCCGGGCTGCTTCTTGCCCTCGCCGGCTTGAGCTACCTTCTCCAGCTGGATGGGTTGGCTTTACTGCTTCTTATTACTTCCGCTGCGATCGCGCTCAAGCTATTCGACGATGGGGAAGAGGACGATTCTGGGTGGAGGCCTTTATAGGAAAGCTACTCAAGATGAGGACGTAAGGCACAAGTACAATGATTTGATATTAAGTTATGACGCAGTCACGTTATTACACTGTTACGTAGTTACACAGTTATGCAATTACACGGCTACGTTATTACACAGTTACGTTTTTACGTCCTTCATTAGTTCATTGAATACGTATTTCTCTTCCTCGTATTTTCTGACGTTCTGGTATTCCGTTTTAGCACCTTTATCTTTTTCTGCGTTTCATCTATTTCATAGTTCATCAGTGACGTAGTTCTGGTATTATTTAACTACAACCTTCAATGCGGGTTTTCCGCCATCGGTCCAGCTAGGGCATTGGAGGTTATATGTCTTCTTATCCTAATTACATTTCAATCATCAAATTTATCTTGGGGCTCGGCGCGCTCGTAGCCTTTTTTGCGAGCGGGGTCGCCTACGCCGTCCTTCAGTTCATTGTCGGCGCGGCGGCGTGCCTCATCGCCATCCCGATCGCTCTTGTGGTCATGAGCATCGCCAGTCGCTCCTAGGTATTGCCTGGCTCAAATCGTTTTCAATTTCAGTTGAAAGGAATCACCATGCCGAATTTCACCCCTGTGATCGTGTTCACCAATCAGAAGGGAGGCGTCGGTAAGACGACTTCCGCAGATGCCATCGCCGATGGGCTTCGCCGCCGCGGCCTTAAGGTCTTGGCTGTGGACATGGATCCCCAGGGCTCCCTCGGGAGAATCGAGTCGGATTGCGTCGCGAAAGGCACCTGCTGCAGCTCCAGCTTCCTCAAGGGCGTTCAGGTGGTTTGCACCGAGGATGGGCAGGCGACCGTCCCCGGCGATCTCGATCTTGCCAACGTCGCCGACGAAAGGGACCTTGAGGGCAACGAGATCAATGAGTACTCTCTGGCGCGCGCTATCGAGTCGGCTGTCTCCCAGCACGGCTTCGATGCCGTCGTGGTTGACACCCAGCCTGGCATGACCTTCGCGACGATTTCCTCCACCATTGCCGCAACCCATCTTGTCATCCCGACTACCGCCGACAGGCTTGGCACCGAGGCTGTCGAGCAGACCCTCGAGCTCCTCAGCGCGGTATCTGATTCCTATGAGGTCGCGTGGGTGAGCGCCCCTGCCGTCCTCATCACGCTCTATCGCGGTATCGCCAAGCTCGCGAGAGCCTTTGCCGCTCAGATGGTCGAGGAGTTCCCGAAAATGGGGCTCAAGGTCTTCCAGCGCCGAATCGGTATAACTGTTGCAATCCAGGATGCGCAGGCGAATGGTCGCAGCATCTACGAGATGAACGTCCTCAAGGGCGCCGCATTCGAGTACGACGTCCTTGTGGGCAACATCATGAACTGGTGTGAGCTCAAGCCCGCCGCCGGCGAAACCGAAGGAGTTGAGTAGCTATGGCTTCCAACCTGCCCGAGAACCTTGTAGGCGACATGATGAGCAATGCCCCGCGCTTTACCTTGCCTAATTTTGGGGCACAGAACCGTCCTGCGCCCCGTCCTGCGGCACCCGCCCCGCAAGAACCTGTTCAGGACGGCGTCGCCGCATCGCCCGCTTCCCCCGCGAGTGCCCGCAAAACCAAACCCGCGACGGCTCCCGCTGCCAGCAAGGTATCTTCGGGATCCAAAAAAGAGAGGGTCACCTTCTCGACGTCGCCGCTCGAGGCTGAAATCCTTGAGAGGCGCGTTCTCGAGCTCAAGCTGAAAGGTGGCCCCAGGAGGGACGCCAATGTCAGCCGTGTCGTCGAGGATGCGCTTCGCGACCGAATCAGCGGCGGGGAGCTCGATCTTTCCGTTTTGGACAACCCCAAGCGATCTATGAGTGCCACGCGCTATAGCCGAACGGCCCTCGTCCACTATGAGGTTTACAAGAATCTCATGACCGGACTCGTGAGCGCTCGCGCCGCACACCCAGAGATTCTGCCGTCAAACCTCACCGCCAGCGCATACATCAGGGCGTGTATCTTGGCCTTGGAAAACTAGTCCTAGCATCCACTGTGCCATCAAACAGGCACCCGCTTAACGTCCGTTCAGATACGGGACCAGACCTCGGGGGCGGCTCCCAGCTCGGAGCCGCCCCTATTTTTCTCCCGGCTGCCGCCCAGGGGGAGCGCTCCGGCGCCGCCTCCCCCTGGACCCCCACGGGCCTCTTGGCGTCGCTCGCGTTGCACTCCCTTCCGACAGCCTGGGGCCACACACGGGGCCCCTACGGCCGTCGAAAGCGCGCACAACGCTCGCCCCTCGCAGGGGGACGGATGCGGCCCGTCCCCCTGCGACCCCCTCGGCCGCCGGCTGCGCCGGTGCGGCCCCTGCCGCGGCAGCCGCGCCCACCGCCGACGGCCCGCGCGGGGCGCGGCCGCGCGCCAGGGCGGGAACCCGACCGCGCACGCTCCGTCGCCACGGGGGCCGCACCCCGTCAAGGGCCCGCACGGAACCCCGCACAAGCCCCCGCGCGGGGCGCGGGGCCTGGTGGAGGTTGCCGTGCAGACCCCTGACGGGTCGCGACCGCCCGCGGCGGCTTTCGCCAGAGCAAAAGCGACGCGCGGCGGGCAGTCAGGGGCACACGCAAGGGGCGGTGCCGACGCCGTGCGGTAAGGAGGTCCGATCATGGACAAGAAGGAAGTCGTTGCGATCTACGATGAGGAGGCCGTGGATAGGGCGCTCGCTGACTTGGCTATGTGGTGCACGCTGCACAAGGGCGAATTCCTCGACGACGCATGGGCTGCGTTCGAAGCGCTGTGCGGCGATGAGGTCAGCTTCGATGGTTGCGAGGGGATTGTCCAGACGATGGTCAACCTTGCCTTCACCGAGTGGGTCATGTTCGACAGCAAGGTGTTCGGTCGTGGGTGCATCGATGAGTACCTCGACCGTGTCGAGAGCGTCTCTGGTAAGAACAAGGCGATTCTCAGTGAGATTAAGGGCACTGCGAAGTACGGGTTTTTCCGCTACGACGGTCTTTTCGATGACGGTTTCGGCGATAAGGGGATTGTCGTCTCCCATGTCCTCGAAGGGGGCAGCTTCAAGGTCTACAGCGCCTATCTGAATGGTTTGGCTATCGAGCGCTCCTTTGAACCCGGAACCGGACTGTTGGCGAGGTTTGCGATTCTGGACGGGCGCGCATATTTTGTCGGTCAGTTCCCAGCGCATGACAAGGCACCGATCGATGAGAGCGAGACCCTGAACCTGTACCGCAAGTGTTTGGAGATCGGCTATCCGTTCATCGTCGCAATGGCAGCGAGCACACTCGCTCCAAACGGCATGTTCAGCGGCAGCATGGTTGCCCGAGTAACGGAGTCCGCCGCATAGGAGGCAAACCAATGGCAGGGCTGTTCGCAGCCCTGCCCCAAGTCGCTTTCAGTCCAGTGGAAAGCGAGGAGAAATCAAACAGAAAAGCGAGCCGAATTTTGGGGAGACGGCTCGCTAAGAAGCCCACGAATACCATAGCGTAGAAAGGAAAATCATGGGACTTATCGACTATATGATTTTAAGTGAACGATTTCAAGGCATTCGGCGCGATTGCGTAAGGCCGACACTGGTGGATGCCGCGATCTTGATTAAAAGCATTGCGCCCATCGCGTTGGCCTACCTCTTTGAAATCAAGCTGCTGGTCGTCTTCGCTTACCCGATCTGTTGCGCCCTCTTTCTCTATTTCTATCTCAAGCGAGAAGAAGAAGTCCTGTCGGTGGTATTTGATGAATCGGAAGAAAGATACCCCGCACACCCAATGAGGCGATAGGGTCAGAATTACATCAGGGGCGGCTCCCAGCTCGGAGCCGCCCCTATTTTTCTCCCGGCTGCCGCCCAGGGGGAGCGCTCCGGCGCCGCCTCCCCCTGGACCCCCACGGGCCTCTTGGCGTCGCTCGCGTTGCACTCCCTTCCGACAGCCTGGGGCCACACACGGGGCCCCTACGGCCGTCGAAAGCGCGCACAACGCTCGCCCCTCGCAGGGGGACGGATGCGGCCCGTCCCCCTGCGACCCCCTCGGCCGCCGGCTGCGCCGGTGCGGCCCCTGCCGCGGCAGCCGCGCCCACCGCCGACGGCCCGCGCGGGGCGCGGCCGCGCGCCAGGGCGGGAACCCGACCGCGCACGCTCCGTCGCCACGGGGGCCGCACCCCGTCAAGGGCCCGCACGGAACCCCGCACAAGCCCCCGCGCGGGGCGCGGGGCCTGGTGGAGGTTGCCGTGCAGACCCCTGACGGGTCGCGACCGCCCGCGGCGGCTTTCGCCAGAGCTAAAGCGACGCGCGGCGGGGTCGCGAGGGGCACACGCAAGGGGCGGTGCCGACGCCGTGCGGTTAGGAGGAGCCAGATGGGCTACCACGTTCAGATCGTCTACTCAGATTTCACCATCAGGAAGGAGGACTTCGACCGCGGCTTTCAGATAGTCTGCGACCTTAACGCTCGCGATGACTTGAAGGGCGGCGGAAAGTTCGGTGGCGATCCGACGCCTAAGCCCGCTGATTCCAAGTCCTGCGCAAGCAGCCCCGACAAATGGTTCTCGTGGATGCTCTGGAACTACGACGAGGTTTGCGACAGCCTCCCCAAGGTGCTGGAGGAACTCGGTTTCGGAATCGACTATAACGATGAGGGGGGTATTGTCGGCCTTTCCTACGATTCCAAGACCGGAGACGAGGACGTTTTTCTCGATGCGCTCCGTCCGGTCGTGGAGGAGGGCTCCTACATCGTCTGGGAGGGAGAGGATTACGATCGTTGGTTCACTAGGTTCTAGATAACACGCCCAATGGTCGGGGTGGCGACTCGCCCCGACCCACCTTATTTACCAACATCCTTCGAGAGGATCATCGACATGAGTATCAACCGAGTCAACATCACCGGCAACCTCACCCGCGACCCCGAGCTGCGCGTCACCGCCGGCGGAACCCAGGTTCTGTCCTTCGGCGTCGCCGTGAATGACCGCCGCCGCAACCCGCAGACCGGCGAGTGGGAGGACTGCCCGAACTTCGTCGACTGCACTATGTTCGGCACGCGCGCCGAGGCGGTCAGCCGCTTCCTCGCCAAGGGCAACAAGGTCGCGATCGAGGGCAAGCTGCGCTACAGCTCCTGGGAGAAGGATGGGCAGCGCCGATCCAAGCTCGAGGTCATCGTGGACGAGATAGAGTTCATGAGCCAGCGTCAGGGCGGCGCCGCCCCCGCTGCGGCCCCCGTTTCCACTCCCGCGCCCGCACCGGCGGCAATCCCGCCCTCGGTCGACCTTTACGACGAGGATATCCCGTTCTAGCAAGTGATACACTGTATATACAATGCAAAGCGTGGTATATACAGTGTATTAGCATTGAAGGAGATACAACCTATGTCGACCTCAAACATAAATATCCGAATCGAGGAATCTACCAAGCGCGACCTCGAGTCCGTTTGCAAGGAGCTTGGATTGTCAGTCACTACCGCATTTACCATTTTTGCCAAAAAGATGTGCAGGGAAAGGAGGATTCCCTTCGACGTCGCAATCGATCCCTTCTATTCGACTGAGAACCTAGACCACCTGCGCCGTTCAGTCTCGGAACTCGACTCGGGCAGAGGCTTGGAAAGGGGACTGCTCGATGCCGATGAATAAGGTTTGGTCACCGGAGGCGTGGAATGACTACCTTTGGTGGCAAAGCCAAGACAGAAAGACACTCAAGCGCATCAACGCCCTGATTCTAGATATTGACCGAAACGGCCTTTCGGTTGGAATCGGGAAGCCCGAACCTTTAAGGGGCGAGTTCTCAGGGCTTTGGTCACGCCGGATAGATAGAGGGAATCGTCTTGTCTACAGAATCACCGACAGAGGCATAGAGATCGTCTCGTGTAAGACGCATTACGGAGACCACTGATAGCGTCTGGCTCACTTGAAGCCCGCCCCGACCCGGCGGGCTTTTCCATGCCGCGGCTGCCGCCAAGGGGGAGCGCTCCGCGCCGCCTCCCCC
>ERZ1034897.986-NODE-986-length-12037-cov-4.483559_pt1 | contig 12037 bp, 7 predicted proteins | sample MGYA00520629_ERZ1034897 | MGnify/ENA primary metagenome ERZ1034897 (study PRJEB33766, sample SAMN09781789) | gut metagenome | biome: gut microbiome | host: Homo sapiens | place: Madagascar | study: EMG produced TPA metagenomics assembly of the PRJNA485056 data set... | reverse complement strand
TGCGCGAGCGCTGCGAGGCGCGCGGCATGACGGCCTGCTCGGGTGCGGCGGAGGTTGTCGCGGCGTCTGACCTGCTGATTGTTGCCGTGAAGCCGCACCTTATCGCCGAGGTCGTGGGGCCGCTGGCAGATGAGCTCTCCGGCAAGGCCGTGCTCTCCGTTGCCTGGGGCTGGGACTGCGCCAAGTGGGAGGAGCTCCTGCCTGGTGCGGCGCACCTCTCCTGCGTGCCTAACACGCCGGTTTCCGTCAACGAGGGCGTCATCGCGGTGGAGCGCGCCTCAACGATGGGCGCGGAGATACGCGCCGAGGTGCTTGACCTGCTGGGCAAGCTTGGCCTGGTGGTGGAGCTTGAGAGCCGCCTGCTGTTTGTGGGCGGAACGGTGGGCGGCTGCTCTCCCGCGTTTGTCGCCATGGGCATCGAGGCCCTGGCCGACGCCGCCGTCAAGCATGGCATCCCGCGTGCGGACGCGTACAGAATCGTGAGCCAGATGATGCTTGGCACGGCAAAGCTGCAGATAGAGACTGGTGAGCACCCGGCTGCCATGAAGGATGCGGTCTGCTCCCCAGGTGGCGCCACCATCCGCGGCGTGGCCGAGCTGGAGGCCTCCGGCCTGCGCGCCGCCCTCATCCGCGCCGTCGACGCCACGCTCTAGGGGGCTTCGACCGCCTTATTCGATTGCCCCGCTCTTGGCGCTACAGCGTCTTTGCCCAGGTGCGGACCTCGTCTTCGCTTGCGCCAGACGAGAAGCGCTGGCCGTCTTGCCACTCTCCGCCGTCAGCGGCCTTCGCGAGCAGCTGGCTGCGGTTGGCCGTGCGGGCTGGGCCGGATAAGGTTCCTCTTGCCCTTCACGACGACCCCTTGCATCGCATGTGCACGTGATGGTAGAGTGCCTTTCGCCCGTATTGCTCGGGTTATTTTATCCAGAGTCGGGGTAGAGAGTTGGCTCGATGATCCCGACACCAACCGGCCGAGAGGCACGGTGGTCCTGCCAGCATCGATGAAAGGGGTCCAACATGGACGATTTCTCCGTGCGCGAAGAGCGTGACTTCCACAACCTGACTGTCAAGCCGAGGCGCATGCACCTTCTCGATGAGCCGAGCGGATACATCTCGGCGCTTGCCAAGGATTGTCTCGCTCACCAGATGCGCTTCTCCGTGGGGAGGCTTGAGAGCGAGCTTCTCGCCGAGGGCGCGCCCCACGTGTTGCAGATTGCCTTTGAGGGCGGCGACGACCGCACGCCCGCTATCTGGACGCTCTACGCCGATGGAGACGCCGTTGCCCGCGGCACGGGCGAGCTCGCGCACGAGTGCTTCTGCGAGAGCGCTACGGGGTTCCTCGACGTGTGTCGGGCCGCCATCCACGCCGCGTCCCTTCCCGTATGGAGCGGTCGCGAGTACGAGATGCTTCATGCTGCGAGGAAGATAGCGGCTTTGTAATAAGCACGTGATCCGCCGGCGAGCTGGGACGGCGCTCTTTGAATTTTGCTGATTCGTTAAGCTGCTAAGTTACGGCTGTCGGTCTTCGGGTTTGAGAGAGTTGCGGGTGCTTGGTCTCTTCAGGCGCGGAATCTCTTCGTGAGCTCTGGCGAGATTGCCTTGCAGCCTGACGCTGCCGGGTGTCGGCTGCCGGCTGCATTCGGTGCCTTGCGGTAACCGGCTGCGGCGGCCACCCTCTCGCCTGCGGGGAGCGTCACTGAGCGCGATGACGATTCGAGCGCGGCGAGTTCGCCCGGGGTCATGGGGAAGAGCGACTGGTCTTGGGTGGGCTCGATAGCTACCTCGCCGTCGGGTGCTTCCTCGGGCTCGTCGGGGGCCGAACAGGCGCTTGAAGAGGGACATGGTGCGCTCCTTTCTGAGCGAGTGCTTTGTTGCGCAGATCATCTCACCTCGGCCGGCTGCCCGATTCAGCTGGCGACTGAATTGCCTCGTGGATGCGGCTTGACGGCCCCGACGCAATCTAGTGCAGACCCGCCCGCGCATGGCTCAGATGGCCGCGCGTGCGAGGGCGGCAGAAAACGCAATTAGAAGTTATTAAATTGGATGGATGTGTCAATGTGCTGCGCGCCACATGAGATTCATGCTGTTTAATGAATAGATTATCTATTTCCGCTGCTATAATGTTCAACCATCTTATTGTAAGGATTGGCTGCATATGGAACCGATACGGCTTGAGCCCGAACCGAGAATACTAATTGAGAGCCTGAGAGATATCGGGTATTCATTTAATAGTGCGCTTGCGGACATCATCGACAATTCCATTACCGCAGGGGCTAGGAACATATCTGTTCTTGCTTTACCATGCGATGATTTTAGAATCGCCATTATCGATGACGGCGAAGGGCTCAATGGCAATAATCTGCTGCGGGCGATGAAGCTGGGAAGCACCGACCCAAGATGCAAAAGAAATCTGAATGATCTTGGACGATTTGGACTCGGGCTCAAAACAGCCTCTTTTTCACAATGCAGGCGCCTTACCGTCGTTTCAAAACAAAATGGCGTTGCTAATGCCTTCATTTGGGATCTGGATCTTGTTGTTGATGGCAACGAGTGGACGGTTCTAAAACCTGACAATGTCGCAGACATTCCCTTCGTTGCCGAGATGGATAATTCTGGCACTCTCGTCCTGTGGGAAAAGGTCGACCGTCTCACTGGATCAAACGGATCGGGCAGAATGAATTACGACAGGGTGATTAGCGAAGCCCAAGATTATCTTTCCCTCGTTTTCCATCGTTATTTATCGGGCGAACGCGGGCTAAAGCGCATCCAAATCAAAGTAAATAATCGTGCGCTTGACCCAATTGATCCATTTAACCGGAACAATCCCGCTACCCAGCCTTCGCCTGTTGAGATGGTTTGCCCTGGCGTAACAATGCAGGCGTTCACGCTTCCGCACAGGTCAACCTACGCCTCGGAAACCGAATACCAGAAGTACGCACTCCCTGGCGGCTACCTCAAAAACCAAGGTGTGTTTCTCTACCGTGCAAAGCGTTTGATTCTGCACGGAACTTGGTTTGGTATTGCCAAGAAAACCGCTCTAACGCAGCTCTGTCGCGTAAAGATTGACATCGGAGTCAATCAGGACGAAGCTTGGAAAATTGACGTCAAGAAAGTTTCTGCTCAGCTACCCGAAGAAGTTAGAGCGAGTATCAAGCAGCTCATTACTCACATCGGCGCACCATCAAAAAGAGTATATCGGCGTCGTGGTGCTAGGCTAACGAGCCCTGAGGTTTATCCAGCTTGGAATGCGATTAAAACCGGAGACAAGACGCTTTATTGCATAAATCGCAACAATCCTATTCTCGATAGCTTTATTTCGTCTCTTGATGATGATCAACAGGTCGCTTTCAAAACCGTTCTCGCGCTGATTGAATCGACTTTTCCAACTGAATCGCTATTTTACGAGTTGTCGAATAACGAGGAGTCGGTCTCCTTTGAAGATATGAAAGACGGAGACTTTTCAAATGCTGTCCGTACTTTCTTCGGCGCATTAAAACAGATGGGAAAAGAAGAGGACGACGTCCTTTCCATCATGAAATCTGTTGACTTATTCGCGGCTCGTTGGAACGAGACGCTTAACATTCTCGGAATCGAGGAACGCTAAATGGATGCTACGAAGGAGCAATTCGTCAATTATCTTGACAATGCGGTTAGAGACTCTCTCGGAAATGCCGACGACATTCCCGAAGAGTCTGACGTTATTAAGGCTTATTCCCAACTCTACGATGCGTTATCTTTTGCTTACCCCATTGCAAAGGAGTGCGATAAATTTAAAATCGTTTCCGGTCTTGTAGAGAAATACTGCGCAGAGCTAACAATCAAGAAAAAACTCGGCTTTGAATTTAAAGATGAGGATAGCCATCCTTGGCTGGGCGAAGCAGAAAACTCGATTGAGTGGTTCTATTGGAACCGCTATAAGAGTTACTTGGTTCGAGACAAGAAGTGGGCGCCAGCCGCGGTTAAGTCAATTGACAGAGATAGCCGCAACATCCTTGACCTAATGGCTAATCCTCTAGAAACCGGGCCTTTCGCAAGACGCGGCCTCGTGGTCGCCTCTGTTCAATCAGGCAAAACCGCAAATTACATTGGATTGATATGCCGCGCCGCGGATGCCGGATACCGGATCATTATCGTTATGGCAGGCGTGCATAACGTCCTGAGAAACCAGACGCAAGCGCGTCTTGAAGATGGCTTCACTGGATTCAATATTGAGAACTGGGAGGTAGAGCCGGTTGGGGTCGGCAAAGTAAGCCAAGCCAGACGCCCAATTGTCTGCACCTCGAGAGAAGCCGATTTTAGTACTGCGCGGGCCAAAACGCTGAGAGGTATCCAGACCGCACAGACAAACGAACCCTTCCTGTTTGTGGTCAAGAAAAACAGCAAGTCCCTCCAGCAGGTTTATGAGTGGCTGCAAAGTAATGGGAATCAAAACGAGCCTCTGCTCCTCATTGATGATGAGGCGGACAACGCCTCCACCAACGGTAAGTACAAGCTGGAAAAGCGCGAAAACGAGCCAACTAGAATCAATGGGCAGATTCGAAATATTCTTAACCTATTCAATAAGGCCTGCTATGTCGGTTACACTGCCACGCCGTTTGCCAACGTCTTGATTGACCCAAGTGTTGACAGCGATGAATACGGCAAGGACCTGTTCCCAAGTAACTTCATCTACACGCTTGAGGAATCCTCAGATTACTTCGGCGCCAAAAAGGTATTCGGAGATTACGACGAACCCACCCACAAGCATTTACGCTTTATAGAAGATTCAGATGACATTCTCCCGGCAAAGCATAAAAGCGACTTCGAGCCCTTTATGCTGCCTCTAAGCTTGAAGGCTGCAATTCGAACTTTTGTCTTGGCGACGACGATAAGAGCGCTGCGTTCCGACAACGATTTCCATTCGACGATGATGGTTAACGTGTCTCCCTATAAGAAACCTCAGAATTGCATGAGAAACCTGGTCGAAGACTACCTTATCGAGCTAAACACCGCGGCAAAGGCGTATGGTTCCTTGGAGCCAGATGCCGCGCTTAAAGCGTCTGTGTACCTGAGGGATCTGAAAAACACTTGGGAGCAGGAATATGCAGACTGCGGTTTGCCTTGGAGTGATATTCAGCAGCATCTCTATAACCCCGATTACCATGTCTTGAGCATCAACACCGGCTCTGGGGATGCCCTTGATTATGAGCACAGGAACGAGCGCGTTATCGCGGTTGGTGGCTATAGACTCTCTCGTGGCCTTACCCTTGAAGGCTTGACCGTCTCCTATTATTCGAGAAACGCCAGGGCATATGATGCGCTGATGCAGATGGCACGTTGGTTTGGCTATAGACCAGGCTATGAAGACCTTTGCCGCGTCTGGATGACCGACCAAGCGGCTGGCTGGTACAAATTCGTCGCTGACTCCACGGAGAATCTTTTCGATCAGCTTAGGAGCATGCGCCAAGTTAAGCGCACGCCAAAGAACTACGTCCTTAGGATTCGGCAGAGTCCCGATGCGTTGACCGTCACCGCTCGGAACAAGATGGGTGCCGGACAGAAGGGACAGGCCCCCATCGATTTGAACGAGGGTTTTGTTGAGACCATCGCATTCGACAGGGACAAAGAGATAGTTGCTGACAACAAGGCGGCCATTAGCGATCTTCTTGTCAAAATCAAAGAATATGCTGACTTTGGCGGCGACAGCCCCTACAGGTACCTCTATAAAAATGTCCCGATTAAGCTAGTTGCGGATTTTTTGGAGGCCTATGAAAACGAAGACAACTGTTCTCCGAAATCAGAAACCGCTCCTATTTTGAGCTATATCGCCGAACGGCAGCTTGATGGAGAGCTAAAAGAATGGGATGTTCTTCTGGCTCACGGATCCCATTCAAACAGCAGTATCGATCTGCCTGTTGACGCAGTTGTAAACATGGAGCAAAGGTACCCCGGCAGCGCCTCGAGTGATGGCGTTATCGTTGTTGGCGAGAAACATCGCTTATCCAGTCGTGGTGTTGAGGCGGCGGGCCTGAGCGCTGAAGAGAAGAAGGCGGCTGAAGACCGTTACTGCGCCGATCATAGCGGCGGCGATACGAAGAACTGCTCCGACCTCTACTATCGCCAAATGAGGAAGCGGCCGTTGCTTGTCCTGCACCCGATTTGCATTCGTTTTGGCGAGAAACAGGTTGAGGAGAAGAACAAATGCGGGAAAAAGGCCCCCTTATGGTGGGGTTCGTGGGATGCACAGGAATGTAATTATGGCTGGAGTATTAGCTTTCCGCACACTGACAAGCAGACAAAGCCGGTTACCTACGTCCTTAATTATGTGACGCTAAAGAATTTGATGCCTGAGCCTGAGGATAGTGATGACGACTATGAAGATGACTAGCGATAGCCCTTGGGATGAATTGCCCAGATCGAGTGACAGAGGCGCCTACAATACAAGAATGATTGCCAGCGATACCAATCTCGCTGCGAAAAAGATTTATTGGGCGAAAGGACGCTCTGGTTTTCCCGCGTTACTTGTCGAATACGGAGACGAGAAGGTAAAAACCCTAGAGTTGCCTAGGTTCAAAAATATCTCCATCTGCGATCTTGAAGAAAGCCGTTCCATCCTGCTTGAGCTTCAGGATTGGGATATGAAGTCCCTATTCTTGCGACTTTGCTTGGATATTGCGGATTCCATACAACAGGTACCTTTCTCCAGCGTGAGAAAAATGACCCTGATGAGACTGGAGAAATGGGCGTCTTTTCTTAGGCCCGGAAGGGGGCTGCTCTCGCCTGAGCAGCAAAAGGGGCTTATCGGAGAGCTTTTCTTCTTGAAACGAGTCTCGGCCGCCGTCTATGAAGCAAGGGATGCCTTAGGTGGCTGGACTGGCCCAGAACGTGCAAAACGAGATTTCGGCTATGGGCAAGTTTTCGTTGAGGCGAAAAGCAAGCGTGGATCGTCTAATTCGGAGATCAGAATATCGTCAGAAGAGCAGCTCAACATCAACGCTAGCGAGAGGCTCTTTTTGTACGTTGTTGAGCTAAACAGCACTACGACCGACGATAAAGCGGCTTTCAGTCTTACCGACATTGTGAATGATGTCCAGGCGATGTTCGACAATCCAATGGACCTCGCACATTTTCAAGAGAAGCTTGCGGATGCTGGGTATTTCCCGGAAGATGACTATTCTCAAACTCTATGGAGTGAAGGCATAATCGAAACATACGAGGTCAAAGATGCATTTCCGCGAATCGATTCAAGTTCATGTTCCCCTGGGGTAGGGGCAGTTACATATAAGATTGATCTTGATTACTGCGCTGAATACGAAGTCGATCAGAGCGTAATGATTCAAGCGCTGAGGTGATTTTAATGATAGATCTAACGTCGTTCCAAGCGGAGCTGTTCCAAGAGGTTAAGAATAGAGCAGATTCGGAAGGAGTCTACAAGGACGACGTCTTTTTCGACTTCGTCACTGAGTATCTCTGCGATGCCGGAGAGTTTGATGAAGCGATCCCCTCTTTTTGCCAAAGAACCGGCATAAGAGTTGACGGTTATTGTGGCGATCCGCTTGAGTCGAGCAGAAAGATACTTGGGCTAATTGTCCTCGACTTCAGCCAAGATGCCGCTTTGGCTACACTGACAAATACCGAGATGGAGGCGGATTTTCGGCGGCTTGCGAAATTCGTCATCAAGGCGAGGGATTCTCATTTTCGAGAATCCCTCGAGCCGACAGACCCTGGCTTTGGGCTCGCCGATTTGATTAATTCCCGCTGGGACGGTATCGATCGTATCAACCTTTACCTTCTTACTAACAAAAAGCTGAGTCAAAGAGTCTCGGGAAAAGGCGCTGAGAGTGTTCTCGGCAAGGAGGTCGTTTATAACGTTTGGGATCTTGCGCGGATTGGAAATCTCATTGAATCTGGTCGCGAGCGGGAGAAGCTGCTCATTGACTTTCATGAGCTTCCGACCGGTCCAATACGTACTCTTCTTGCAAGCTCACCAAAAGATAAGAACAAGGTCTACCTCGCTGCGATACCCGGCATCGATCTGGCCCATATCTATGATCGCTGGGGAGCGCGACTTCTAGAGCAGAATGTGCGCGTTTTTCTTCAAGCGAGGAGCAATGTCAATAAAGGTATCAAACGGACCCTCGAGGACGAGCCGGAGTTGTTCTTTTCGTTCAACAACGGAATAACGGCTACTGCTGAGAGCATCGAAACAGAGGAGGGGGCCGACGGGCTCTTGATTGACGGTCTCGAGAATCTGCAGATCGTTAATGGTGGGCAGACAACCGCATCGATTTATGCCGCATATAAGGCTGGAAAAAGTTTAGACCGGGTTTTTGTCCAGATGAAGCTCAGCATCGTTAGCCCTGAAGAGGCAATTGACCTCGTGCCCAGAATATCCGAATATGCCAACAGCCAGAATAAAGTCTCCTCAGCTGATTTCTTTGCGAACCATCCTTACCATGTGAGAATCGAAGAGTTTTCGCAAAGAATACTTGCCCCTATGCGAGCAGATAGTTTCACGCAGACGAAGTGGTTCTACGAACGTGCAAGAGGTTCGTACCGCGATAAGCAAGCTTACCTCACCCCTGCACAGAAACGAAAGTTTGCTGCGGAGTATCCGAAGGCTCAGTCCTTCACGAAAACGGATTTGGCTAAGTATCTTATGCTCTGGACCGATAAAGCATACCTTGTTAACCGCGGCGCCCAGAAAAACTTTTCCGAGTTTGCTCGGGTCATAAAAAATCTCTGGGACAAAGATGATACGCAATTCAATGAGGCATACTTCAAATACCTAGTTGCAAAAAAAATTATCTTTGACCGTACAGGGAAGATTGTTCAATCACGGGATTGGTGGGAAACGGGCAGCTATCGCTCGCAACATGTTGTTCTTGCCGTTGGAGCTCTCGCAAACGCCGCCGCCTCTGCTGGCAAAGCGGTTAATTTCCTCGGTATTTGGAACCAACAGGCACTCTCGCCTGCGTTTGAGCGAGCGCTCGGACAAGCGGCGGATGTAGCTCATGATGTGCTGATGCACCCTGCAACGGGCTACCGCAACATTTCCGAATGGGCAAAGCAGCAAAAGTGCTGGGATACGCTCAAGAAGAAGTCCGTTAATTGGGATGAAGAGTGGATCGGCGAGCTAATCGACCTTGATGAGGAAAAGGGCATCCAGCAGGAGGGTTCCCGCGATCAAAAAACCCTGAACGGAATCGAAGCGCAGACCATTGTTTGTGAGGCGGGTGGCGATTTTTGGAAGACCGTCCTTAATTGGTGCATAAAAGAGGGTGAGGCCACCGACAAGGAGCGGGGTATTTTGCAATGCGCTAGCGCTATCCCAAGCAAAATACCTTCCGATAAACAGTCTGCCGCTCTTGTCAATTTGATGAGACGGCTGCGCAAAGCCGGCTGCCCCTACCGTCTTAAGAGCAAGAGGACGCGCCTGTGAGCCTCTCGTAAAAACCGTGAGCCTCTCTCCCTAAGGCATTTGCAACCACCGCCGCTATTTGCTGAGCAAGTAGCGGCGGTACTGCGTTCCCCACCTGCGTGTACTGAGATGTTCTGTTGCCTTCAAAGAGGTAATCATCGGGGAACGTCTGCAGCCTGGCAGCCTCGCGTACCGTCAGGCTCCTGCATTGCGTCGGGTCCGGATGGATGTAATAGTGTCCGTCTTTGGCTATGTGCGAAGTGATGGTCGTGGACGGCCTTCTCCACACTTGTACGCGGAAACGGTCGTTAAACTTGTAATTCCCGGTCGATTTTGCTTCTTGGACATTTTTGTGGTTAGGGAGCAATGGGTCCGGGAACTCTTCTAGGCGCGCTGGAGTGCCGTATTTTTCTGCGTATGCAGCACAGAACAGATAACGGTTGAGATCGCTTGCTAAGTGCGAGCGAGACTCATGGTTCGTGAGAACCCGGCTTCTACCAAGCCTTCCCCTGTACCACTCTTCGTAGCGATTGTGGGTTGATTCGATTTTGCTTTTTGAAGTTGACTTTGGGGCATAGCGAGAAATGACCCTGTCGAGAATCTGTGCGAGATCGTCGCACTCTCCACTGGCTTCGAGCTCTTTCGCCGCGGAGTTGACATACTCGGCCCAGTTCATATCACGCCAGCCTTTATTGCGTTCTGAGAACCCACTGCGCAATTTAGGCAGCCCACGGAGAGCCGCCCCAAGCGTGAAAGTGCGTCTTTTTGTTAACGTGCCTGGCTCGATTCCTGAGCCGTTCTTCACGCCAAGGAGAATGACTCTGTGGCGCATTTGGGGTATTCCGTACTGCTCGGCTTCGACCACGTAATCTTTCGGGGCTTTGGGGGTGTCGGTAGTGAGGGAATGGATGCTGTAGCCTGCCTCTTCCATATCCTTGCAAATGCGAAAAAACACACCGCGCCCTTCGTGCTTTGCGGAAAGGAGGCCTTTGACATTCTCCATGACGAAGATATCTGGCTTGAGAGCGTTAATGAACGAGAGGTAACAGCGGTAGAGTGTGTGTTTCGGATCATCTTCGAATGTCTCGTCATGCTTGCGACGAGATCTGCCTACAAGGGAGTAAGCTTGGCATGGAGGCCCGCCAATAAGGACCAAAGGCCCCCTATCATGATTTTTGAACCAGTCGGCGACGCGCTGACGCCCAAGCTTGACCAAGCGGTCATCGCCGTCGACAAGCTTATCGCAAAGAGCTTCTTCGCAGGCCGCTTTCCATTTTTCAGGACGATAGTCAATAAGACGCTTGAAGGACTCAGCGTCATGGTTCTCCATGTATTCAAGATACACGTGAGGCAACGTCCCATCGGGTTTTGCAATTTTGCGCAGATACGACCTAAGCCTTAGCGTCTGATGAGCTTGGCTGTCGCATTCGATGGACATAATCGTTTGAAACACAGGTTTGTTATCGGCATCTCGAAGGGATGAAAAACCTTCTCCAAGGCCGCCCGGCCCTGCAAATAAGTCGATAACAGGAATCACTGCTAACCCTCTCCAAACGCATATCTTGGAGTTCCAGGCTACCAAGATGGGAGCTAAGCGTCCAGGGACAATTCGTTAAATTCAGCAATTTTTATTAGTTTACGCCTCTCACGTTCTATGGCCAATACGCTAGTTGCCTGATAGAAGGGTGTGCGGCGCGGCTCGACATCCTTCATCCTATGTATTGAGACGTCTCATTCAGATGCGCTTCAGCGTGTTCCGGATGCGTTTGCGACGCCTCGCATTGACGACGGGGCGGAATTGATGACGCACGGGCGCGGGGCAAAGGGCGGCCCGCCGAGCCGCCGCAAGGTAACGGCAGCCAAGCGCAGGCAGGCGACTCGCGGGCGGACGAGTCCCAGTTGGCTTCCGAGCACAAGGGCATGGCGAGCTTGGGCACGCGCTGGCCGAGCGCGACGAGAAGACTGTGCAGATGGAGACACGGACAGTGGGCGCCTTCAAGTCGACCATGGCGGCTGAGGTTCTTTCTAGACAGATTGAGGAGATGAAGATCGCGACATGCCCGTGATTATCGAGAAGGTGGCCCGTGAAGTGGGCACGGCACAAGCGCAGTCTGCGGTCCTGCCCCGTTTCCGATTACGCCCTTTTGCTAATAGCCGGCGTCTTGGATTCAGCGTGCTCTATTGCGGAGGGACTTCGCCTGCCGTTTTACGCCGTCCTTCGAAATCAACCGATTCTCTCGCGGTCGGCCTCCGAAAGGAACAGCTGCGTGAGCTCGTGCTGCCCGATGTAGTAGATCCTGTTGACGCGGCGCCCGAGCATGCTCTGCTTGCAAAGTTTGTAAATCGTGTTGCGGCTGACCCCTGCCCATGCGGCGGCCTCGTCAACCGAGAGCGGGCGCGAGTAGCCGACGCGAGACTCCGCGACGGTTGGGGAGATGGTGAGGTACTTGAGCTTCCGATTGCCCACGGCGGGTCCTTTCGATGCCCGGATCTGCTGACAGCACAATGGCGCTCGTTGCCAAAGTCCCGGGCGGGGTATTCCCAAACGGGACGCCGCTGCGTCAGCGGCACGAGTGAGGCGCCGGCAAATGGGTGGGCTCGGGGCACAAAACGTGAATTTAGCCGTAGAAGTCGCCGAGC
>ERZ1034897.985-NODE-985-length-12041-cov-9.932838_pt1 | contig 12041 bp, 10 predicted proteins | sample MGYA00520629_ERZ1034897 | MGnify/ENA primary metagenome ERZ1034897 (study PRJEB33766, sample SAMN09781789) | gut metagenome | biome: gut microbiome | host: Homo sapiens | place: Madagascar | study: EMG produced TPA metagenomics assembly of the PRJNA485056 data set... | reverse complement strand
CATTATCTTTGGGAGATTTTTTTTACAGATCTCAATTGTTTCATTTTCTTTAATATCGACAACTTTATAGCGTTTGTATCGAAAGAACGACCTTATAAACTGGTTTCGATCATAACCGTTATCTTCAGGTTTGTACTCTTCTTTAGGGAAATTCCCACACATATCAATCTTTATCGGGTTTTTAAATTGCTCTGATCGTAACTTATCAGTTCCCTCTATCTCACACCTCAGTTCTTCTTGATCCATGATTTTTTGTATTATTCCACGCATACGGCTATTGATTCTTTCAAAGCTGTCCTTGTATTCTGGATTACGTACTAAATCCAGCCAATGATCTGGCGCATTTTTACAAGATTCTTTATTTTTATAGTCCCTATTCATCGCTTTTTCATACTGATATTTTTTGTATGCGCACTCTAGCATATATGGAAGTATTACATACCCCACTTCTATTGCGAGTTCTAATTTGGTTAGCAAACATCTAGGTTTTTTAAATTCCATTTCACACATCTCCATTCACCCAAAAATCAGTATGCGCATTTTTTTTGTGTTTTTTTCTGCTATTCTACCAATATCGAGAGCAACAATGCTCGCGATGGTACACCGTCTTTTAAAGTGGATGCTAACTCATCAAGTCTAAAGACGGATGAGAGTAGTACCAGAAAGGAGGACAATATAGCGCAAACACAAGTCTAAGGTGATAGATGAACACCAACATCTATCATGTGCCCGTGAGTAAAGACTCTGATTACTCACCTCAAATTATACTCGATTTTTAGCAAAAGAGGTTAATAATTATGAACGAAAAGAATTTTAGTATTTGGAATGGAACAGATCATAATTGCCTTTTATTTAATCAAGAACAGATCTATAAAGTCCGCAAAAGCAAATGGGTAATTAAGACACCTGAAGCTAAAGCGGAATATGAGAAAAGCGTAGATAAGACATTGAATATTCTGCAGCGTCAATCTATTAAACGGTATTCCCCTACCTTAGATTCACAGCGCTTAATTCAGACGCATGAAGATTTCTACCCTATCCAGATCGAACTTCCAAGTGATGAAAGAGATATCACTATCGTATCTGCGCGTTACTTCTATGGGGTATTACATGGTAGTCGCTGGCGATTTTATCTAGATAAATTGTATATTCCTCAGCCTGTATATAGCAGTGATCCAAATCGTGGGCCTGCACAAATAGTTGGATGCTTTTTGGTGAAGGCCATGGCCCCTTTAACACCCTCCGAGTATGTTTGGGCGATTAATCAGAACATATCGGTATCTACTGCTGGACTGCAAGCATGCCTGGCGTACTATAAGCAAGAAGAAAAAAGATATGAAGATGCTAAATATGATCCACAGTTCTTTCATAACTTAGATGTTGTTAATACGCAGTTGTATCATCAACTTGCTATAAACCAGAACTTACCGGACTTCATGTTTCCAACTCCAATCAGCTCCGCCATGATTAATCCAGAAACTTTTAATCAGCGAAGGGGAGCAGTAACATTTTGGGCATAAGGAGGCTTTACTATGATGAACTATGAAGAATTTACCAAAGAGCTGAGATCTTACCGCTACGATTCCCTCGAAGATGCAGCTACCGATACATGCAGCGTTGCTGACTAGCCAATTTCTGAGAAGCGCCCTTGCAAGGGCGCTTCTTTGAAAGTAGGCGCGTTCCAGCTCGTTCTGGTCCCATTCTGTATATACAGTGATGGTCGCAATGGCATGATCCAGTTACTGATAGGCTTTAGCTAAGGCTGTCAGTTCTTCTGTATCTGCTTTCAGGTTAATATTTTTAGGCAATGGCGCCAGTTTCTTGAGCGCGCTGGTGGCCTTTTGGAGCTGTTTCTGGCTTTCTTCCTAGGTAGGAGCATGATATCCGACTGGCTGCCCCCCATTTGAATACAGGGGGAATCGCATCGTCCACGGCCTTTTTATAGATACCCTTGGTACTGAATATCACGACCTGTCCACACATTTTGGTGTTATCAAAGATACGGTTGGTACTGGAAAAAGCTATTGCCTCTGCGGAGATTCTACTACTGGATGAACTAAGTTCTGCCAGTTTCAGCATTGAGGAATCTAAGCTTCTTTTCAAAGTCATTGCGGAGCAATCAGAACGAACAAGCGCCATGATTACCACAAATCTAGAGTTTTCCAAAAGGCAGACCTTGTTCAAGGATACTACGCTGATAGCTGCACTGGTCGATAGACTGACATATCACTCTCATATTCTCAACATGATTTGTAGCTGAGTGGCTCACTTTTTCATTGATATTCCCCAAAAATCAGTATGCACATTTTTTGGTGTCTTTTTTCTGCTATTCTATAAATATCGAGAGCAACAATGCTCGCGATGGTACACCGTCTTTTAAAGTGGATGCTAACTCATCAAGTCTAAAGACGGATGAGAGTAGTACCAGAAAGGAGGACATATGGCGCAAACACAAGCCTAAGGTGATAGATGCGCAACAACATCTATCACGAATTGGCCCGTGAGTAAAGAACTCAATCAACTCTAATTACTCACCTCGAATTATAAATAATTTTACTAAAACAAAAGGAGTCATTCCGATGATTAATTATAACGAATTTACAAAAGAACTGAAATCTTACTACTACGATTCCCTCGAAGATGCAGCTGCCGCAATCTATGAAGACGGGGTATTTGACAAGTTAGAAGCCTTGCTTTTCATCGTCCATTACGAACATGATGGCAAAATCAACAAAGAGGAATATAAAGAACTATCCAGTAAAAAAAGAAATGATTTAGAAGCAATCATCGAAAACATTCGAGATGAGAATGACGGTTCTGATATCTTTGGACACTCCGAAGATGAAGATACTTACAGTTTCGATGACTAGCCAATTTCTGAGGAGCGCCCCTACAAGGGCGCTCCTTTTTTGAAAGGATGAACCACAATGCGAACTAACAAAACCCCACTTTGTCTCTTCATGTTTATAGGCCTTATAACATATATCATTCTGATGGTACTTCAAGCTATACGCTTCGCGCCACCGGCTCCCTTTATCCATGCTCATTCCCCTGTTGCCATTCCATGGTTTCTCGGGGAATCCCTATTGATTTACTTCCCCTATTTCTGCAGCAAAGAGTGGCTCCTATCCCATAGAAACTTTCTCCTAATCAGTTCCATCACTTGGCATTTGCTGGACGGTTTTCTACTTTTAAATACTATGGCCGCTTATAGAGATGTTCCATGGCACATGGACTTGATCGTCCTTTGCAGTCTGCTTCTCATGGCCTTGTTCGGCATCATGGCATCACTTCGCTGCGATAAGCCCAAAGAACGAGAAACCGCATTTCTATTCAGCCTACTCATTGGTGTCTTTGCAACATGGGAATATTTCCGCTTTGGAAACTTCGGCTATGCTTCTTTCTTCTTTGCCGGATTGATGGTTCCAAAGATGCTGAATTCAGAAAAAACATCAGAAGTCAAATGATTATATGGTGGCAGCTTTACAGCTGCCACTTTTTTCTTTTTCTATACGCGCCTAAAAGCTCATTAGCGAAATGATATCTTCTTCAATGGCCTTTCTAATAGCCTGCCTAGCTGCTTTGAGATACTTGAGCTTGGAGAGTTCTCCCCCCATTGGCTTTGTATGCATCGTAATTCAGTGATAGGCCTGAATAATCATCCTCAACTTTTTAATGGTGAGCATGGAAGAGAACTTCTTCCGGTTTAGCCTTCCACATGGCAGCCAAGTCATAGGCCTTTCTTTCCATGATTTTATCAATCTTGTCCTGGATGATTTCATCAGCCTTTTTCCCCGCATATTTCCACGGGGACTTCATGATATCTTCCCAGACTTCCCGGATAATACCGGTAAGTTTTGATACCTATTTGAAAAAGTGAATCAAAAAATGCTCTACTGGTAACTCCCCTTTAACCCAGTTATGAAACCATTAAATCGCTGGTAGATCACCCCAATGCTAACAAGCTCCGCGCTGCTGTTGAATTAGGCTGTACCCTGCGTACAATCAATCGAATGATCCTGCGGTATAAACGTTATGGCAAAGCCGGATTCATCCATGACAACCGCGGAAGAAAGCCTGTCTCTACCATTCCAGATGCTATCCGCAGCGCTGTAGTTATGCTTTATTTGAACAAATATTACGATGCAAATTTTACACACTTTACCGAGCTTCTCTCCAAACATGAGAACATTACTCTGTCTATATCGACGGTCGCACATATTTTGGAAAAAGAATTTATCTTATCCCCTAAGGTTACACGCGCCAAGAAAAAGCGGGTAAAGAAACTACTGGAAACTCAGAAGGAAATCGGCCAAGACTGCCCGTGAAGTGTGCCAGATTTCATAATAATCTTATCGCTATAGAAGATGCCCACAGCCGTCGTCCCCGTCATGCCTATTTCGGAGAGCAAGAGCAGGCCGACGCTACTCCTTATGAATGGGTTAGCGGAAAAATCTGGCATCTCCACCTGGCCATTGATGACGCCACCGGCATCGTTACCGGGGGTTGGTTTGACACGCAGGAAACGCTTCATGCCTATTATCATGTACTCAAACAGATTTTGACTACCTATGGCATCCCTGCTAAAATCTTCACCGATAATCGTACCGTTTTCAATTACAAAAGAAAAAACTCCCCATCACTTGATGAGGATACACAGACACAATTTGGATACGCCTGTAAGCAGCTCGGCATCAGGCTGAATACCAGCAGCGTGCCTCAGGCTAAGGGGCGTATAGAGCGCTTGAATCAGACGCTGCAGTCACGCCTGCCAGTAGAGTTAAGACTGGCAGGCATCCATGACATCGACAGCGCCAATGAATTCTTAAAGTCCTACCTGAAAGAATTCAACGCGAAGTTCGCGCTTCTCCCTAATAGTACCAAATCTGTATTTGTAGAACAACCCTCTGATGAACAAATTAATTTGACTCTTGCTGTACTTACTGGCTGAACCATAGACCACGGACATTCTATTAAGTTTAATCGCCATTATTACCGTCTGCTGAACAGCCAAGGGGAACAGGTACATTATGCCGCTGAAACGAAAGTCCTGGTAATTCAAGCTTTTGACGGCAGCCTTTACTGTTCTGTCAATGATACTGACGTTTATACGTTAGAAGCTATTCCTGATCGCGCAGCCTATTCACCTGAGTTTGACACCGAACCTGCTCCACAAAAGCCTAAAAAGCCCAATATTCCCGATATGAATCACCCTTGGAAGAAGGCTTCCTATATGAGGTATCTACGGTCACGTTCCTATCCCAATAACGAAACATTAAAAGAGCTTCTGTAGAATGCATTCTTGCTTTTGGCTTTGGATTTCCCCTCTTTTAAGCCCCTGAATATGGGGCTAATAAAATGCTTTTTTCGGGATATTTTCAAAAATGCTTGACAGCGCTTTTTGAAAAATGGTTGCCCTTGGGCGATAGGGGTGGCTGGGGACCGCGAACCCTCTCGCACCGTCATTTCGAGCGCAAGCGAGAAATCTTTGTCATTCGCGGTCAAAATGGTCAATGTTTGGAAGCCTCAAACGGGAAACCGGCTCTTCAAGAAACCTTCGGGCATCGCCATGATCGATACTCCGCGGCTCTTCTGATTTTTATGCGCCGCACCACAACCCGAGAGTTTGAAAGCAGGGATAAGTAGCTAGGGATTAGGGATTAGGAGTCTCAAGTGACTGGTGACTGGTGACTAGTGACTAAAACCCACCTTCTGGCATCGCCATTATTTATACTCCGTGACGCTTCTGATTTTTATGCGCCGCCCCCCCGAACCTCGTTCACGCGCAATCAAAGGGCGAAACGCCTTTCCCCTATTTTTCTACAGATGATACAATTCCGGTCTTCTGTCACGAAACACATTGATGCTCTCTCGGATGCCCTGCAGCACATCCGTATCGATCTCCGCCGTGGCCACCTGCTCCTTTTCTCCCAGATGGAGCAGTTCTTCCCCCAAAGGCGAGAGGAGCATCGAGTTTCCGCCGTACTGCGTGCTGCCGGCACGGCCGCATTCATTCACGGCACAGAAAAACATCTGATTCTCGATCGCTCTGGCTTTAGAAAGCGTGATCCAGTGCTCCTTTCTTACGAGCGGCCAGGCTGCGGGGAGGAAAAACAGATCCACGCCCTGTAATGCTTCTGTCCGGATCAGCTCACAAAAGCGTACGTCGTAGCAGATCGCCATCGAGCAGGCGATCCCGTCCAGCGTAAAGTAGACAGTGGAAGAGCCACCGGTATACGACTTCGTTTCTCCCATCGGGCTGAAGCCGTGGATCTTATCATAGGAAGCAACGACCTCGCCCTTGCGATCAAAGATATAGCTTCGATTGAAAACGCATCCATTTTCCAAAACGCTGACCGAGCCCGCCACGATATTGACGCCATGCTTCTTGGCAAATGCTCCGAATACCTTTTTCGTCTGCACGCCATCTGCATCAGAAGCGGCATAGAGTGCGCTGTCCGGCGACGGAAAGAAACCGGTGTTTAACGTTTCCGGCAGGACAAGAATATCCGGCTTGTCTTCCAGCGCGAGCTCCATCAGCTGCACAGCTTTTTCATAATTTCTTTCCACCTGTCCCAGCGCCACATCCATTTGAATCAGACTGATCTTTTCCTTCATAAAGCCTCCACCCATCCTGTCACTCAAACGAACCATCGAATTTCATTCAATGTACCGCCTTCGGCTTTTTCTGTCAAGAAAAAATGACTCCCTCTTTCTCCCATCAAAAAGAGCCGGAGGCAAAAGCCCCCGGCTCTTTTCTTATGCAGGACAGCTATGAGATAGTCACTCCCTGCCCCTTATGATTTTTTCAATCAGGCAGATCATTCCGAAGGACACGATGCGCCATGCCCACCGTGACCTCATTGAAATGAAGCACACCCACGCCGACGAAGATCGCAACGCAGAGATGCTCATTCCAGCGGGCGATACCGATCTTGCCGCCGACATTCATGCCGATCGCCATCGGCTTCACCTGCTCGATGGCAGACTCCATGGCTCCGACCACAGAGCCATCCCCCACATGAGTATCAGAGATGACCTTCTGCCTTTGGGCAGCCACAATGGCCGACTCGAAGATCTTCGGAAGGATATCCAGAAATTTCCCGCCAAAGTTCACAGCGACAGCGCGGATGCCATCCTTCGCCAGCCTTTCCTTCAGCGCATTCTCATCTGCCCGCGTCTCGGTCAAAGACATGCGAAGCGCGGCCCGTGCGATATCAGCACTCTGGTATTCTTTGTAAATCATCTCAGTTTTCCCGTTCTTTGATTTTGCGGATCAGGTTTGCGACAAACATCGGGAGAGACTGGGACCCCAGGTCGCCATTCTTTCTGCTTCTGACAGAAATGGTATGACCCTTCATTTCCTGATCACCCACGATGATCATGTACGGTACCTTCTCCATCTGCGCCTTGCGGATCTTGTAGCCCAGTGTTTCATTGGCCTCTTCCACTTCGACACGGATATCAGACTCGGACATAGCCGCTGCGACAGACTTCGCATATTCCAGATTCTTGTCCGTGACAGGGATGATCTTCGCCTGTACCGGAGCGATCCAGGTCGGGAAAGCCCCTGCATAGTGTTCGATCAGAATGCCGATGAAACGTTCCAGAGAGCCGTAGCCCGCACGGTGCAGCATGACTGCTCTGTGCTTTTCTCCATCTTCACCGATATAGTTCACATCGAAGCGTTCCGGCAACTGCATATCCATCTGGATGGTGCCGCACTGCCAGGTACGTCCGAGAGAGTCCTGTACATGGAAATCGAGCTTCGGTCCATAGAAAGCACCGTCGCCTTCATTGATCTGGTACGGTACACCCGCCGTCTCGATCGCTTCGCGGAGCGCATTCGTGGAGATCTCCCACAGCTCATCGCTGCCCATGGAGTTTTCCGGACGGGTAGAGAGTTCGACATGGTATTCCAGACCGAAGACACCATACATCTTCTGATACATCGCCATACACTTGATGACTTCATCCTTCATCTGTTCCTGCGTCATGAAAATGTGCGCATCATCCTGCGTGAAGCAGCGAACGCGGAAGAGGCCGTGCAGCGCGCCCTTCAGCTCATGACGATGAACAAGGCCGAATTCGCCGACACGCATCGGCAAATCTCTGTAAGAACGCTGCTGCGTCTTGAAGAAAAGGATTCCGCCGGGGCAGTTCATCGGTTTGATCGCATAGTCTTCGTCATCGATCTGGGTGAAGTACATATTTTCCTTGTAATGATCCCAGTGACCAGACTGCAGCCACAGCTTCTTCGACAGGATGACCGGCGTCATGATCTCCACATAGCCGAATTCCTTGAAGAGCTCACGTTCATAGTCCATCAGTTTATTTCTGAGGATCATGCCCTTCGGATGGAAGAACGGGAAGCCCGGGCCCTCTTCATGGAAGGAGAACAGATCGAGCTGCTTGCCGAGCTTTCTGTGGTCGCGCTTCTCTGCTTCCGCACGGACGAAGAGATAGTGATCCAGATCCTCCTTGCTGAAGAATGCCGTCGCATAGATACGCTGCAGCATCTTATTCTTGGAGTCGCCGCGCCAGTAAGCACCAGCGACCGTCATCAGCTTGAACGTCTTCACCTTGCCGGTGGACTTCAGATGCGGGCCCGCGCAGAGATCCGTGAAATCACCCTGTTCATAGAGAGAAATCGTTTCCTCTTCCGGCAGGTCTTCGATCAGCATGACCTTGTAGTCCTGCCCCTTGTCCTTGAAATACTGAAGCGCTTCATCGCGCGGCAGCACCTTCTTCACCAGCGGGATATTTTCCTTCGCGATCTTCGACATTTCCTTCTCGATCGCTGCGAAATCCTCCTGGCTGAAAACATGATCAGAGTCCAGATCATAGTAGAAACCATCATCGATCGCCGGTCCGATAGCAAACTTCACGCCCGGGAACAGGTGCTGGATCGCCTGTGCCATCACATGGGACGCGGTGTGACGCAGCGTGAAAAGCCCTTCCGGATCCTCCTTCGTAAAGAATTCCACTTCCGCACCATCCACGATCGGATCACGCAGATCCGTCAACTCGCCATTCACCTTCGCCACCAGCGCATTCTTGCCAAGGCTGTTGGAAATCGCCTTCGCTGCATCCGCCAGAGATACCGCGCTCTCGAACTCCTTCTCTTTTCCGTCTTTCAGACGAATCGTAATCATAGTATCTTCCTTTCTAAAAACAGACATTCACTGCTTGGGGACAGTGGCTTCCATTTTTGCTGTTTTCTGCTTGGCGCTGCCATTTCAGCCGCTTCGCAGAAAGCAACATGAAAGCAATAAAAAAACTTCCATCCCTAAGGGACGAAAGTTGTATTCCGTGGTTCCACCCAAATCAGAGCTAAAGCTCCACTTGTCGGCCCGGTAACGAGGCCACCCGGGAAGATTTCGATCCTCCTGCTCCAGAGCGGTAATCGATCCCCCCACCATCTGCTCCCACCAGCCGCAGACTCTCTTTGCGTGTACCAAGGATCCATCATGTCTCTATCCTCACATGTATGGTCATACTATAGACTTCTTTTTTGCGTTTGTCAAGGGGGAAGGTTGGAGACTATGAGACGGAGAGTGTATGTGGAAGCCTTTGAAGAGCACAGCACCTACTCTTCCATGATATTTCTGTTGCATCTCGTTCAGGCTTTCCCGATGCCTATTGAATGTGTGCAGACAGATAACGGCACCGAATTCACTAAACGATTCATCAAAGCAAGTCTTGATGAAGACCTTACTCTTTTTGATCGTAAATTAAAGGAATTAGGCATCAAGCACAAAAAGATTCGTTCCTTTACCCCCCAAGACACAATGGGGAAGTAGAACGCAGTCATCGCAAGGATAACGAACGTTTTTATGCCACGCTTTGTTTCTTCTCTTTTGAAGATTTCAGACTCCAGCCCTCTGACGTCTGCCGTCTCCGCCTCTCACCGGAATATCTTGGAAAGCTCATCATCCGTCATATTTCCTATCCAGCTTTCGCCGACGGAGACGGTCATGTCGGCGAGGGATCTTTTCTTTTGGATGATCTCATTGATCTTTTCTTCGAAGGTGTTCTTGGTGATGAAACGGTGGACGAGGACGTTGTTCTTCTGGCCGATGCGGTAGGCGCGGTCTGTCGCCTGAGACTCTACGGCGGGATTCCACCAAAGGTCGTAGTGGATGACATGGGAGGCGGCGGTGAGGTTGAGGCCGGTGCCGGCGGCTTTCAGGGAGAGGATGAAGAATCTCGCCTTCGGGTCTGTCTGGAAACGGTCCACCATGTCTTTTCTCTCCCGGAGGGAGCAGCTGCCGTGGAGGAACATCGGACGTTCACCCAGCCTGCTCTCGAGGAGATCTGCCAGCTTGTCGCCCATGCTCTTGAACTGGGTGAAGATCAGGGACTTTTCACGGCTGGCCTGGATGCTTTCTGCGAGATCGAGGAGGCGCTCAGCTTTGCCGGAGAGGGCGGGATCCCAGTTGTCCTCTTTGGTGAAGAGGGCGGGATGGTTGCAGATCTCCTTCAGGGCGAGGATCATCTGCAGGACGAGGCCCTGGCGCTTGAAGAGGGAGGCTTTGTCTCCGTCCTTCTGCTCGCTGATGACGCGGAGGCTCTCTTCTACGGTCTTGTGATACAGAGCGGCCTGCGCGGGGGTGAGGAGGGTGTACTCGTCCTGCTCGAGCTTATCCGGAAGGTCGCTGATGATGGTCTTGTCTGTCTTGAGGCGGCGCATGAGCATGGGCGCGGTGATGCTTTTGAAGCGTTCGGCTGCTTTTCTGTCCTGCTCGTACTGGATGGGATTTGCATAGCGCATCTGGAAGGTCTTCGCACTGCCGAGGTAGCCTTTGTTGGTAAATTCCATGATGGACCAGAATTCTTTGAGGCTGTTCTCGACGGGGGTACCGGAGATGGCGATGCGAATGGGCGCTTTCATGCTGCGGACGGCCCGGCTCTGGGCGGTGTCGGGGTTCTTGATGTTCTGCGCTTCGTCGATGATGAAGACTTCCCATTTCTTCTTTTTGAGAAGCTCCTGGTCGCTTCGAAGGAGTCCATAGGTGGTAAGAAGGATGTCCCCATGGAAATCAGCGAGGTCGCGCTTGGCGCCATAGTAGAGGAAAACGGTGAGGAGAGGTGCGAAGCGGGCGATCTCTTCCTGCCAGTTGGAGAGAAGGCTCGTCGGCACGACGATGAGTGCTTTCTTCTTGGCAAGGCGTCCCTCTTCGCGGAGCTTTTCGAGGAAGGTGATGACCTGAAGGGTCTTCCCAAGGCCCATATCATCGGCGAGGATGCTGCCGAAGCCGAGGCGGCTGTTGTTGTAAAGCCACGCATAGCCGCGCTTCTGGTAGGGGCGAAGTGTCGCACATACATTTTCCGGCAGCGCGACGGGCTCGCCCTCTTTCATGGAGGAGAGCAGTCGCTTCACCTCGCTCGTCATGGTGATCTCCGCGCCTTCATAGCTGCCCTCGAGGGCGACGCGGAGGAGTTCTTCCCTCTTGAGGGAGAGAGGATGCTGCCACATTTTTTCGAGCTTTTTCAGATCTGCTTCGGTCACGTAGAGGTATTGCCCCTTGAATGCAATGAGGGAGCCTGCTTTGACGGATAGTTTTTCGAAATCTTCCGGGGAGATCCGCTCGTCTCCAAGGGCGATCTGCCAGTCGAAGTCGAGCATGTCTTCCAAAGAGAGGAGGGACGGTGCATGCGCCGCTCCCTCTTCTTTCTTTTTGAGGCGGAGTGTCTTCTTCGGCCGGATGAGGTGCTGCAAGGACTTCGGCAGGATGACGCGCGCGCCCAAAAGACGCATGGCCGGGATGGCTTCCAAAAGGAAAGGGGCAAAGGTTTCCGCCGTGAAGGAGATCGGTGTCCTTCCTTCGCTGTCCATGTAGTCTTCCATGCCGGTCACGAGGGAAGAAAGCAGGTCCATATCCTTTAAGATCTGGTAGCGGCAGGCATCATAATCTTTCTTTGTAAAAACGTCCGCGAGCGGCAGCGCATTTCCTTCACTGTCCTCACTGTCTACGACGGAGAGGTGATATGATCCCCCTAAAGCAGACAAGGTAAATAACCAAACTGCTTTAGGGGGA
>ERZ1034897.983-NODE-983-length-12062-cov-16.268843_pt1 | contig 12062 bp, 13 predicted proteins | sample MGYA00520629_ERZ1034897 | MGnify/ENA primary metagenome ERZ1034897 (study PRJEB33766, sample SAMN09781789) | gut metagenome | biome: gut microbiome | host: Homo sapiens | place: Madagascar | study: EMG produced TPA metagenomics assembly of the PRJNA485056 data... | reverse complement strand
CTTATATGATTCAATATTATTTTTATAATATGACGAATTTATATAATTTTCATCGTAAAATAAATTATTAAACTCTCCTTTAAATTTTTCTTCTAAATACATATCAACAGCTAGTTTGCTATCTACTTTATTTAAAGGTGGAGATATACTTAGAATACTTTCATTAACTTGGTATATATAAAATACAATTAAAGATTTGTCATATACACGTACTTTAAAACTTCTATCATTAGATTTAAAGAAGAATTGATAAAATTTGTTTTCAGGATTATTTTCAAAGAATATTTCATAATATTCATCAATAATTAAGTTTTCAACTAAGTAATAATCAAAGAATATATATATAGCTTCTATACAAATATCTCTAATTAATTCAATTTTATTTTCTTTATTAGAAAAATCTAAAGTAGGAGAACTTAAGATATTGAAAAATGTAGAAAAATGATTATTAGAGTTTAAGCTTAAAATATCAGCTTTTTCACTTTTTAAATTAAAAGAATTATTAGAAGATAAGGGACAAAAGCAGTGAATGTAAGAAATTAAATCGAAATAACTATTATACAATCCTTGGAATAACTTGTTATAACAAGAATTAGAATATTGTTTTTTTAGTACATCAACTCTAGTTAATAGATTTAAACTATATTCTAAAAGTGTATTTAAATTATTTTGAGGGTTTCTATCTAATTTTATACTGGGGGTATCTTTAATTAATAAATCATCGTTATAAGTACGTTTGTATAAATTGCATATAACTTTTATATTTTTTAAGTTTTCTTTTTTGAGATCACTAAAAAAATTTAGATGTTTGTATATATTAGATGTCATTATTGCATTAATTAAGAAATCTATGCATATACATTCTTGAACTATAAATATTAGGTCATCTTTCATATAACCATCCTTTCTGAAAGTTTTATAATATTTATTCTATTCTTAGATAGAATAGAAGTTTACATATATATTTTAGGATATTTATAGTCTAGGAACTGAATTTAGCATGTATAAGATGGATTTAGAACTTATGCACTAAAATAATATATCAAATATATACTATACTATGTGTAAAAAGTTAGAGGGTTAATGTAAGGATTAAAGATGTATTTAGGAGGTATGTAGATGTTAGAGATATCAAATGATTTGCAGGTTAATCAACCAACTGTAACAACTATAGGGAATACATTTGTAAGTGTAGAGAATTATTTATCAATACTAGAGTATGAAAATGATTTGATAAGAGTAAAAACAAAAGCTAAAACAATAAAAATATTAGGAGATAAGCTTTTATTAAAGTACATTACAGAGGGTGAAATTGGTATAAAAGGAGTTATATACAGTATTGAGTATGTAGATTAGGGGGATATACAAGTGATAAGTTATATAAGAGGATACTATGTTATAACGGTAGAAGGTGTTTCGGTAGAAAGATTTTTAAATCATTTAATGAGAAATGGTATAAAAGTATATAATGTAAAGAAAATAAGTAGTACAAAGATTGAGTTTAATTTAGATAGAGAAGATATTAAAGCATTTAAAAATGTATATAGAGGTAGTAATTTTCAAGTAAAAATAAAACAAAGCACAGGACTACCATTTATATTAAAGAGAATATACAAGAATAAAGGAATGTGGATATGTGGAGTTATATCTTTATTCTTACTTATTATGACATCTCAATTTGTAACAGATATATATATACAAGTACCAGAGGGAATAAAAAAAGAAGATATTAGAAAAGAGCTATATCAGGTAGGATTAAAGCCAGGAGTTTATAAAAAAAGTATAGATAGAAAAGAAATAAGAGACCATATAATGCTAAAGTTTAATGATGTGGCGTATTTATCTATAAATGTTAAGGGGACAAATATATTTGTAACAGTAACTAAAAAAGCAGAAACATTAAAATCTGTAGAACAGTCAAATTATTGTAATATAATTGCTAAGAAAGATGGTATAATAGAAAAGGTAATAGCAAGAAGTGGAAATTCTGTAGTTCAAAAAGGTGATATAGTTAGAAAAGGAGACGTTTTAATAAATGGATCTAATAATAAATCAATACCAGAGGTATGGGCTACTACATTTTATGAAGCTTCTAAGAGTGCAAGTTATGAAGAAGTAGTAAAAGAAAAGACAGGAAATAAAAAAAATGTATATACTCTAAGCTTTTATGATAATAAATATACTATAAGAAGAAATATTAAGTATAATGATTATGTTATTGAAAATCAAGAATATAAATTATCTTTAGGAAATTATACATTTCCATTAAAATTAAAGGTAAGTACTTTCTATGAAACTAAAGACAAAAAAATAGAAAAAGATAAAGAACAAGTAAAGAAAGAATTAAAAGAAAAAACTTTAAAAGAGTTAGATTATATAATTCCAGCATCTGCACGAATAGTAGATTCTAAACATGATTATAAAGTTAATAAAAACATGTTAGAATATACAATAACTGTACAAACATCTGAAAATATAGCAAATGTATATTCTCTTAGTAAAGCAGAAGCTGAGAATATGATTAGAGAGCAAAATACTCCTAAAGAAGGCGAAGAAGTGGTACCATCTAATCCAGAAAAAAGACCTATAAATGATATTAGAAATGAATTTGAAAATACTAATAATAAAGAAGAGGATAATAAGGATCAAAATACGAATTGATAATTATTATTTTAACTAAGGAGGACTATACAATTGATAGTACAAAAGAATTTTATAGTTAAAGAAGAAACATTTGAAAGAGAGTTATTTGGCAATTTTGATGAAAATATCAAACTAATAGAAGATACATTAAAGATTGATGTTATTTTAAGAGAAGGAAATATAGTTTTAATGGGAGAGGAAAAAAATGTTAATCAAGCGTTGAAACTTATGACTGAACTTCATCAAAGTGTATCAAATGGTAAAAATCTAGATAAACAAAGTATTTCTTACTCATTATCTTTATTGCTTGAAGGAAGTGAAGAAAGAATAAAGGAATTAGAAGATACAATTGTTTTAACTCAAAAGGGAAAAGCAGTTCAGCCTAAAACTTTAGGTCAAAAAGAATACATAAACTTAATAAAAAATAATGATATAACTTTTGGTATAGGTCCAGCTGGTACAGGTAAAACATATTTAGCTGTAGCTATGGCTGTAAAGGCATTTAAAAGAGATGAGGTTAGTAGAATAATACTTACAAGACCAGCAGTTGAAGCTGGAGAAAACCTAGGTTTTTTACCAGGAGATTTAAAGGATAAAGTAGACCCTTATTTAAGACCATTATACGACGCATTATTTGATATGTTAGGCGCAGATAAATTTAATAAATATCTAGAAAGAGGATTGATAGAAGTAGCTCCACTTGCATTTATGAGAGGTAGAACCCTAGATAATGCATTTATTATATTAGATGAAGCTCAAAATACAACTAGAGAACAAATGAAGATGTTTTTAACTAGATTAGGGTTTGGATCTAAGGCAGTGGTAACTGGAGATTTAACTCAAACTGATTTACCTGATAATAAGAAAAGTGGTCTACTTCATGCTAGAGATGTACTAAAAGGTGTAGAAGGAATAGGAAGTATAAATTTAACTGAGAGGGATGTTGTTAGACATGCTTTAGTTCAAAGAATTATAGTAGCTTATGATAAATATGATAAAAAGCAAGAAGAAATAAAAACTAAGCACAAAGAAAAAAATACTAAGAAAAAATAAACAAAGGAAAAAAGGTGAAACAATGGAACTTATAATAGATGACAGACAAGATAAGCTAAATGTAAGCGAGGAATTAATAGAAAAAATAAAAGATATAATAATTGAATGTCTAGATTATGAAGGATATGATGATGATTATGAGGTAAGTTTATCTTTTGTAGATAATAAAGAAATACATGAATTAAATAAACAGTTTAGAGGGATAGATAGACCTACAGATGTATTATCATTTCCTATGTTAAGTGATGATTTTGATATAGAATTAGAGGAAGAATCACTAGGTGATATAGTAATATCTTTAGAAAGAGCATTTGAGCAAAGTAAAGAATATAATCATAGTTTTGAAAGAGAAGTATGTTTTTTAGTTTGCCATAGTACATTCCATCTTTTAGGGTATGATCATGATACAGAAGAAAATACAAAACAGATGAGAGAAAAGGAAGAATATATATTAAATAAGCTAAACATAACGAGGGAGTAGGCTTTATGAAAAAAACTAAAACTCGTCAAGGTATAATTAAAGCTTTTAATGCAGCTATAGAAGGTATAATATATACTTTTAAATTTGAAAGAAATATGAAAATACATTATTTTTTAGCTGTAGTGGTATTAACAGCAAGTTTATTTTTAGGTTTGAAAAGATTAGAAATGATACTATTGGTATTTGCAATAAGTTTAGTTGTAATAGCAGAGATGTTTAATACAGCTATAGAAAAAACTATAGATATGATAACTGATGAGTATCATGTATTAGCTAAAATTGCTAAAGATGTAGCTGCAGGAGGGGTTTTAATAGCAGCTTTAAACTCTGCTGTAGTAGGATATTTATTGTTTTATAATAAGTTAACAGAGTTATCTGATTCAGTGCTAAATACTATAAGACAATCACAAATACATTTGACATTAATTTGTATTGTTTTAGTATTAATAGCTGTTGTAGTTGTAAAAGCTATGACATCAACAGGAACACCTTTAAGGGGTGGGATGCCAAGTGGTCATACTGCGCTTGCATTTGCTACAGCAACAGCTATAACTTTTTTAGGAGAAAAAGTAGTAGCTTCAACTTTAGCATATTTAATGGCAGTATTAGTTGCACAAAGTAGGATAGAGGGGAATATACATACCTTCTGGGAAACTGTTGCAGGTGGATTATTAGGTACACTAATAACTATATTAGTATTCCAAATTCAACTATTAGTGTAACGCTTAGACTAATACCTAAAATAAATATTTTATTCTTAATACTTTAATGAGATAAAAAAGAAGCCTTCACGACTTCTTTTTTTATGTTATAATGTAAGATACTAAATAAAATAATAAATTATATTAATATAAGAATATTTATTATGATTTTTTTATAATATAGGTTTATAGATATAAAATAAATTAATTTATTGAGACAGGAGAAATGCAACATGTTTAAATCAGGATTTGTTAGTATAGTAGGAAGACCAAACGTTGGAAAATCTACTTTAATGAATAATGTAGTTGGAGAAAAAATAGCAATAATGAGTGATAAACCTCAGACTACAAGAAATACAATACAAGCAGTATACACAGATGAAGAAGCACAAGTAGTGTTCTTAGATACACCTGGAATACATAAGCCTAAAAATAAATTAGGTGAATTTATGGTTAAGTCTGCGACAGATGCATTTAAAAACGTAGATTTAGTATTATTCGTTGTAGATGAATCTAAAAAAATAGGACCTGGAGATAGAAAAATAATAGATGACTTAAAGAATATAAAAACTCCAGTTGTTTTAGTTTTAAATAAAATTGATCAATTAAATGAGGAAGAGTTATTTGATTTAATGAAAATGTATAATGCTGAAGGTGTATTTGAACAAATAGTGCCAATATCAGCATTAAAAGGAAGAAATATAAATGAGCTTTTAAAAGTTATAAAATCACATTTAGAAGAAGGACCTCAGTACTTCCCTGATTATATGATAACTGATCAACCAGAAAGAGTATTAGTGTCAGAACTTATAAGAGAAAAAGTGCTACATTATATACATGATGAAGTACCTCATGGAGTTGCAGTTGAAATAGAAAGAATGAAATCAAGAAAAGATAAAGAAATAGTTGATATATCAGCTGTAATATATTGTGAAAGAGACTCACACAAGGGTATAATAATAGGTAAGAATGGTAGAAAATTAAAAGGTATAGGAAAGTCAGCAAGAGCTGATATAGAATTACTTTTAGGATCTCAAGCAAATCTTCAATTATGGGTAAAAGTAAAAGAAAATTGGAGAAACTTACAAAATTATGTAAGTAATTTTGGATATACTGAAAAATAAAGGTGAATTATATGGATAGGAAACAGGATGCTTCCAAAGATTTATTAAATGAAGTAACAATATTAATTGAAAATAACAAAATACTAGAACTTAGAGAGTTACTTGAAGAATATCATATAATAGATATATTCGAGATAATGGAAAATCTAGAAGAAAATGAAAAAATAAAACTATTTGAAGTACTTCCTTTAGATATGGCTGCTTCTATATTAGAAGAAAGTGATGTTGAGTTTTTTAGTAATATATTATCAAAACTAGATACAGAAAATAAAAAGAATATATTAGAATTAATGTCTCTTGATGATATGGCAGATATATTAAGTCAGTTAGAAGAAGATGAGCGAGAAAACATAATGGAACTTTTAAGTGAAAAAGATGCCGATGATGTAAAAGAACTATTAATATATGAAGAAGAATCAACTGGCGGAATAATGACGACTGGATATATACAAATTAATGAATATATGACAGCTAAAGAGGCAATATCTCATATGAGAGAATATGCAGAAGATGCAGAAACTATATACTATGTATATGTAGTTGACAATGAAGAACGATTAGTAGGAGTTTTATCGCTAAGAGAATTAATACTTGCTAGAGATAGTAGTATAGTAAAAGATTTAATGAGTGAGAATATAATATCTGTCTTTGTAGATGAAGATAGAGAGGAAGCAGTTAGACTAGTTTCAAAATATAATTTAATAGCAATACCTGTTATAGATAGAGAACACAGATTAAAAGGTATAATTACAGTAGATGATATAATAGATGTAATGGAAGAAGAAGCAACTGAAGATATGTATAAGTTTGCAGGAACATCGGAACACGAAATAGATATAGCACAAAATGTAAATAAAACGGCAACAGAGCAAATATTTTCATCTGTAAGGGCTAGAATACCATGGCTAATAATTACTTTATTAGCAGGTCTTTTATCAAGTGCAATACTTTCAAACTTAGACTTTATAATGAATCCTAAATATGCATCTTTAGTATTTTTTATACCTGTGGTTTTAGGTATGGGAGGAAATATAGGAACTCAATCATCAGCTCTTGCTGTAATGAGTTTATCTAATAAAGACCTAGAATTTAATAATGTTATAAGATAAGCTGTAGTAGGAATTATTACAGGTATAATATGTAGCTTAATAGTTAGTATAATAGTATTTATATTTATAAAAGATATAAATATAGTATTAGTTGTGACTGTATCGTTATTTATAAATATGATTGTTGGAGCTATGATAGGTGGATTTATGCCTATATTATTTAAAAAATTAGATGCAGACCCATCAATTATATCAGCCCCAGTTATAGCTACAGTGCTTGATATAACAGGAATAACAATATACTTAGTAACAACAACTATAATATTGTCAAAAATTGTTTAATAACTTAATGTATTATTTACCCTCTTCTTACTAAGAATATAATTATAACCGTGAGAAGGGGGTTTTTTAAAAATGAACAATTTATGTTGGGAAGTTTTTAAAAAGACGGGTAGTATAGAAGCATATCTATATTTAAGTGACTGTAAAAACTTGCATGAAGAAACTGATGAGTTAAGGGAGATAGATAACACCGATGATAATACTGAACACCCAGGGGATAGTACTTAAAGCAGTAAGGTACAAAGAAAATGATGTTATATTAACTTTATTTACGCGTAAATTAGGAAAAGTATCTGCAATAGCTAAGGGAGCAAAACGAAATAAAAGTTCATTGCTTTCATCAGCGCAACTTTTTTCTTATGCAAACTATACATTAAAAAGAAAAGGAAATATGTATACAGTAAATCAAAGTGACACAATAAAAAGTTTTTATGATATTTCATATGATATAGAGGCATTTTCATATGCTACCTATATTACTAAACTTGTAGAAGGTTCTACATGCGAGAATCAAACTAATAATAGATTATTTATACTACTTGCCCAGACTCTATACTTATATACACAAGAAAATACAGATAAAAAGTTTATAACAAGGGCCTTTGAATTAAAATTTCTAGACTATATAGGCTTTAGACCAGTTGTGAACAGATGTAGTAGCTGTGGAAGTAAGAGTATAAAGTCAGCAATTTTCAATATATATGAAGGTGGCTTGTTATGTGATTTATGTAGTGAAAATACTGAAGAAAATATAAAATTAGATGTAACAACTATAAAGCTAATGGAATATATATTAAATAATGATATATTGACATGTAGCAAGGCTAAAGTATCTAAGTATATAACTTATGAACTAGAAAAAGTTCTAAAGCAATATTTAAATGTTTATATTGATAATGTAAACTTTAAATCGTTATACTTCTTAAAAGATATAGAAAATATTAAGGGAGCTGATAAGGGTGAGTAACGAAATTACAATAGAAAAGATTGATGCAGTAATACAAAGAGTACCTAGTGCAACATATGCAGAGGCTAAACAAGCACTTATAGATCATAATGGAGATGTTATAGAATCTATAATAGCACTAGAATCTAATAAAACTACAATAGAAAGTAATTTATCAAAGAAGACTAAACAAGCTAAAAAAGCAGTAGAGGATATGTTTTCTAAAGATAGTGAAGATTTTAAAGAAATGAAAGAACAAGCAAAAGAATTACTTAAAAGAAGTAGTGTAATAAGAGTTATAATTGATAGAAATAATAAAGTTATAATGAATATACCGTTAACAGTAGGTGTAGTAGGTGTAGCATTACTTCCTATCTATACATTAGTTGGATTATCTGCAGCAGTTATAGGAAAGTGTAGAATAAAAATACAAAATGAAGATGATGGCAGTATAGTTGATTTAGGTGAACTAAATGAAGAAAAACTTAATATGTTAAAGCAAATGCTAGTTAACACAGCCAAAGAAGTAAAAGATGTTGTAGTAGATAATAAAAAAGATGATAAAGATATAACTGACGAACTTATCAATGAAGATGATGAGAATTTAAATAAATAGGATCACCATTTACATTGACAAATATTGTTTAATTTGATATTCTAAAAGTTAGAAAATAGCTATTAAAGGCCTTTCGTGTAGACGAAAGGCTTTGTTATATTAAGCAATTTTATTAAAGGAGGTATTATTATGAATTTTCAAGATATGATACTTACATTGCAAAATTATTGGTCTAAACAAGGATGTATAATGATGCAACCTTACGATGTAGAAAAAGGTGCGGGAACAATGAATCCTAACACTTTTTTAAGATCATTAGGGCCAGAACCTTGGAAGGTTTGCTATGTAGAACCATCTAGAAGACCGGCTGATGGTAGATATGGTGAAAATCCAAATAGATTATATCAACATCACCAATTCCAAGTTATATTAAAGCCATCTCCAGATAACATTCAAGAATTATATTTAGGAAGCTTAAAAGCTATCGGTATAGATCCAAATGAACATGATATAAGATTTGTTGAGGATAACTGGGAATCAACTACAGTTGGAGCTTGGGGACTTGGTTGGGAAGTATGGTTAGATGGTATGGAAATAACTCAATTTACATATTTCCAACAAGTTGGTGGTATAGAATGTGAACTTGAAACAGGAGAAATTACATATGGTCTAGAAAGATTAGCAATGTATATCCAAGAAGTTGACAGCGTTTATGATTTAAAATGGAATGATGAAATGACTTATGGAGATATATTTAAATCTGCTGAATACGAAAACTCTATGTATGCATTTGAAGAATGTGATGCAGATATGTTATTTAACTTATTTGATATATATGAAAAAGAAGGTCTTAAGTTAATGGAAAAAGGTCTAGTAATTCCAGCTTATGACTATGTACTAAAATGTTCTCATGCATTTAATACTTTAGATGCAAGAGGAGCTGTAGGGGTTAGCCAAAGGGCATCTTTCATAGGAAGAGTTAGAAATATGTCAAGAAATGTTGCTGCAGCATTTGTAAAGCAAAGGGAAGAAATGGGATTCCCACTTTTAAAGAGAGGTGATAAATAATGAATAACTACCTTTTATTTGAAGTTGGTGTTGAAGAATTACCATCAAGATTTGTAAGTAGTACCTTAGATCAAATAAAGAGCAACTTAACTAAGATGTTCAATGAAAATAGAATCGAATTTAGTGATATAAAAACATACGGAACTCCAAGAAGATTAACTTTTATAGTTGAAAATATAAGTGAAAGACAAAGTAACTTAGAAGAAGAAGTTAAAGGACCTTCAAAGAAAATAGCATTAGATGCTGATGGAAACTTTACAAAACCTGCACTTGGGTTTATGAAGAGTAAAGGTCTTAAAGAAGAAGATGTTGTTTTCAAAACTGTAGGAAAAGATGAATACATATTTGGAACAATAAGACAAGAAGGTAAAGAAACTAGTGAAGTATTAAAAACTATATTACCTGAAGCAGTAAAAAATGTAACTTTCCCTAAAGCTATGCGTTGGGGTGGAAGAAACATGAGATTTGCAAGACCTATAAGATGGATGGTTACTTTACTAAATGACAATGTACTTGAAATAGATTTAGAAGGAATAAAATCATCTAATATAACAAAAGGTCATAGATTCTTAGGACAAAGTGAATTTGAAGTAAATTCATTAGAAGATTACTTAACAAAGTTAGAAGAAAACTTTGTAATACTTGACCAAGATAAGAGAAAAGAAATGATAAGAAAGCAATGTATAGAAGTTGCTAAATCTTTAGGTGGAGAAGTTGAGTTTGACGAAGATTTATTAGAAGAAGTAACTTACTTAGTTGAATACCCAACAGCATTTTATGGAGAATTCAATGAAGATTATGTAAAACTTCCAAAAGAAGTTGTTACAACTCCAATGCAACAACACCAAAGATACTTCCCTGTTGTTAAAGATGGTAAACTACTTCCTAACTTTATAGCAGTTAGAAATGGTAATGATTATAGAATAGACAAAGTTAAAGCTGGTAATGAAAAAGTTTTAGTTGCTAGACTTGAAGATGCATTATTCTTCTATAAAGAAGATACTAAAAAGAGTTTAGAAAGCTATATAGAAAAGTTAAAGAGTGTAGTATTCCAAGCTAAACTTGGAACAGTATACGATAAAACTTTAAGAATAGAAAATTTAAGTTCTAATATAATAGATTTATTAAACTTACAACAAGATAAAGAAGATGCAAAAAGAGCAGCTAAGCTTTGTAAGGCAGATTTAGTTACAGGTATGGTATTCGAATTTACAGAACTTCAAGGTATAATGGGTAGAGAGTATGCTAGAGTAAGTGGTGAAAATGAAGCTGTTTGCGAAGCTATATTTGAACACTATTTACCAAGATTTGCAGGAGATATACTTCCAAAAACTAATGCAGGTATAGCTTTATCTATAGCTGATAAATTAGATTCTATAGCTGGATTCTTTGCAATAGGAATACAACCAACTGGTTCTCAAGACCCATATGCTTTAAGACGTCAAGCGTTAGGTGTGCTTAATATATTAATGGATAGTAAATTAGATATAAGCTTAAAGGAATTAGTTGAGTTAGCATTAAATAACTACTCTAATTTAGAGTTTAATAAAGAAGAAGTAGTAAATTCTATTATGGAATTCTTTAAAGAAAGAATAAAAAATCTATTTAGAGATTTAGGTATAAGATATGATGTAATAGATGCAGTGTTAAGCTCAGAAATAAATGATATATCAGATATGCACTTAAGAGCTACTGAACTTAATAACTGGTTAGATAAAGATGAGCTAGTTGAAATGTTAACTGCGTTTAACAGAGTCTCTACATTAGCTCAAAAAGCTGTATCTAGTGATGTTAATGAACAATTATTAACAGAAGATGCTGAAATAAACTTATACAAAGAATTTAATAATATAAAAGTTAAAGTTAAAGAATTATTAAATGATAAAAAATATAGTGAAGCTCTAGATAGCTTTGCATCATTAAGACCATCTATAGATGCTATGTTTGATAGTGTAATGGTAATGGATAAGGATGAAGCTATAAAGAATAACAGATTAGGATTATTAAAGCAAATATATGACACAATGCTAAGCATATGTGATTTATCTAAAATAGTATATAAATAATAAATAGGGGGATATTGATTCCTCCTATTATTT
>ERZ1034897.979-NODE-979-length-12112-cov-4.313096_pt1 | contig 12112 bp, 11 predicted proteins | sample MGYA00520629_ERZ1034897 | MGnify/ENA primary metagenome ERZ1034897 (study PRJEB33766, sample SAMN09781789) | gut metagenome | biome: gut microbiome | host: Homo sapiens | place: Madagascar | study: EMG produced TPA metagenomics assembly of the PRJNA485056 data set... | reverse complement strand
TCAAGCGCTGCAGCTGCATGATATACTGGGTGCATACTAAAACGGAGGTGAGACCATGCTCAGGATTGCGATCTGTGACGACGAAGCGGCGATGATTGAAACGGTGCGCGCGATCACGGCGCACTTTCTGCGCACGCAGGGTGTGGATGGCGAGATCCAGTGCTACAGCCGCAGCGACACGCTGCGCGACGATCTCGACGACGGCAGCTTCTACGATCTTTTTCTGCTGGACATCGAAATGCTAAAGGTCGACGGCATGACCCTCGCTGAAAAGATTCACGCAGAGCTTCCCGCTGCAACGATGATCTTCATCACCTCCCACCTGGAATACGCGATCTCTGCCTATGAATTCGCCATTTTCCGCTACATTCCAAAAACGCAACTTGCAGAAAAGCTGCCGCAAGCGCTCGCGGATTTCTACAAGCTCTATGCCCTTGAGCGCGGCGATTTCTACACGATCGCTGTGAAAAACCACGTAGAAAAGCTTGCCACCGCGATATTCTCTATGTGCTCAAGGACGGGAAGTACGCCGTCTTCTATCTGCGCGGCGGACGCACGGCACAGGTGCGCAAAAGCCTCAGCGAAGTAGCTGGAGAACTGGGTCCCTCCTTTCTCCTGGCGGACCGCGGTGCGATCATCAATCTGGCGAACGTAGACAGCATGGACGGGCAGGACGTGATCCTGGACGGCGCGCGCGTGTGCATCAGCAAAGCCAGCGTGCCCGCGTTCAAAACGGCGCTTCTGCATTTCTGGGAGGGACAGCTATGAGCGTGCTCTACCTCGCAGCAGAATGGCTCGCTTCCTTCACAGAAGCCGCGCTCTGCCTCTTTCTCATGCATCTCTTTTTCGCCGATCAGTTCGCGCGCCGAAAACAGCGCCGATTCTTTCTGCTCTTTGCCTGCATCGCAGCAAGCGGCACGCTCTTGCTCAATCTCGCCCAGCTCGCATTCAACATCGCAACAACGCTTTATGTCGTTGTGGCGCTTCTGGTGAGCGGCCTCCTGCTCTACAAAAGCCGCCCCGCCGACCTGCTGATCCTCATTCTCTGCTTTCTCAGCGCGCTGAACCTCATCGACGTCGTGCTGCTGAAAGCCATCAGCCTGTTCTCCTCAGACGCCATCGTCGCCAGCTCTTGACCGGCTTCAGCCTGGGGCGCGCGGGCATGCTCGTGCTTTCCAAGGGGTTGGATGTGCTCGTCCTCTGGCTCTTCGCCAAATTCATCCGCCGTCTGCAAGGACGACAGCGCCAGCCCGGCCCAGGACCGGTGCTCGCCTTTGCCGCCTGCGGCTATCTCGCAGCGCTCTATTTACAATACACCATTCTCGGTCAAGCTCTCGCGCTCAGTCAGCAACAGATGCGCGTCAGTCTGGTGCTTGTCACGCTGCTCTTTCTCGCCTACCTCGTCTTGCGGCTGCACCTGCTCAAGGAAGCGCAGCGTCGCACCGCGCTGGAAAAGAGCCTCTTGGCGAAGAATTACGAACTCGCGCAGGCGTCCTATGCCGCCAATGCCAAGCTCTACCACGATATGCATGGTCATTTCGCACTGCTCGCGCATTATCTCGAGGGTGGTGAGATCACCGAAGCCCAGCGCTATCTTGCACGACTGACAGAAGACGCCACATCCAGAAGCGTCACGCGCTACACCGGCATCGAAGCCATCGATTTCATTCTCACGCAAAAGCTAAATGACGCGCAGGCACAGGGCATTCATGTGACAGCAAACGCTGAATTTCCCAAGGATTGCGCGATCGATCCTGTCGATCTCTGCACCATTCTCACCAACCTCCTCGACAACGCCATCCGCGCTGCAGCCGCCTGCCCAGATGGCACACTCTCGCTCTCTATCCGCCGTTTTCGCCAAACGATCCTCATCCGCGTCACAAACAGCGCTATGGCGCCACCGCGCACAGCTGGCAGGTGCTTGCTCACAACCAAACGCGACGCTGCGCACCACGGCTGGGGATTGGCGAGTGTGAAAAGCGCTGCGGAAAAATACGACGGCACGCTGGAGACCTCGTACGAAGATGGTCAGTTTTCAGCGAGCATGCTGCTCTTTTATCAATAATTCACGGACAGTTCCCCCGTCTTTTGCGGACAGTTTGGGGGGCTGTCCTTTTTTCGTAGTAAAGTGCAGCCATAGAAATCCCCACGGAGGTGACGCAAGATGAACGACAACATCCTGCTCCATGTGCAACATTTGCAAAAAAGCTATGGCAGCACACCTGTACTGAACGACGTTTCTTTTTCTCTCGAGCGCGGACACATCCTCGGCCTCATCGGCAAAAACGGCGCTGGCAAAACCACCCTCATGAAAGCACTTCTCGGCCTGAATACCCGCGTCGGTGGCCAGATCCTCTTTCGTGGCCTGCCATTTTCGCCTGACGATGCAACTGCAAAAGCCGCCATCGGTTCTCTCGTCGATGTCGTCTTCTATGACGATCTCACAGCCCGCCAAAATCTCGAAATTTCTGCACGCTACAGCGATCTGCCACCGCAGCTGCGCCAGAATCGCATTCGCGAATGGCTGGATTTTGTCGGTCTTTCCAATGCCGCGAACAAACACGTACGCACCTTTTCCTTCGGTATGAAGCAGCGACTGGCATTGGCCGGAGCGCTCCTTGCCGAGCCTGCGCTGCTCATTCTCGACGAACCCTTTGTTGGTCTAGATCCCCTCGGCTGTGAAGAAACAAAGGCACTCCTGCGCAAACTCTGCGCCGATCGCGGCACTGCCATTCTCTTTTCCAGCCACCAGCTTACAGAAGTGGAAGACCTCGCCGATGAGATCATGGTGCTCGCCGGCGGCACGATCCGTTTCTACGACACGTACGCAGCCATCAAAGCCCAGCAGGCCTCGCTCATCGACCTGCTGCGCGACTGAACAGGAGGTTATCCCTATGTCATCCATCCTCGTTTTTCGTACCGAATGCTATAAAATCCTTCATCGCAGACAGAGCCTGATCCTGCTATTACCAGCACTGTTGGCATTTCTTATTGTATTAGGACAGGCGCACGGCGTTATCACACTGGCAGCTTCAACAGCCAGCGCTCAGTCTGGAACAACACTCCTTGACACCGTTTTTCTCGTTTGGAGCGTAGAAAGTGGCCTTGGATTTGTTGGTCTGCTTTGTGTGCTTTTCGCAGCGCTTTCTTTCGCTGGTGAACGCGAGGGCGGTCAGATCAAGCTGGCCCTCTTGCGCATCGGCAAAAGGCGCGATGTCGTGCTGGGAAAGTTTCTCGCCATCGTCATAGTCTCGTTTGCCAGCATCCTGCTCACGCTGGCTGCCAGCGCTCTTGGCTATCTTCTCTTTGCACCAGAAGGACAACGTGTTTTAAGTGGCGCATGCATCTATGGTCTCTCGCTCGCAACTTTCGCCGTCAATCTGGGGCTGAATCTGCTGGAACTTTTGCTACTCCTGGCGCTGACATTTCTTCTTGGTCTCTACGCCGGACCATTTGTCACTTTTGTACTCACCATGATCGCGCTCTACGGCGCAAGTACGCTCGCTGGCGGCACAAATCTTTTCGCCAGACTTCTGCCGCTGCACTGGGCAAACACGCTGATCCTTGGTGAAAACGCTGCGGGAGCCATCTGGAGTGTGCTCTTTGCGGTGATCTCATCGTTTGTACTGCTTGCGCTCACCACCCAGCTTTTCCGCCGCTTGGATGTGCGCTAACCGCCCACTCCACCATGCGCGCACAAAGTTTTCCTCACAAAATACCAAATTTCTTAAAATTTCATATTGACAAGCGCTTTTCATCCCGCTAAAATAAATGCAAACCAAAGATGTGGAAGTAAAACCAGCACACGGCCTTATAGCGAGTCGGGGACGGTGGAAGCCTGATGGATACGCGCTGGCACAATGGGCCACGGAGGGCACTGTGAAAAGTTTGTCTTAGTAGCAGCTGACGTGACACTCGCGTTAAGGGTGAGGGATGTGTTGGCATCCTGCATGAGGTGAGCGCATATTGCGCTAAATAAGGTGGTACCGCAGAGCTTTCAAGCATCTGTCCTTAGTATAGGGACAGGTGCTTTTTTGTTTACCCGGCGCCCCTCACCACACTGGCGAACCAACAAATTCATCAAAATTTGGAGGAAAAAACCATGAAAAAGAACTCTCTCAAAAAACTCGCAGCTTCCGTACTCGCCTGCACGATGCTTGTTTCCTTTGCCGGTTGTGGAGGCGGCTCCGACACTTCCCAGGGCTCGGCCACCAGCGCTTCTGCTGAAAGCTCGGGCGATGTGAAAACCGTCGCCATCGTGCAGCAGATGGACAATCCGGCCTTCGACGATATGCGCGAAGGGCTGATCGAGGAGCTGGAAGCCAAGGGCTACGGTGAGGACAAGGTCCACATCGAATACCAGAACGCCCAGGGCGACGCGTCGAACCTCAACACGATTGTGCAGAATCTCGTGCAGGAAGAGGTGGATGTGCTCGCACCGATCGCTACTCCTGCTGCCCAGGCCTGTGTGGCTGCCGGCAGTGACATTCCTGTCTTCTTCACCTCTGTCAGCGATCCGGTTGCCGCCGGCATTATCAGCGACATGGAACACCCTGACAAAAACGCCACCGGCACCTCCAACGCCATTCCTGTGGAAGACATCTTCGCCCTCATGGAAAAACTGACGCCGGATGTGAAAACCGTTGGCATCGTCTATAACACGAGCGAAGACAACGCCGTTTCCACTGTTGAATCGGCCAAGGCTTATCTCGAAGAAAACGGCTACACCGTCGAAGAATCTGTCGTCACGAACTCTTCCGAAGTGCAGCAGGCCTGCCAGAATCTCTTCCCAAATGTGGACGCTGTCTTCATTCCAAACTCGGCAATGGTCCAGAGCGCAATGGCGCTGGTCGCTGATATCGCCGCTGAATACAAGCTGCCAACCTACGCCAGCAGCGCCGCCACTGTTGAAACCGGCGCCATGGCCACGGTTGCTATGAGCGACAAAGAGATCGGCGCCGCCACTGCGGACATGATCATCCAGTACCTCGAAGGCACCGCTGTTGAAGACATTCCATCCGTCGTCTTCCCAGCCAGCGACACCGTCCTCAACGAAGACTACATCGCTGAAATCGGCATCACCTTCCCAGATGGCGCCACCGACGGTGCAACCTTCGTTCAAACCACTGCAGAATAATCTTGCTTTCTAAGGAGATGCATTCTCATGACTCTGTTTATTGGCAGCCTGCAGCTGGGGCTCATTTACGGGTTCCTGGCGATCGGCATCTACATATCGTTTCGCATCATGAACATTCCGGATCTGACGGCAGAGGGTAGCTTCACCTTCGGCCTGGTCGTGGCGGCGGTTTTCGCTGACCTCGGCCATCCGATCCTCGGCATCGTGCTGGCGCTCGCCGCCGGCGCGCTGGCCGGGGTGGTGACTGGGGCGCTGAATGTGTACCTGCGCATTCCGGCGATCCTCGCCGGCATCCTCACGATGAGCGGGCTTTATTCAGTGAACCTGCTGACCATGGATTCCAAGGCCAACCTCACCCTCATCGGCGTCGACACGATCTTCAGCCTCACAGCGCCGATCTTCGGCGGCGATCTCGATCTGGCGAAAACCCTCGTCAATCTCGTGCTCGTGGCGCTCGCGGTCTTCCTCATTTACACCTTTTTCAAAACGCGCATCGGGCTTTCCATCCGCGCTACCGGGGATAATGAGTACATGGTCCGCGCCAGCTCCATCAACATCGGCGTCACAAAGATCCTCGCGCTGGCGCTTTCCAACGCCATCATCGCCCTTTCCGGCGGGATCCTCGCGCAGTATCAGCAGTTTGCGGATATTTCCAGCGGCGTCGGCATGCTCGTCGTCGGGCTCGCGTCCGTCATCATCGGCGAAGCTTTCCTGGGACAGCGTGGTATCCTCTGCGGACTCTGCGCCGCCGTGCTCGGCTCGATCATCTATCGCCTTCTGATCGCGCTGGCTTACCAGACGAATATTTTCCCATCCGCCGCATTCCGCCTGATCTCCGCCGTCATCGTCACAATCGCGCTGGCGATCCCGGCCATCAAGCAGCTTCTCGACATGCAGCGCAAGAGAAAGGAGAACCTGAGAGATGCTCACATTGACTAAACTCGAAAAATCCTTCTCGACAGGCTCCGGCTACGTCCACAAAGCCCTCGACGGCCTCTCGCTGAACGTCGAGAAAGGCGATTTCATCACCATCGTCGGCTCCAACGGCGCAGGGAAATCCACCCTCTTTAACGCCATCTGCGGCGATTTTTTCGTCGATCGAGGGCGCATCGCCCTCGAAGGGAAGGACATCACCTATCTGCCAGCGCACAAACGCTCGCGCATCATCGGCCGCCTTTTCCAGGATCCGCTGCGCGGCAGCGCGCCGAACATGACCATCGAGGAAAACCTCGCCCTCGCCTACACCTCCGGCCGCATCGGGCCGCTGCGCTTCCCGCTGACGAAGAAAAACCGCGACCTCTTCCGCGAACACCTCGCCCGCTTCGGCATGGGCCTTGAGGATCGCGTGAACGTCAAAGTCGGCACCCTCTCCGGTGGTCAGCGCCAGGCCCTCGCCCTCGTCATGACCACCATCGTTGTGCCCGACGTGCTGCTTTTGGACGAACACACCGCCGCCCTCGACCCCGTCAGCGCCGAAACCGTCATGCGCCTGACCAACGACATCGTCCACGAGCACAACATCACCACCCTCATGATCACCCACAACCTCGAAAGCGCCCTCCACGTCGGCAACCGCACCATCATGATGGACAGCGGCAAAATCATCCTCGACATCGCCGGCGAAGAGCGCAACGGCATGACCGGTGCAGACATCATGCAACACTACAAAAACGCCGGTGCCGTCCTTTCCGACCGCACCCTCCTCACCAGATAACGCCAACAAACAGAGCCGCCCGACGCACAACGCGCCGGGCGTTTTTCGTTTCTGTAAACCTCAATATTTTTTGCGTTTCCTTCATTAAAATGTGTCGGTATTCTCACCCACCGGCGTCAGCAGATGCCGATAGAAGACATTAGCCGTATACAGCATCGATACAGGATTGTGACACAGAGCCTTATCCTTTGTAATCATTGTCGTGACCGGTGCATGAGAGTACTTATTGAACAAGCAATCATGTCCAACACAGAGACCAATCGCCACATTCAGTTCCGTCTGTTGCTCATTGAGCAATTCTGCCTGCAAAATCGGATTGCAAATAGTTATCAATCCCTGTTCCGTTTCCTGTGGTAAGCCAATCTCTGTCTTTCGTATCCTGCCACACTTACAACTGACAGCATAAACCGTAAAACCCTGTGCTCGAAAAATCTTCGACGCTATACGCGTTTCTTTGAGCAGTCCGACACAGGTGGCAATTCCCAACTTTCTGACCCCCAGCGACCGTGCAATCTGAATGGTCTCCTCCACGCGTGTCATTCGCCCAAGCAATTCAGCCTGAGCCGCTGCTGCCATGAATCGCATATTTTCGGGGTCCTTATATTTTTTCCGAACTTTTTCCCGTACCTGTTCACTCAACTGTTTCGTCAAACAAAAAGGTGGCTCCTGCGCTGTCTCTGATGCATCTGACATACAAGCGCTTACACCGCAATCGGCACATGATAACACATTCTTCTCCCTCATCTTCATCCGCCCTTCTGAAAACAACATCTTCAATTCATCCTTCTGCCATCCAACGTGCTGCCACATGATTCTGCAAGGCTCCCCATTCATCTTCATCCGGCGGTTCCACTTCGGCCATGCTATACAGCAGTCCAAGGCTTCCATATTTACCGAGACCAAGTTTGTGATATTTGAGCAGTTCATAGTCTATGTGTATCTTTTCGCGAAACGGTCGTATAAAATCGACAATAGCGTCCAGCGCCGCTATGCTGTCATTAACCCCCGGAATGACCGGTGTGCGCACGAGAATTCGTAATTTTGGAAAATGATCACAAATATAGGCAAAGTTTTCTAGAATGCGGCCATTGTCAACACCCGTCCAGTGACGATGAGCGTCAAAATCCATCATCTTAATATCATGAATCAACACATCCACATGAGGCAGCACCATCTCCAGATTTTCCTGAGGCACATTGCCTGCTGTCTCGATAGCCGTCGATATTCCCTGACGCTTGCAAGCAGCCAGCAATGCCGCTGCAAAGGCCGGCTGCATCAGAGCCTCACCACCACTCAGTGTAACGCCGCCACCACTGTTTTGATAAAACGGATAGTCAAGCATAATTTCATCGAACACATCCTCAACACTTTTTTCTTCACCACACCAGGTCAGGGCTTCGTGGAAGCAGCAGGCGATGTCCTCCTTCTGCAGCTGCATGGCCGCTCGCCAGTCAATGCGAATGCCGTCCTCACTGTCAGCGCTGATGACGCCGGCCAGCTGTGGTGCCTTCAGGCAACGGCCGCAGGCGCTGACGCCGACGCATTTGCGGCGGTCAAATTCCAGCTGTGGCTTGCGTTCAAGATTTTCCGGATTGGAACACCAGCGACAGCGCAGGCTACAGCCTTTCAGAAACACCGTGGTGCGGATGCCCGGCCCGTCGTGATAGCAATAATGCTGAATGTTGGTAATCATGCCTTTCATGACACTCTACCTCCTCCTAAAATACAACGCCCGGAATCAGTCCGGGCGTTCGTTTGACAAAAATTCTTATGCACTGTGTTCGGTGCGGTCGATGATTTCGTTCTGCACACCTTCATGCAGTCTGACGAAGAAGGCGCTGAAGCCGGCCACACGCACCAGGAGATCTTCATGATTCTCCGGATGAATCTGTGCATCCTTGAGTTCTTCGGTGCTGACGCAGTTGAACTGAATGTGATTACCGCCAAGATCCATGAAAGATTTCACAAGGTTGATTACCGCATCGGCACCCTCTGGGGTGTCGAACTGGTCCTTAACGATGCGCACATTGAGATGAGCGGCGTCGAAGGCTGGTGCATCCTGCGCCAGAGCGGCATCGCCGACGAGGACGGAAACGCCTTTCTTATCGGTGCCGACCTGGGCAGAGAGGCTGCCGTCGGTGAGGGCGACGCCTTTCTTGCGGCCGGTTGGCAGGGCGCCGGTGAACATGCCGTACTGGTTGTGGACGCTCTTGGAGAAGGTGTCTGGACGGGCATCGTGGCCAAGGAAGTCGTTGCCAGCTTTTTTGTAGGAAGCCAGTTCGTCCTTGAAGAAACGCTGTGCGATGGCACGCACGCCCTTGTCGCCGTTGCCATGCTTTGGTGCATTGAGGCAGAGTTTCTGGATTTCTTCGTAGCCTTCGAAATCGGCCTTGAGCGCGGCGATGAGCTCCTTCATACTGACCTTCTTCTCGTCGTAGACGAGCGCCTTCACAGCAGCCAGCCCATTGATGGCATCGGTGGCACAGGCGGAAGTGTAAGAAGTCATGCTGTACTTCGTGCCGCCGCTCCAGACATCCTTGCCGCTCTCCAGACAGCCATCCAGCAGGGCCGAGCGAATTGGCAGCGGCAGAAATTCGGACTGAACAATGTTGCCGAGGCGGTTGTAGTCGCGAATCACATAGTTGAGGTAATCGAGCTGGGCTTTGAACGCCTGATAAAAATCTTCGAAGGTTTCAAAGCTTTCAGGGTCACCAGTTTTAATGCCGACCTGCTCATCAAACAGCGGATCGTAGCCGTTGTAGAAAACGAGCTCCAGCGGCTTGGCCAGGTTGATGCTTCCTTCGCCCAGGAAGGAGGACTGATTGACTAGCCCCGTGGCCACGCAGCCAAAAACGCCAGTGCGGCGGCAGTCTTCGAGGGTGGCGCCATATTTCGAGTAGGCGTTCAACGAGCGCATGACAGCGACGTCGGCATTCATGAATTGAGGTTTACCGTTGCCGCTGGCGACCGATTCCATGGCTTTTTTCATCAGGCCTGGCTGCATGCGGCTGTGGTAGAACAGCGCGATCTGCGGATGTGGCATGTGCAAACGTTTGTCTGCCTCGAGGATGAGATAATCCATTTCAGCCGTGGCGTCCTGGCCGTCTGGCGTGTAGCCGCCAACATTGATGGTTTCGCCAAGGTCGGCCGAGTTGCTGTCCTGGAATTCCTGGCCGTAATAATAGTTGATATCGTTCTGTTTGAGGAAGAGATGCTCGAGCATGTAGATGGCTTCTTCCTCGTCCACCATACCGGCTTCACGATCCTTGAGATAGAACGGTTCAAAGATCTGGCCAAGGTAACCTTGTGCATGGGCGCAGCCCACCTGCTCGATTTCTGCACAAATATGCATCATCCATTCACACTGCATTGCTTCACGTAAGGTTGTTGCTGGATACTCTGGCACACGGCGGCAAATCTGTGCCTTCGTCAGCAGCTCCTGTTTCTTCGCAGAATCGCTCTCATCGGCAGCCATCTGCTCGGCGAGATCGGCATACCGGTTGGAGTAGGTGATGATGGCCTCTAGCGCAATCTGCACGCCTTCGTAGAAATTGTACTGTTCCTTGTTGGCGCTCAGCGGCTCGATGCGTTTGGCACGTTCTTTTGCCTCATCAATCAGCGACCGCAAACCACGAGTGATGGCTTTTTCATAGTTAACGTTGCCACCGCCAGCCGGGAAGTCCTGGGTGCTGCAGCCAGCGCTGCCGTTGAGGAAGTTGCAGACCGTGCCCGTCTTCTCTTCCCAGCGCTTCGCCGTGCGATATTTCAGGCAGCGTTTTTCCCAGAAAGCAATGCACTGGTCCACCGCTTCCTGCTCCTCGGCGGGAATTTCGAAAGTCGCGTCCTTGATGCAATCGACGTTCCATTCCGGATAGAAATAAAATGCGCCTGGCTTGCCGGCGAGGGAGCCAACGAAGAGGTTGTCATCAACGTAGAGGGTCTTCGTCGCTAACAGCCTCTCAAAGAAACGGGCGCGGATCACGCTGGCAGGCATACCGGCATATTCTTTGTAGATGTCGTTGAGCACATGCACGCGTTCGTAATCCACCGTCTGTGGCAATTCGATCGTTTCCTTTCTCAGACGATCGACGAGTCCATCCTGAATGTTGACATAGGTTCCCATAATGATTCCTCCTTAAAAATTTGTGGGAAAGCAATTCTGTTGCTACAAGCATAGAGCAAAAGTTTCCATCGCGGTAGCATACAAAATTTTTTCTTATTACTACCATTTGTTATAACAGTGGTCAGATGATGGCCGCGAGCACAAAGTATGCCGGTATCATCACCACGGCAAAGCATGCACAGACAAGACAACCCAGCACAAACTGATTTTTGAAGCTAATCAGCTCGCGATGCGAAAAGACGATCGCCGCCGGTGTCGTCGCAGCAGGCGTGGCCATCGCGATGAAGCCGCAGACCAGCAACGTGATCATCAGCGCATCGAGATTCAGCTGCGGATAGAGCCCCGACAGGGACACGCCGAAAATGATGAAAGTCAGTGGCGCCACGAAGTTATTCATAAAGTTTGTGAACACGATCGTGCCAATGACCAGCATGGCAATAAATGCCACGAATGGCAGCCCACTCAGCAGTGGTTCCACCAGCGCCTGCATGGTCGCACTGAAACCGATCTCTTCGTTGCCGATGGCTGGAAGAATCACCACACAACCGGTGTACATGAAATAGGTGTCCCAGCTGAAACGCGATCCAACTTTGCGAATATCCAGCAGCATCTCCCCTTCGCACGGCGTGCACATCATCAGAATGACCAACCCGAAGGAAACACCGCCCAACCCCAGCGTCGATAGCACATTCATCACCGCGTTGTCGTAGCTGCTGCTGATGCCTGCGGCGAAGAGCAGCACCGTCATCACGAGCATGTAAATGAGAATCAGCTTCTGACGTTTCGTTGGCGCTGGTTTCTCAATGACCGAGCGCTCCGGATCGAAGAAAGACAGATCCACGCGCAAAATAAACTTGCCGATGAGCACATAAACCAGGTTGATTATCAGACAGAGGCAGAACGCCGCCACCGCCACCTCGGTAATCGAAAGGGTGCTGTCCGGATTAAGCCCCTGGTAGGATGCCAGCATCAACAGCGGCGTCGCCTTGAACGGTAGGGCGATTTCGCCGATACCGGCACATAGCACAATGCCCGCTAGAACGAAACTGTTCGTTTTATGATGCGGCGGCACACCAGCTGCCTTGGCCATGACGCGGTAGAATTCGATGTACATGATAACAGTAATGATCGAATTGCC
>ERZ1034897.973-NODE-973-length-12141-cov-4.308125_pt1 | contig 12141 bp, 8 predicted proteins | sample MGYA00520629_ERZ1034897 | MGnify/ENA primary metagenome ERZ1034897 (study PRJEB33766, sample SAMN09781789) | gut metagenome | biome: gut microbiome | host: Homo sapiens | place: Madagascar | study: EMG produced TPA metagenomics assembly of the PRJNA485056 data set... | reverse complement strand
GCCTGGATCTTTACGATGGCAGCGCCGCCAAGAGCACCACAGCCGGCAAGAAGATGACGAATCTCGTCGCCGTTTCGGCAGCGCAGCAGAAGCCTGCGAGCATCAAGCTCAGCCATCGCTGGCTGGATGAAAACGGTCAGCCGCTGACTGGCGTGAAAACGCCGTCGCTGTCTTTCGCGCTTTATCCGGAAAATGCAGCAGCAGACGCTCAGCCGCTGGCAACCTATGCGCTCAACGAAGCCACTGGCAATGTGGCCTTCACCCTCTTTGACGACGAGCAGAGCTATCGCGTTGTGCCAGTGCTGACTGGCGAGACCGAAGGCTTTACCGTTGGTCAGGCGCAGACATTCAGCCTCAAGGGCGACCAGGGCGCCGTGATCCATCTGGATTTTGTCACCACCTATAAAAATGAAACACCAGCCCACGATCCGCAGCCAGCTTCTGTGCCACTGGGCGCAGATGTGAGCCTTGGCGGCAAAGCACCGAAGGATGGCGTGTTCACCCTTCTGCTCAAGGATGAAGCGGGCAATATCCTGCAGTCCAAAACGAACGTCGGCGGCGTGGTGAATTTCGACGCGCTGACCTTCGACAAGGAAGGCAGCCACAATTACACGATCAGCATGCAGGCAGGCAGCGATTCTGCCATCGCCTATGACAAAACCGTCTACAAAGTCAAGGTCGACGTGAGCCTCGGCGAAGATTACACGGCCACCGTGACTTACGAAAAGGACGGCGTCATCTATACAGGCTTGCCAGCCTTCGCTGCGCAGAATGTGACAACGCCATCGACGACCACGCCGACCAAGACCGTATCTGTGACGGTCAACAAAGTCTGGAAGAACGACAAATCCTCCAGCCGTCCAAGCTCCGTCAAGATGCAGCTTTATCGCGACGGCAAGAGCTACGGCAGCAGCGTTACCCTCAACAGCGACAACGGCTGGAAATACACCTGGAGCAATCTCGACGCTTCCTATAAATGGACCGTCAACGAGCCATCTGTGCCATCCGGCTACAGCAAAAAAGTGTCGAACAGCGGCAACAGCTGGACAGTGACAAACACCGCGAAGAGCTCAAGCTCGCCGAAGGTGACGACGCCGACGATCAAATCCGGCACTAAAACAAAGACGAGCGACAACGACAACGATAAATCGTCCAAGGATCGCAGCACGCCAGAGACCGGCGACAATTCCAATGTCCATCTTCTGGGCACCGTCGCCATCATCTCTCTCAGTGGCATGGTGGTCATCGCAGCAGTCTGGCTTCTGAGCCGACGTCGTCTGCATTAATTTCTGACAGAACCGACGGTGGCGCGTCTTGCACGTGCCACCGTTTTCTATTTCCAGGGAGGTGGAGCCATGGCTTCCTCAAAGGGTAAGCGTCGGCTGCTGGCGCTGCTCTTCGTTCTTTTCGCCTGCGTTTTCTGTGTTTCGGCAGGAATGCTCGGCTGGCAGCTTTACCAGGATAAAAAATCTGCCGATGCCTTCGACGCGCTGCGCGCCCAGCAGGAACAGCAGCGCGCTCAGGCCGATGCAGACGCAGCCGCCGCTGCTACAGCGCTTGCTGCCGGCTACGACAGCCTGCACAGCCAGAACGCCGATTACGCCGGCTGGCTCACCGTTGGCGGCACCGCCATCGATTATCCTGTGATGTGGACGCCGAGCGAGCCGGAATATTATCTGCGCCGCGCCTTCGATCAGTCGTCGTCCGCGACCGGCACGCCGTTTATCGGCGAAGGCTCAGACATCGACAGCGATTGTCTGATCATTTATGGCCACGAAATGCACAACGGCACCATGTTCGGCGAGCTCGACCGCTACGCCGACGCCGCTTTTGCTGCGCAGAAGCAGCCGATCAATATCTACACGCGCAAAGAAATGCGCACCTATGAAGTTTTCGCCGCCGTGCAAACGCGCATCCTCAGCGATGGCGAGGAAGGCTACCGCTACTATAACGCCGCCGGTCCACTCGATCAGGCCGGCTTAGACGCCCTCGTCGGCTGGCTCAAGCAAAACGCCCTCTACGACACCGGCGTGACGCCAAATTTTGGCGAGCAGATCCTCATCCTTTCCACCTGCAGCTACCACACCGAAAACGGCCGCTTTCTCGTGGCCGCGCGGCGCATTGGCTGAAAATCACAACAGCCTGCACCACTCTCGCAAATCGCGAAAGTGTTGCAGGCTGTTTTTTTGCTTTTAAGCGTGCGCATATCAGAGGAAAGGGCACGCATGAGAAAAAAAGAACAATTAAAGGTTGACTTGAGCTAACAATGAGGAGTATACTGTGGTCGTGGTTAACCAAAGCGAACTGAAATACAAATACAAGGAGGAACTTCTATGATCAAACCGAAAAAACCCATTGCTTTCGTCTGCGCGGCAGCCTTGCTGTTGAGTCCGACCGGCGCATTGGGTGCATCTCCGTCAGATTTTGTTGACTTTCCCAACGATTGGTCGCAAGGCGCGATGACTGCAGCAGTGGACAATGGGCTGCTTGGCGGTGTAGGCGATGGGCGCATTGCTCCGCAGGGCGAAGTAACGCGCGCACAGATGGCAGCGATCATCAATCGCGCTTTCGGAGCAGAAAAACAGGCGTCGCTTAGTAGTTATTCAGACGTCGCAGCGGATGCCTGGTATGCTGTGGATATGGCGAAAGCTGTGCAGATGGGCACGTTCTCAGGCACAGGCAATGGGCTGCTCGAGCCGGATCGCGCCATCACCAGGGAAGAGGCGTTTTCGGTGCTGGCGCGTGCGTTTGCGCTGGAGGCTGGTGACGATTCGTCGCTCGCCAGTTTTTCTGACGGCGCGCAAGTGTCGAGCTGGGCGAAAGGGAGCGTTTCAGCGATGGTTGCGGCCGGTTACGTCAACGGCTCTGACGGCAATCGTCTGAACCCACAGCAAAGCATCACCCGCGCAGAATTTGCTGCCGTGATGAGCAACCTTGTGGCACAGTATATCGATGCGGACAGCACGCTGAACCGCTCGCTGGAAATCGACGGCAATGTCATCGTGCGCGGGAATGTGGATCTCTCTGGCTACACCATCAACGGAGATGTCATCATCGCCGATGAAGCCGCCAACGTGACGCTTGACGGCGTCACCGTAAACGGCCGCCTTGTCGTACGCGGCGCATCCGACAACCTGACCATCAGCGACAGCACCACGGACGGCGTCATCATCACCAATCCAAACGGCGCCAGCGTGCTGAAAACGGACAATGCAAGCGATCTCGGCACCGTGACCGCCCTCGGCGACCTCACCTTAAGCGGCGGCCAGCTCGACCGCCTCACCATCGCAGAATCGGCCACCATCACTGTTGAAAAGGACGCCAGCGTATCGACCATCACCGTCAGCGCCGATGACGTCACCATCAACGGCGCAGGCAAAGTAGAAAAAGTCCAGGCCAACGCGGACAACGTCCATGTCAACGTAGAGGACGCCGAAGTCACCGCCGGTAAAGGCACCAACGGCGTCACCGCAGGCGATACAAGCGTTGCACCTGGCGAAAGTGCTGCGGTTTCTGGAGCCAGCGACAACGATAGTGAGAACACCGGCAGCAACACCGGCAACGGCGGTTCCACCAGCGGTAACACCGGCGGCAGCAACGATAACCCTGGCACCACCCCTGGCGGTGGCGAAAGCACCGGCGACAACACCAACCCTGGCGGCGGTGAAGAAACCCCAGCCGCTGCGATCATCAACGCTGAAGCCACCAAACTCGTCGATCTCGGCTGGAGCCAGTATGTCACCGTACAGTTCACCAAAGGACACACGCTGAAAAATACCATCCTCTCCATCGACGGCACCGACATAACCAAAGCATGCACCCCTGTCACCGACGACGGCAGCATTGTGAAGTGGGAGATCACCGACCTTAACCCGGCTCAGCTCGTTGCAACAAGTGCCGGCGAGAGCCAGACCGACACCCTCTCGAACAATGCGTCGCCGAAGAAACCCGAGGTTGTCACCGACAGCGCGCCAGATTATATGATCGCGCATGGGGCTGTGGCTGTGTGGGATTATCACCTCACCAACTATGACAAAGACGGCAATGTGCGCATCGAACCGTCAAAGACCACCTTTAATATCAGCGGCGAAACAGCCAGCGATGTGCCGGCCTTCTACAGCGCCGATGCTGAGTTGAGCGCGCAGGGGTCGGGCAGCGTAACGATTAAATTTGCGCAGAAAACCGACGCCGACAAAGCCTGGTTTGCTGCTGTGCCGCAAAATGGCGCCCTCAAACTCGTCGCCTATAATGAAAATCAAAATGTGCTGAACGACAGTCTGAACTACACCAAAAACAGCAACGGCACGCTCACCATCGCCCTCGGTCAGACGAACTTCACCAGCAACGGCCGTTACTATGTCAGCGTACGGTCCAGTGGTCATGATACCGCCCTCGTGCCAATCCACGTGGTGAATGAAAAAGAGCCAAGCCTGGAACTGAGCGGCTCCGGCACGATTGTCAGCGGAAAAAACGTGTCCTTTAAGATCAACGACATGACGTTCGGCGTCACCAATCCGACCTATGCCGCCGAGCTGACCCGTCCGGACGGCACCACTGTTTCACTTGAAATGATCACCGACTGGTATCAGATCGGCGACAGCCTCTTCCTCTACAACGATACCAATAACAACATCCCATACAACGGCAGCTACACCCTCACCGTCCATTCCAATGGTTTCAAAGATATGCGCATCACCTTCACCGTCACAGACGGCCAGGCCGCACCAAAAACTGCCAGCCGCAGCGCGCGCAGCCTGAATGTGGATGCAGTCAGCCGCGCAACCTCCACAGGCGGCACTGGTGGCGGTTCTTCTGAAGGCGGCAGCGTGACCATGTCTGCCGATCTGAAATTTGACGCCGATTTGCTCATCAACGCCAAGCTTCTCGTTGATCTCGGCATCGCAAACGACGATGCCAAAGCCATCAACGACCGCTGGGAATACGAGATGAGCGGCTGGGACAGCGTCTGGAGCGACAGCGAAGACAAAGGCTATAAATGGAACGACTACATCACCGCTGTCAGCAACGCAAGAACCCAGGGCGAGTACCTCACCTTTGCAGAATATGCCGAAGACGCAGAGTGGGACAGCAATGGCGCACCATATGCCATCAAGAGCGTCCTTGAAGACAACCTGCTCGGCGAAACACAGTACAACGGCTCTTGGGTCGGTCAGACTGCGCCTGGCCTGACGCTGGTTGACAGCAACGGTCAGCCTATCGACGCTGTCACGGAAGGAAACGACATCATTCTCAAGGGCGACGCTGAGTATCTCAAGAAGGTTGACAGTCTCAATGTCAACAACTGGTCGCTCGATCTGCCGGAAAGCGATTACTCGATCGACGGCGACACCCTCACTATCAAAAAAGACGCGCTTGGGCTGGAAAATCCAGGCAGCAACAAGATCGTGCTTTACGCCGACGGCTACCGTGCCAATTATCTCAACGTCACCATGAGCAAAAATCTCGAAACCGGGCTGTCTCTCGTAGTACCAGATAACATCAATCGTGGAGATAATCTCCGCATCGAGGTAACCGGCTCCACGGGCGATTTTGGCAAACACCTTACCACCGTCACCCTACAAAAACCGGATGGCAGCACGACATCCATCTATCCATACGGCGTTGGCAGTTATGACGACGATTATTACCAGTTCAGCAATAACAACGTCGTAACCATCGTCGACAAGGATGGCAGCGTCTTTGATCAGGATGGCAAATACACTGTTACCCTGGACGCCCGCTACTACAACAGCCTTTCTGCAACCTTCAACGTCAGCGGCGAAGCGAAAACCGCACCACAAGCCACCGATGCTGAAAAGAGCGGTGAAAATTATGTCATCCACTTTGGCGACAGCGCTACAAGCGACTGGAAAAATGCCATTACCAGCATCACCGTAAACGGAAAGCCTTATAGCGAAAAAGACGCCATCAGCGCACTGAACAAAAACGGATATTGCTGGGATAATACTTATGGAACTCTTGACCTGACGCTTCAGGGACATAGCTTCACCCAGGAAGAAAACACCATCGTCATCAAAGCCACCGGCTACGCCGACACAACCATCAAGGTAACGAACGAAGGCAGCCTTGTCGGTGCACCGGAAGAGCCCGGTGATGAAGCAAAGCCAGCACCAGCAGCGCCAACAGCCACTGTTGATGAAAGCGGCAATGTTAAACTGACGTTCGACGCACCGGACAGCACCTGGCGAAGCAAGGTCTCCGCTGTCAAGGTCAACGATACCGCCTACACGAAATTCGATGATTTGACTGGCGACCCTGGTGAAAATCAGTACGAATGGCAGGAAAGCAAAGGACAGGGTATCGACACCCTCTATCTCGATAAAACCTCTTTCAACACTGGCGACAACACCGTGGTCATCTCTGCTGAAGGCTACGAGGATTTGACGGTTAACGTCAATATTAAAGATAACGAGGAACCTGGTGGAGAAACTAGCATCCTTGAAGTTCCTAATATTTCAAACTATGGTTGGAGTTCTAATATCATCTACTTCGATCAGAATGGTACAAACGAAGCCGCTCAAAGCTATCTGAATGCTTTGAGTGAAAGCGGCAAGGTCACCGTCAACGGCACCGAATACAGCAAATCCGATTATTCATCCTGGCTAGAGGATAATGAGTACGGAATTGTTAATGGTACCGACAAACAGATCAAATTAGATGGCGCTGCTTTCGACTACAAGAAAGACAATACCATTGTCATTGAAGTGGAAGGGTATAAAACACTGACCGTCACTGTTCACAGCAATGGTTCGTATACAGCCACCACCAGCAAACCAGACGATAGCACTTCCAGTTCGGATTCCGAGCAGGAAAACAGCAAGGAAGCACCTCAGCCAGGAGACTTTGAGAAAGACACCATGGGCTTTGGCGGCAACAAATTGCACTTTTATTACGATCGTGATAACGAATCGCTCGTAATGGAATATCTCCAATCCATCACGGATGTCACTGTAAATGGAAGCAAATACACCACCGGTGACGGCGGTTGGGGCATAGCCGATAATGTATTTGACAATTCTTCAGCAGCTAATACTGATAAATATCTCGAACTTTCTACAAATGCTTTCAAGAATGATGGTACTGATACCATCACCATCTCTGCCGAAGGCTATAAAGATCTCACCATCACCATCGATAAAGATGGTAACATCGTAAAATAATCCCTCATAGAAAAACAGCCTGCAACACTCTCGCAGAATCGCGAAAGGGTTGCAGGCTGTTATTTTGCTCAGATGATGCGGGTGGCGCGCTCGTCGGATTCTTCCAGCGGGCTGTTGCCGCCTGGATCGTCGATGAGCGTGAAGGATGCGCCTTCGTCCTTGTAGATGCCGGAGGTGATGGTGATGTCTTTGCCTGTCGGCGTGACGGAGCCGGTGTCGTCGATGAAGATGGCGTCAAAATCGATGCGGTGATCGTCCCAAAAATCGATCGCCTCGTCCTTGCCCATGACGTAGAGCGCTTCGGCGAGCGCTGCTGCCAGCGGACCGTCTTTGCTCGAGACGCTCACCGATGCCAGGCTGGTGTCGGCAGGCTCGCCGCTGCGTGGATCGATGATGAGCCGGTAGCTGCGTCCGCCGGATTGCACGGTTTGCTGATAGAGCCCGGCGTTGAAAACGGCGTCGCTGAGGGTTTGGTAATTGGCGATGACGCGCTCTGGATCGGCAGGATTTGGGATGCTGATCGTCCAGGCGCTGTCACGCGGGCTTGTTGAGTAGCAGGCGATGCCGCCGCCTTCGAGCAGACCGGCGTCACCGTTGGCGAAGCGCGCTTTGTCGATGTCGAGGTTGACAAAACCGCGCTCGAGGTTGTAGTCAGAGAATATTTTGCGCACGCGGTCGGCGATATAGCCGCGCGCGATGCTGTCGACATTGACGCGCACGCCGTCGGGGATGGTGATGCGGTCGCCGCTGATCTTGATCTTGCTGTCGTCCACCTTGTCCAGGAGCGGCGTCAGCTCAGCATCCGTCGGCACGCGGTCGGCGCTGGCTGCAAGCCGCCAGGCGTCGAGCAGCGGTGCCGCTGTGCAGCTGTAGAGTCCGTCTGTTTCGGCAGAAATTTCTTTTGCACGCTCCAGCAGCGCCACGGTGTCGGCGTCGGCTGTGATGCTGCCTTCGGCGTTGAGCTTCGCAATGTCGCCATCGCCGTCGTAGGCGAAGAGCGCATCCAGCCGTTCGATCTCGCGCTCCGCTGCCGCCAGCGCTGGCCGCGATTCACTGCCCTGAGCGCCGATGAGGATCGAAGTGCCCAGCGCCTGTGTCTGCTGTGTGTGCAGCACCTCGCCAGTATGGCGCATGCCCAGCAATGTTCCGATCACCACACAAAACAGACAGAGCGCGATCAGCGCCTGCAGGCGGCGTCGTTGTCGTCGATTCATGATTCGTTTCCTCCTTGTCTCTCAATAATGTATCAGCGCGCGCCCGTGGTGTCAAGGGGCTGAGAATAAGGTGCTCATAAAAAAGTGCTCGCATTTTTACGAGCACTTTTTACGCGCGCGGCAGCCGTGTGAGCACGGCGCCGGCGACCAGCCCTGTAAAGCAGCCGCTGATGAGTCCGCTTATGAGCAGCGCTGGCAGATACCAGAGCACATCCGCTGTGCCGAGCACGAGGATTGCTGCCAGGATCTGGCCGATGTTGTGGCAGACGGCGCCGATCATCGAGAGCAGCCATAGCTTTTTCAGCGGGATGCGCGGATAGAGCAGGGCGCAAACGGCGTAGCAGAAGAGTCCGCCGCTGAGGCTGAAAAGCATCATCAGCATCTGCCCGGAAAAGATGCTGCCGAGAAAAATGCGCACCACGAGCACCATCAACGCATCGCGTCGACCGTAGAGATAGAACGTGACGAGGGTGATGATGTTTGCCAGTCCGAGTTTTACGCCAGGAATGGCGACGAGTGGCGGGATCTGCGCTTCGACGAGAAAAAGAATGAGCGCAACGGCGGTGAGCAGCGCCAGCTGCGTCAGGCGTGTGGTGTGAGAATGTGGCGTGTTCATGGTGCGTTCCTCGCTATCCGGCGACGGCGTCGACGCCGTTCGCATCTGCAGAAAAGGTGATGCTCAGTTTATGCGGCAGGCAGACGATCGGCTGCGGTCCGTGGCTGCGCACGCCTTGATGCACGCAAACCTGATCCGGACAATCGGCGCTGATCACAGCGATGCCTTTCGGCGAAACGCGGATCGTATTCTCCGCGCCGGGCGCGCCGACGGTGAACGTTTCTGTTTCGCGCACCTGGCTGAGAGCGTATTCGGCGATGACTTCTCCGTCCAGCGTGATCGTGGCGATCGTTTCATCGGCGCCGCGCAGCCAAAACCAGTACACACTTCCGGCTGCGATCACGAGCACGAGGGCCAGCGCAGCGAGCAAAAATCTGCGCCGCTTCATGAGACGACCTCCGCTGCGCTGCCGTCTGACAGGGTGAGCGCGTCTGCGATCCCTGCGCTGACGGTGACTGCGCCGTCATCTGCAAGCAGCACCATATCAAAGTCGTCGCGATTGGATCGCCAAAATTCAACTGCCGCCTCTTTTCCCATAATAAAGAGCGCCGTCGACAGTCCGTCCGCCAGCGTGCCGTCGTCGGAAACGATCGTCACCGAGCTGAGTCCGCTTTCCGCAGGATAGCCTGTGCGTGGATCGATGATGTGGTGATAGACGACGCCGTCCTGCTCAAAATTGCGCTCGTAAGCGCCAGAGGTGATCACTGCCTTGTCGTCAATCTCGAGGGCGGCGAAAAGCGCACGCTCGTCCGCCGGATCCTGCAGACCGACGCGCCAGAGACTGCCGTCCGGTTTTGTGCCCAGCGCTTGCACATTGCCGCCGAGGGAGAGGATGCCGTTTTCGACGCCATTTTCGCGGAAAATTTCCATCACCCGCGCCGATGTGAAGCCTTTGGCAATGCCGCCGAGATCCACCTTCGCGTCGGCGGGGATCGTGACTGTGCTGTCAGAGATCGCGATCTCTTCGTCATCAACGCGCGCCAGGAGCGCAGACAGCTCCACTCCATCCGGCACGCGATAATCGCCGCTCGTAAATCCCCAGGCATCCATCAGCGGCGCGATCGTCGTTGAAAAAAGTCCGTCTGTTGCCGCGGAGATTTCCTTTGCGCGCGTCAAAAGCGCCAGCGTGTCCGCAGAGGCTGTGATCTGCTTTTCCGCATTCAGCTGCGCGATCTCGCCGTCGCTTGAAGCGATCGACCAGAGTGCATCCAGCCGCTCGATCTCGGCGACAGCCGCGTCCAGCGCCGCGTCTGCGTTTTGCCCACAGGCTTCCAGCGTCATCACCGTGTCCATCGCGTAGACTTCACGCGACTGTGACGATTCTTCTGCAGATGTCTGCGCACTGCAGCCAGCAAGCATCAGCGCTGCAACGAGCAGACCACCGATGAATAATCGTTTCATCCTGCATCCCTCCTTTGTAGTTATTCTAGCCTTACCGCCGCGCGCTGTCAAGGCGCGACGCTTTCTCTTGCAAAATCGTCGGCATTGGTCTACACTAGAAAGAAAAAATCTGCCCGGCGGCAGATTTTTCTTTGCTGTTTATAATGAAAGGAAGGATCTCTCATGATCGAAGATATTCTCGCATATAACAAGCAGTTCGTCGCCGAAAAGGGCTACGAAGAATTTGTCACCGACAAATATCCCAACAAAAAGCTCGCCATCGTCACCTGCATGGACACCCGCCTGATCGAGCTCTTGCCGGCTGCCCTCGGCATCAAAAACGGCGATGCCAAGATCATCAAAAACGCTGGCGGTGTCATCTCCAGCCCCTTCGGCAGCGCCATGCGCAGTCTGCTCATCGCCATTTACGAGCTCGGCTGCGAAGAGATCATGGTCATCGGCCACACCGACTGCGGCGTCAGTCACATCGACAGTGACCGCATGATCGAAGAGATGAAGGCGCGCGGCGTCAGCGTCCACGATATCGACATCATGCGCTACTGCGGCGTCAAATTCGAGCGCTGGCTCGCTGGTTTTGAGACGGTGGAAAAATCCGTCGCCGAATCCGTCGACGTCGTCATCAACCATCCGCTCGTACCGAAAGATATCCACGTTTCCGGCTACGTCATGGACAGCGTCACCGGCGCGTTGTCCCTCGTCTGCGACCACCAGCCGGAGAAATGAGCCAGCCATGAACCTGCTCATCATTGGCGATTATCCCGTCGCCACCCAGGCGCGGATGCGCGCCGCCTTTCCGACAGAGTGGCAGGTCACCATCGCTGCGTCCGATGCCTGCGCGCCGCATCTCGCCGACGCAGAAGCAGTGATCCCTGAGCATGTTCTCGTCGACGACGCTTTTCTCGCACAGGCGCCGCGGCTGCGTTTTGTCCAGGTCGGCGCCGGCTATGACAACGTCGATCTTGCCGCCTGCAGTCGGCGCGGCGTGCAGGTTTGTAACGCCGCCGGACTCAATGCCGACGCCGTCGCCGAGCATGTGATGGCGCTTCTGCTCTGTCACTACAAAAACATCTGCCTGCTCAACCAGTTTATGCGCATCGGCGGCAGCGCCCCGTTGCCGGATTATCATGGCGGCGAGCTTAGCGGGCGCACCCTCGGGCTCGTCGGACTTGGACACATCGGCCGCGCCGTCGCCGTGCGCGCGCAGGCGTTTGGTCTGCGTGTGCTCGGCTGGAGCTATCGGCCTATTGAGATTCCTGGCGTTGCGCCCGTATCGCTTTCGCAGCTTTTCGCAGAAAGCGACATCGTTTCGCTGCATGTTCCGCTCAAAGCCAACACCCGCCATCTCATCGACGATGCCGCGCTCGCGCAGATGAAGCCCGGCGCCCTCCTCATCAACACCGCCCGCGGCGGACTCATCGACGAAGCAGCGCTCGTTCGCGCTCTGCAGCATGGAACGCTCAGCGGTGCCTGTCTCGATGTGTTCGCCGAAGAACCGCTCCCGGCAGGCAGCCCTTTGCGCCAGCTCGACAACGTCATCCTCACACCACACACCGCCGGCTATCCCGACGGCCCGAAATTCCACGCAAAACGTATCGCCTATTTCGCCGCGAATATCCAGCGCTGGCTCGCCGGCGACGAGCCACAGGGAAAACTAAACTGACGCATAGCGCCCAATTTCGGGCGCTGTTTTTGCGCGCTGGCGAAACTTTACATAAACTTCATCAAATAC
>ERZ1034897.972-NODE-972-length-12149-cov-5.392509_pt1 | contig 12149 bp, 13 predicted proteins | sample MGYA00520629_ERZ1034897 | MGnify/ENA primary metagenome ERZ1034897 (study PRJEB33766, sample SAMN09781789) | gut metagenome | biome: gut microbiome | host: Homo sapiens | place: Madagascar | study: EMG produced TPA metagenomics assembly of the PRJNA485056 data set... | reverse complement strand
CCTGCTCGAAGAAGACGGCGACAGCGACGATCTTTCAGAAGATCCAATGCAGGAGCGCCGCAAAAAACTTCTGACAGCGACCGCGCTGATCATCGGCATCCTGCTCGCAGCGATCGCCGCTGTGTATCTCTTCACCGATTTCTTCGACACCACACCGCAGACCGATCCAGCGGAGCAAGTCAAAAACGCCGACACCATCGCGCCGGACACCAGCCTGGCAGAAGATACCATCGTTGGTCACTGGCGCCACTACAACGAAGGCAGCGTCATCGAAAAAATCGGCACCGCCCAGTATCGCTGGACCATCGGCGACAAGGTTTATCCGCTTGATTTTGCCGACAACAAATACACCTACGAAGATGAAAACGGCAACACCTACATCTTTGTGCTCACCGACGCCGACCACATCCAGCTCGCCGCATCGAGCGACAAATCCGGCGGACTGATCACAAATCCGGCGTTTGAATCCAACTACATCGCCGGCCGCGTTGGCCAGGACGGCACCATGGCCGAAAGCATGAGCGTCAACGGTGACGCCTTCAACATCGTCGGCAAAACCTACGCTGAGCTCGCCGGCACCTACGGACCAGGCTCCCTTTCCGTCATCGGCGACGATCAATACATCGTCTTCCGCGGCGAAGGCGGCAATTTCGCCGTGCAGTTCCAGGGCGAAACTGTCCCACTGTCTGCTCAGGCGCAAAAAGATTATGATCTGACGCCGCTCCTGTCCGGCAGCCAGAGCTACAGCGTCGTGCCAATGAGCTACGACAATACCACACCAGTCGTCGACACCACACCAAACGGCACCACCGATCCATCGACCGGTGGTGATACCAGCGGCAGCGGTACCAGCGGTGGGAGCACCACAAACGGCGGCACCACCACACCACCGCCAAGCACGACAACCGATAACAACACGACCACCAACGACGAGGAAGAAGAAACGGAATACACCGTCGAGATTCCAGATATGCCAACCTTCCCTTCCACCTCTGCGGTGGCAACCGGCGTCGTCTGGGCCGATCTCGGTTTTGTCATCAATAATGCACCGGACACCATGACCGTTGAAGATCTCTCGGCCGTACTGGGGATCGCCCTGGAAGTCGGCACAGCGCCGGCCAACGACAGCGGATTTTCCTTCTACGGCATGGACGAAGGCTATTTCGCCGGCACCTACGCTTACGGCGACCATTCCTTCTACATCAGCGGCTACGGCAACAGCGCCCTCGCGCCAGACAAAACCATCCTCTTCATCCAACAGATCAGCTAAAACCTGCGCGGACCATTTCTCAGCAGAAATGGTCCGTTTGTCATTTTATTGTCATGACCTTTGCGCAAATATTTGCTAAAATAAAAGGTAGCGAAAAACAAAGGAGGAACGATCATGTATAAACGCATACTGCAGCTTTTTGCACTCGTGCTGATCTGCTTTGCCGCGAGCGTCTGCCTGGAAAGCGATGCATTTGCCGCCGACGCCGCCGCGAGCCGTTCCACGATCAGCACCGGCGGTGTCAGCGTAGATCCTTACCAGAGCTTTTCCACAACCATCACCCTGCGCGATGCCAATGGAAACGCCCTCACGACCAACCCGACCGGAAAAGTTTACATCTGGGCCACCGATGAAAACGATCGCGTTTCTGACGGACTCGACGTCATCGAGCTCTCCCTCGGCAGCAACGTCTATATGCACCAGACCAGCCGCCAGGGCGTGCTGATCATGGACGCCGCAGCGCTCATCCAATCACAGCGCTTCAATCTCACCCTTGACGCCAAGGGCACCTACGAGCTCCACGCTCTCTACATGCCGACCGGCACCATCGATCCAAATGCCGTCACCAACTACTGGCCATACGAGCTCAGCGGTAATACCGTCAGTGATCGCACCGTCACCGTCGACGCCACCCCGGCAAACGACGTCGCCATGATGGTCGTCTCGACCAAGATCCGCGGCATCGGCGTGGATTCCTTCCTTATTTCTGATCCACGCAACCAGACCCTGTCTACCGCCATCTCCGTCGACAGCGGCTCCAGCGCTACCGACGTGCAGCTCGCGCTCCTGCGCGCCAACGGGCTCTCCGTCGGCGAAGGCGTGCCAGTCTATATCAACACCACCTCCAACAACGTCGCCGTTTCCAACGTGCTCGCCCTCACCGACGCCAACGGCATCGCACGCTTCAGCGTCAGCGGCCTGCTCTCCACCGGCAGCACCCTGCAGCTGCGCCTCGACCCAAACGACGCGCCCGTTGTGATCCCGCTCGCCGAGTACGAATACAAACCAGAGCACATGCGTTTTGATATCGGCGCCAACGTCATCGACGTCGACGGCCGCACCGTCGAGATCGACACCGCCGCCGTCGTCCAGAGTGGCCGCACCTACGTGCCATATCGCGCCATCGGTGAGCTGCTCGGTGCAGAAGTCGCCTACGACAGCCACGTCCGTACCATCACCACCACCTTCGACGACACCGTGCTCACCATGACCATCGGCTACAACCACTACGCCGTCAACGGCACCGTCTATCAGATGGACGCCGCGCCGTACATCAACAGCGACGGCCGCACCATGGTGCCGATCCGCTTCGTCGCAGAAGTGATGGGCTATGACGTGCAGGCCATCAGCGGCGCAAACGGCCTCACAGAAAGCGTCATCTTCACCAGACGTTAAATCACATAACAAAAACGGCATGGCGCGCCATGCCGTTTTTGTTGTATCCAGATTAACCCCAAACTTCTTCGGCAATTTCCTTGACAAGCGCAAGCTTTGCCCACTGTTCCTCTTCTGTCAGTTTATTGCCAATTTCGCAGGACGCAAACCCACACTGCGGACTCAGATAGAGACGCTCCAGCGGCACAATCTCCGCCGCTTCGCGAATACGCGCGATCACCTTCTCCTTGTCTTCGAGCACCGGCGACTTCGTCGTCACCAAACCGAGCACTACCTTTTTATCCGGACTCAATTCGCGCAAACAATCAAAACTGCCGGAGCGCGCATCATCAAATTCGAGATAGAGCGCGTCGACATTTTCTTTTGCGAACACAAGCTCCGCAATCGCATCGTAAGGACCACTGCAGGCCCAGGTGGAATGGAAATTCCCGCGACAAATGTGCGTATTGATAATCATATCCTCCGGCTTATCTGCGATCGCCAGGTTGTTAATCTCCAGGAACAGCTTCTTGATACGTTCCAGCCCAGCTTCATCCGTCGCAAAAAACTGCGTATTGCGATCATCCACCAACAGCCCCCAGGTGCAGTCATCAAGCTGCAAATTGCGGCAGCCAGCATCGTAGAGTGCACGAATCACTTGCTTATAGCCCGCCACAATATCTGCCACCAGTTCTTCTTCGCTGTCATAGATCTGGTACGTACTCTCCGCATTCATTGGCATGATAAACTGTTCCAGAAATTGCGCTGGCGCCGGAATCGTTTGTTTGGCTACAGTATTTTCATCCTCAAATTGCTTAACAAATTTAAAATGCTCCACAAAAGGATGCTCTTTCAGCGAAATTTTCCCAGTCAGAAACGTGTCGTCAATCTTCGCCGCCTCTCCTTGAAACTGCAGCCCACGCTCCGTCGCCTTATGACCAACGCCCTCGAAACCCCACATGAAATCCAAGTGCCAGGTGGAGCGACGGAACTCGCCATCAGTGATCACGTGATAGCCAGCCGCTTTCTGCTTGGCGATAAGCTCCGTAATTGCTGCATCTTCCATAGCTTTCAGCGCTGCATCATCAATGTGCCCCGCTTCGTGATCCGCGCGCGCTTGCTTCAACTCTTCTGGGCGCAAAAAACTGCCAACATAATCATAACGAAATGGTGTTGTCAAATTCATTTCTTCTACTCCTTCATTTTATTATCATTTTCTAAAGTAGAATTATATACAATTTCACCAGCAAAATGTTGGACAAAAAATGTCAGTAATCATAGCTAATCACTATGGCTATCACCACGTTTCATTCATCCTTCTCAAGCTGCGCCAACAACGCTTCCAGCCCCAGCGACAGATCCTCGTACGTCTGCTCAAAATCGCCCGTGTACCACGGATCTGCAATGTCTCGCGCTTCGCCGCAAAGCTCCAGCAAACGATGCATCTTCTGCGCTGGATCACCGCCACAGATGCGTGCCATATTGCGCATGTTCGCAGCATCCATTCCGATCAGCCAGTCGCAGTCGTCATAATCCGCGCGCGTCAACTGTCGCGCCCGATGCTCACCGATCGGCACACCCTTTTCGCGCAGCTTCGCCTGCGCCGGCGGATACATTCGATTACCGATCTCCTCCCGAGACGTCGCCGCCGAATCCACCACAACATCCGAAATCCCGCGCTCCCGCAGCATTTCCCGGCACATAGCCTCCGCCATCGCCGATCGGCAGATATTGCCATGGCAGACAAAAAGAATCTTTTTCATTTTGCATACACCTCTTTAAGCTCGTCAAAAAAACACCACCGCGACGAAAATCGCGCTGGTGTTGATTGCATGGTGCGGATCCTGGAGAAAACGCGCTGCTTGTTACTCTTCGGTGTGAACTTCGAGGTTGGAAGCGGCCGGTTTGTTCTGCTGCATGGAGTCGAGGGACTTCTGGATGTCGGCACGTCCTTCCTGGACCACTTCGTAATAAACGGTGAGCTGATTTTCCAGCTTGTCCATCAGATCATGAGCGTAGATGAATGCGCCTTCGATGATCTCATGCGCCTGAGCTTCTGCGTGCGCAACGATGTTTTCCGCTTCGGCGTTGGCGCGGCGGACAACTTCGTCTTCGCTGACGAGCAGATCGGCATGATCCTTGGCTGCCTGGATGATCTTGTCGTGTTCTTCCTGAGCAGCAGCGATGATGCGCTCTTCGTCTTTCTTGATCCACTGTGCATCCTGGATCGCAGTTGGAATGCTCGCGCGCAGCGAATCGATGAGTTCGTAGACTTCTCCTTCGTCGAGGATGATCTGGTCTTTATTGAGCAGTGGCTGCTTTGCGTTTTCTGCCATGAAGGCGAGTTTGTCGATTAAATCCAAAATTTCCATGTCGTTTCCCTCCAGCTTGTCATTGTGCCTGAAAAAAGTTCAGGACGGTTTCTCCGTAGGATCTCGATTTATACAAGTTCAATCGTTCATCGTCCCAGGAAAAGGGGACAGTTTTCGAGTGTTCTGATACTAGTATACCATAATCGCTTAGCAAATGGTATTTCAAAACGGAAAAAAGGACCGGTGCGTATAAATTTTTTTGATAGGGTGGGTCGAGCAGGATGAGATCAAACTGCTGGCCCTGGAGTGTGGCCAAAAGGCTCAGCGCGTCGCCCTTGAGCACATACGCACGATCTTCGTAGCGACATTTGGCGATGTTGCGCTTGAGCACGGCGAGCGCCTGCGGCGCTTGCTCGATGAAAACGGCCTCCTTTGCGCCGCGGCTGAGCGCCTCAAGGCCGAGAGCGCCGGTGCCGGCGAACACATCGAGCACGCGTGTGTCGCTTGCAATCTCCATCTGGATGATATTAAAGAGCCCTTCTTTGACGCGATCGGCGGTTGGTCTGGTATTCATGCCGGGGACGGCTTCGAGCTTGGCGCCCCGACGTTCTCCTGCGATGATTCTCATTCAATTCTCCTTTTTATGATAAATTCGGACAGGAAAGCCTGAACAACGCTCCATCCTTCTAGCGCTGTGGTCCGCGTGGTCCGTAATCGAGCTCTGCGGTCATAGCGCCGAAATGTTTCATGGCGTCGGGCGCGTCGGCTGGATCAAGGTGGAGCTCGATAAAGGCGGCGCGCTCACCTTTTTCTGCTGCTGCGAGCGCGGTCTCGAGTTCTTCCTCTGTGCGCACTTCAACGCTGTAAACAGCCTGACCAGGCGCAAGGATCTGCGGCAGCGCGTGGTAGCGCCACGGCGCGACGTCGTTGTAATTGGCGTCCATGCCAAGGATGTAGCGCTCGATGGTGTAGCCGCGGTTGTTCAGCAGAAAGATGATCGGCGTGAGTCCGCGATTCAGGATCGTCGACAGCTCCTGCGCGGTGAGCTGGAAAGAGCCATCGCCGATAAAAAGCAGGGCCCGGCGTTCCGGTTCGGCGGTCATGGCGCCGAGCAGCGCTGGCAGCGAATAGCCGATGGAGCCCCAAATTGGCTGCGCGATGTAACGCGTGCCGCGGGGAAAGCGATTTTCCAGCAGCGCTGTGAGGGAGGTGCCATTTTCCACGCAGACGAGATCGTTTTCGCGGAAAAATCCTGCCATGCGCCGCCAGAAATAGCCTTGCGTGAGTGGTGCGTCGGCGCTTGGCGTGACGCGCTGCGGCGCAGCTTCGTGCAGGATTGGCGCAGCGTCTGTGCGCGGTGCGAGCGTCTGATTCATCTGCTCCACGAGCTCACGCGCAGCGACGCCTTCGTAAACATCGCCCTCGATGGTGACGTTGACATCGCGAATGTAGATCTGCGCGGAGACAGGATTGTTTCCCGGCGCTGCCATGGGGCTTGATTCGACAAAGCATGGCGCTGTGGCGATGAGGCAATCGGAGCGCCAGAGCGCAGCGGCCACTTCCGGTGCGGAGGCTTTGCCGTTGTACATGCCGAGATAGAGAGGATCCGATTCTGGCAGGATGCCCTTGCCGGTGCGAAAAGCGACGTAGGGAATGCGCCGTTTTACGGCGAGGGCATAGAGATCGTTGGCCAGTCCGCAGCGATCGGCATCGGCGTCGATCAGCAGAAGCGGATGCTGCGCGCGCTCGATGAGGGTCTTGATGCGCGCCACGGCGCTGGCGAGTCGTTCGCTGTCGCTTGGCGGCATGCTGAGCACGAGCGGCGCGTCCGGCACTTCCACTTCGAGATAAGAAATATTCGACGGCACCTGGATCGTCACTGGCAATTTGTCGCGCCAGCAGCTTGTGAGCACGCGGTCGAGCTCGTCGGCGACGTTCATCGGCGTCAGGCGCACGGTGTTCGCGGTGAATTGCTTGAGGCAGTTGTTGATGTTGTCGAAATTTCCTTCCGCCAGAGAATGGTGCACGCGCAGACGACTTTCCATGGCGTAAAGTGGCGGCGTGCCGCTGATCAGCACCACCGGCACATGCTCCGCGCAAGCGCCGGCCAGCCCGCAGATCGCGCTGAGATCGCCGACGCCGTACGTCGTCAGCATAGCGCCAATGCCATTGGCGCGCGCGTAGCCGTCGGCGGCGTAGGACGCATTGAGCTCGTTGCAGGTGCCGACAAAATCAATCCCATCGATCTCGCTGAGCTGCTCCAGAAGCTGCAGATTAAAATCTCCCGGCACGCCGAAAATATGGCTCACGCCGATCTCGCGCAGACGCCGAAAGAGAAAGTGTCCGATCGTCATCTTCATTGGAATGTCCTCCTTGTTGAATGCTACTCTCATTTTACCCTCTCAGCTGGCAGTTGTCATCTCCTGCGCGAGGATTTATAATGTAGCCAGATGAAAAAGGAGGGCTTTCCATGCTGTACACGATTCTCGTCGTTGAGGACGATGCCGACATCAACAATCTGCTCGCAAAAATGCTGCGTCAGGCCGATTATCAGGTGACGCAGGTCTATTCCGGCAGCGAAGCTGCGCTGCGACTGGAGCACGAATCGCCGGATCTGATCCTGCTGGATCTGATGCTGCCGGGAATGAGCGGCGAAGCGCTGCTGGAAAAACTGCGCGGCGAACTCAGCTGCGACGCGCCGGTGATCATTCTCTCGGCGAAAACCGCCGTCGGCGACAAGGTTGGGCTGCTCAAGCTCGGCGCCGACGACTACATCACCAAACCCTTCGAACCAGAAGAGGTCCTCGCGCGCATCGAAGCCGCGCTGCGCCGCGTCGGCAAGGACGCCGTCAGCGACCGTCCGCTCACCCATCGCGCGCTCAGCCTCTCGCCAGCGCTGCGCAAGGTAACGCTTGCAGGCGAGCCGCTCGCGCTGACGGCGCACGAATTTGACATCCTTGAGCTCTTGATGCGTCAGCCTGAAAAAGTCTACACCCGCGAAAGTCTCTACGAACAGGTTTGGCACGGCGGCTATTACGGCGAGAACAACACCGTCAACGTCCACGTCTCCAACATTCGCAAGAAGCTCAAAGCCATCGATCCCGACGCCGACTACATCCAAACTGTTTACGGCATCGGCTTCAAGCTCCAGTGAAATTTATATGAAACTTTTACGAGTTCTTTAGCAATTTTAGGACTTCTTTAAGCGGTCTTTATGACTTCTTTATAACCCATATCGTACAATACGTTTGTCACTAAGGAATGAATGACCCGGACAAACGTATTTTATTTTGGAGGGAAACGATATGAACACCAACGTCATCGAAACCACCCAGCTCTGCAAATATTACGGCAGTCTGCACGCGCTGGAAAATGTCAACGTGCACGTGCCGAAGGGCGCGATCTATGGTCTCGTCGGCGACAACGGCGCAGGCAAATCGACGCTGCTCAAGATCCTCGCAGGGCAGAGCTTTGCAACCTCGGGCGAGATCCGTCTGCTCGGACAGACGAGCGAGCGCGATCTGCGACTGGCGCGCAAACACATCGGCTGTCTCATCGAGGACACTGGCTGTTTTCCAAATATGACTGTCGCGCAAACGCTGCGCTACTACAGCATCCAGCGCGGCATTTCCGACAAACATCGCGCCGACGAAATGCTCGCCCTCGTCGGCCTGGCTGAAAAACGCCGGGCCAAATGCGGCAGTCTGTCGATGGGCCAGCGCCAGCGACTGGGACTGGCGATCGCGATGCTCGCCAAGCCGCAGCTGCTCATCCTGGATGAGCCAATCAACGGGCTGGACCCAGCCGGCATCATCGAAGTGCGCACGCTTCTGCAAAATCTCAACGAGGAAGAAAACATGACGATCGTGCTCTCGAGCCACATTCTCGCTGAGCTCGAGCACATCGCCACCCACTACGGCTTTCTCGCCCACGGAAAACTCGTCCGCGAGATCAGCGCCGAAAGCCTGCACGACCAGTGCGCCGACTACATCGCGCTGACAGTGAGCGACACCGACGCATACGCAGCGCTCTTTGCGCGCACCTGCCCGGACGAACAGCTGCAGGTCATGCCAGACGGCGTGCTCCGCATCTTTGCGCCGCGCCGACCAGCCGCTTTCTACAGCAAGCTCGCCACGGAAAATGGCATCACCATCCTCGGCATGCAGACCGTCCAGGGCTCGCTGGAAGATTATTACATGGCGCTGCGCCAGGAAGCAGGTGCACGATGAACACCGACACCACCCGCCCGCTGAGCCTGCGCCGCACGCTGCTCTTTACCGCCATCGGCGTCGTGCTCGCTTTCGCGCTGGCGCTGAGCAGCCTGACGCGCGCCGCGCTCACTGCGCTTGAATGCCTGCGCCACCGTCACACAAGAAGGAAGGGATCCTCATGTTAAATTATATCCGCGCTGAATTGTATCGCCTTTTCCGCCGCCCGGGGCTCTACGTCACAACGCTCGTCCTCTGCGCTGCGCCGATCGCGTTCAACTGCTTCCTTGCCTTTTTCGACTGGGAAGCCTACGGCACCGACAACGGCCTCACCGGCATCTCCTACGCTGGCTGGATGTCTTCGGCTCAGTTTTTCATGATCATGGGCGCGATCATCCCCGGCCTGCTCTACACGAACTCGCGCAAGTACGGCGATCTCAAAAACACCATCGCTTTTGGCACAAGCCGCGTGCAGATCTTCGCTGGTAAATGCATCGTCAGCATTCTCCTCTCCACCCTCGTGCTCGCTATGCTGCTCGCTGTCTGGATCGGCTCGGCAGAAATCCTGCTCGCCCACAGCGATTTTCCGCAGATCAAAGACGTGCTGCTCTCGGTGCCAGCGCTCTATCTCATCGCCTGCGCCAACGCCATCACCATCGTGCTGTTGATGGAGCTCATCGAGCGTGACATTTTCACAGCCATCGCCTGGGCAGCGATCTGGTGCATCCTGCCGACGATCCTCAACACCCTCGGCATGCGCTTTGAGATCCTCGCCGAGATCGCCAGCTGGATGCCATATCGGTTCCTGCAAGCGGTCACAATGACGACCAACACTGTCGCCAGCGGCGACCTCCTCGGCGGCACCTGGAGCGTGAACGTCGCTGAACCAGCGACCACCTTTCTCTGGTACACCGCCAGCGGCCTGCGCAAATGTCTCGTCAGCGGCGTCGTCGGCACCGTGCTCTTCTCCGCCCTCGGCTGGATCCTGCTGCGCCGCCGCGATCTGTAACGGAGGCGCGCCATGTTTCCCACCATCTGCTTCATCGTCGCCATGCTCGCTTTCGCCTGCTGCCTCTTCATGGCAGTGGGCGCAGTGCTCGCAGAGGGACTGCGCGGCATCGCCACGCGAAAACGCCCGCTCTATCTCACCTTTAGCCTCTACGCCGTCGCCTTTGTGCTCTATCTGGTGACGCAATAATTTCTCCGAAGGGAGCCCTTCATCATGCTCAACTACATCCGCTCCGAACTCTACCGCATCACCCACACCCGCGCCGCTTTCGTGACCGCCGCGATCCTCTCAGCCGGCATTCTCGCCATCAATCTCGCGCTCCATTTCTGGGGCGGCGGCGTAAATTATTACGGCCACACGTCCTTCAGCTACGCGCTGAATATCTCTGAACCGTTCCTCTACGTGATCATGGGTGCCGTCGTCGCCTTCGCGCTCTACGAAAGCCGGCGCAAAAACGGCAATCTCAAGAACACCGTCGCCTTCGGACTCACACGCCCACAGATCTTCATTGGCCAGTGCATCTCAGCGCTGCTCGCTGCCACATCGATCATGGTCGTCGTACTCGCAATCTGGCTCGCCAGCGCTGAGCTTCTGCTTCCGCGCACCGAGATCTGGACGATCGGCGATTTTCTCTCGTCAACGCTCTACGTCTATCTCCTGGCCATCGCCGGACTCGTTTCTACGGTGTTCTTCATCGCCATCTTCCAGCGCGAGATGACGGCTGTCGTCGCCTGGATCATCGTCTGGAATTTTTCCCCGACGATCTGCAGGATCCTTGGCGCAAAGTTTGAGCTCTTCGCGCGCATCGCCAGCTGGCTGCCAAGCAATTTCTTCACCTCCGACAGCATCATCCGCTGGTGGGAAGAGCCGGACATTCTCGAAAAAGCGCTCACGAGCGGCGTGGTCGGCATCCTTGTCTTCGGCCTGCTTGGCGTGGTATCATTACGGAAACAAGATCTCTAAACCATCCATCGGGAGGGGAGCGCCATGCTATCCACCATCATCATTCTCATCCTCGCAGCGGCAGGCGGTTATTTCGCCTACCGCTGGTTCACGCTCAGAAATGCGCTGCGCCAGACGCGCGCCGAGCTCGCCCTCGTGCGTCAGGATCTGAGCCAGAATCAGATGCTCCATCTGCCGCTGCCAGACGCAGAGCTCTCCGCGCTCCTGGACGACTTCAACGCGCTGCTTGCGGACATTCAGCGCGAGCGCCAGAGCTACGCCAAGCGCGAGCGTGCGTTTCAGCGACAGATCGAAGCGATCAGCCACGATCTGCGCACGCCGCTGACGGTGATCCTCGGCCAGCTCAAGCTGTTCAAGCAAAATCATGCTGCTGTCATCGCGCACGATCCTGAGCTTGCGGAAACAGTGGCCATTCTCGAGCAGAAAGCGGAAACGATGAAAAATCTCGTCGGCCAGTTCTACGATTATTCGCGCCTGGCCGCCGACGATATGCACCTCTCGCTGTCGCGCGTCGACGCCGGACGCATTCTGCGCGAAGCCCTCGTCGGGAATTACCAGCTTTTGGCAGAGCGCGATCTCGCCGTCGACGTGGCGCTGCCGGAGCATCCGCTCTGGGTGCTCGGCGACGAAGCAGCGCTCGCCCGTGTGTTTCAAAATCTCCTGCAAAACGCCAGCCGCTACGCTGCCAGCAAGCTCGCCCTCAGCGCAGAAGCAACAGACGAACGTCTCATCCTCTGCTTCACGAACGACAGCCACACCCTCGCGCTGGATGACGTGCCGCGGCTTTTCGAGCGTTTCTACACGCCAGACGATTCGCGCCACCAGGGCAGCACCGGCCTCGGACTCACCGTCGCCCGCGCCCTCGCCGAAGAAATGCAGGGAACCCTCACAGCCAACGCCGAACAGAACGACGAACATCTAACGCTGCACTTCCGCCTCGCGCTGAAAGCGTTGTAAAAAATTCGACACGCCGGAAATTGGCGTGTCTTTTTGCGTGCAGGTCTGTATTTTAT
>ERZ1034897.966-NODE-966-length-12217-cov-31.733268_pt1 | contig 12217 bp, 19 predicted proteins | sample MGYA00520629_ERZ1034897 | MGnify/ENA primary metagenome ERZ1034897 (study PRJEB33766, sample SAMN09781789) | gut metagenome | biome: gut microbiome | host: Homo sapiens | place: Madagascar | study: EMG produced TPA metagenomics assembly of the PRJNA485056 data... | reverse complement strand
AAAATTCTAAAAATAGGTTTAGTACTTATATTACTTATTAACCTAATTTTAGTATTTATTATATTTAAAGCTAAAAAACAAACTAATTTACCAAATTATTCTGAAAGAATAGATTCTTTAGAATTAAAACTTTCTAATATAAAGATTAAAAGAGATTCTATAGAGAAAAGAATTGATACAACAATAATTAAAATTAATCATAATGAAAAGATTTATAAAGAAACGATTAGTACTATTATTAATAATTCTACTAACGACGACTACATCTTTTTCATCAACTATCTCAAACAAAATAGAGAAAGACACGATAGTATCAATAACCTCATCTCAACTGAAAGAAACTAATTTAATCTTTGCAGAACATCATAAGTTACTAATTGAAAACCAGTTACTTTCTGAACAAATAAATAATTATAAAGAAAATAATAAACTTCTTATAAAAGCTGATTCGGTGAGATTATCTCAGATTGAAACATATAAGGACTGGAATAAATATGTAACTAAAAAATATAATGATGAAATAAAGAAAGTATTATTTTGGAAAGTTGGAGGAATTGTAGTTAGTTTTAGTTTATTATTACTTCTGTTAGTAAAGTGAGTCTTACAAGGGTAGAAAAAGATAAATTTGGAGTTAAATTAAAATTTCCTAATAGAGAATGTAAATATTGTAAAAGATTTCCATGTTTTCGTGGAATTGAAAAATGTATTTCTAATTTTGCAGCTTATGGCTGTATCTATTATAGGAAACATAATTCTTCAAATTAATCATGACTGTTCTAGCTAAACTAGTGGCTAGAGAAGAAGACACTTGTAACTATATAACTTATGTATTCGAGTGTCTTGATAAAGATATGATTAAAGAAACTAGATACATTATGTGTACTAGATACCCAAATTGGGACCACCGTAGTATAGAGATAGGTGAGGTTGGTTTTTTAAATTTTATTGAAGTTAAAGCAGGTGTTGATACTTGGTTCGACGGTAAAAATATGATTCCTTATCGTTATAATAATATTCAATTTATTAAATTTATAGAAAAACCTGTTGAAAAATCTCACAAGTTTATAATGTAGATATAATTTAAAAATAATAATATGAAAGACAATAAATAAATTATGACAGTAATGCGAGACAAAATTATGGAGGCTATGGAAGTAAAGAACAATGATGTTAAGTCATTTGTATGGAAATTTGCTAGAAAAGCAGATGAAACTCAAGAAGAAATTCGTCTTGTAGATGCAACTCCAGAACAACTTAATAAGTTCTATAAACATTGTTTATCAATGCTTCATAGTACAGATAAAATGAATCCTGGTAGATATGTTCTACTTGATATTATTAATGAGCAGCGAAAGAAGTGTAATGTAGAGCTGTTCCTCCGTAAGTTAGAATCTGGTGAAATATGTGCAGATAATAAACCATATCCACGTCATCTATATTTGCAAGATCTTAGAGGATATATGAATAGTCATAAAGAAGATTTTCCTTCTAATGAACTTAAGAATATTTCTATTGCAGCTTGTACTGGAGGTCTTCCAAGAGAATTTGAAAGAATTTCAATAAATGATGTTTTAGATGGTTGTTTAGATGGACTTGGATTTTTGGATAATAAACACATAACCTTTAGTTTTATCCTTAATATGGGAGTATATCTTACTCCATCTGAAATGAAGGAGTTTGATGAAAAGGATAAGGATGGAAATACACGTAGTAAACTTGAGGTAATTAAAGAACGTCTTAACATTAAAAGTTCTGTACGTTTAACTGTAAAACCTACGGGTTTAAACTTTAGTGAACTTCGTGCTATGGTAAATCTTAAACCTAAGAAGTATTCTGAACTTACTACGGATCAACTTCTAGTACTTCGTAATAAAGTTCTATTCCGCTTGGAGAATGAAGTAATGTTTCATATTGATCAGTGGGAAGAAAGAATTCGTCAACTTAAGTTGGTTGCAGATTCTAAAGGTATTATTTTAGAAGACTAGAATAAATGATCTCGTTAATATATACAAATATGGAGAGCTATATAGCTCTCCTTTGTGCTTTAATTAGTAATATTATATGACACGAGATGAAAGACAAGAAATTGCTAGGGTAAAGTGGATAAAAAGTAAATGCGTAGGTACATTAGTACAGCCTACTGGGTGTGGTAAGACTACAAGTGCTCTTAAATGTTTAAAATCTGTAATTAATAAATATCCTTCTATGAAGATTTTAGTTGTTGTTCCTACCGATAATTTAAAAATTCAATGGAGACAACAATTAGATAATTGGGGTATGGAATTTAATGCTGATGTACAAGTAATTAATACTGTAATTAAACATAATTGGAATATTGACATCTTAGTACTTGATGAATGTCATAGATATGCAGCATCAACATTTCAACAAGTATTTAAAACAGTTAATTATAGATACATATTAGGTTTGACTGCTACATTTGAAAGACTTGATGGAAAACAAGAAATAATATCTAAATACTGCCCAGTAATTGATGAAATTACTTTACTTGAAGCAAAACTTAATAACTGGATTTCTTCTTATAAAGAATACTTAGTTATTCTTGATACTGATGATATAGATATTTATAAAGAATATAATAAATCTTTTATATCTTCATTTGAAAGTTTTAATTTTGATTGGAATTTAGCTATGTCTTGTATAGGTCCAAAAGGATTTATAGAGCGAGCTAATTATAGAGATAAACTATGTCCAAATGGATCTGAAGACCAGCGAAAAGACCTTTTTAAATCAATAACATTTAATTCTATGAATTTTATGAGAATGATTCAAAAAAGAAAGGCTTATATAAATAATCATCCAAAAAAGATAGAAATTGCTAGAAAAATTATAGAGGCTAGAAGTAATTCTAAAATAATTACTTTTTCTAATAATATTAAAATGGCTGAATCTATTGGAATGAATGGACAAGTTTATACTGGAAAAGATAGCAAAGTAAAGGCACGAGCTAATTTAGAAGATTTTAATAATGCTAAAACAGGACTAATACATAGCGTTTCTAAACTTAATGAAGGAGCAGATATTAAAGGATTAAGTGTAGCTATTATTTTAGGATTAGATTCTTCTGAAATTAAAGCTGTTCAAAGGAGAGGTCGATGTATTCGTTTTGAAAAAGGTAAAACCGCAGAAATATTTAACCTTGTTATCAATCAAACAGTTGAATTAGAATGGTTTCGTAATGGACATCCTAATAATGATTATATAACTATTGATGAGCAAGGCTTGTATGATGTTCTAGCTGGAAAAGAGCCTAAACCTTATGTTAAACATATTAAAGATTTTACATTTAGATATTAATATGATAAATGAGAAAATGATTGAACTCCTTCTTCTAAATTCTTTCTTAAGTGCATTTGATGAAAATGATATTGAATATGATGGAGAAATTAGGGTAATTAAGAAACTTGATGGAACTAATTATAATATTGATAAAATGCAAGAAAGAGCAGAAAAATTAGTTGAGGAGTTTATAAAACCGTATGCAATTTGAATTCACCTTGAAAAAGGATTAACTTATATGCAGTTATAAGATTAATACTTAATAATATTAATTTATAAACTGCTTGAAAAATTTAACATTAACAATAGAAGATGAACTTATTTTGTTAAATAAGTATAAACTTAGTCCAAATGAACTTATGTTTATTAGAACTCTTTTAATATTACAAGATGAAGAAAATGAAGATATATTTAAATCATATATTGAATTACTTTATGAATGTGGAATTAAAACAAGAAATGTTATACTTAATTTACAAAATAAAGGAATTATTTTAAATAGTTTTAAATGCCCGTTAGAAGGAGAAGCTTTTAATCCATATTCTATCCCTTTTAATAAAATATTTATAAAAAACCTTTATAAATGCTCATTTGAAATGGGAAAAGAATTATTTGAGGTATATCCTCAATTTGGAATTATAGGAAACTCCACGGTTCCATTAAGAACTGTAGCTAAAAAGTTTGATTCATTAGAAGAAGCTTATTTTAGATATGGAAAAAGTATTAAATGGAATCTAGAAATGCATAATCAAATTATAGAATTAGTTAAATGGGCAAAAGATAATAATATTATCAATTGTAGTTTAGCTAGCTTTATTATTAATCAGGGATGGATTGATCTAGAAGCATTAAGGAAAGGAGATAGTACAAATATTAACTATGATGCTGTTAAATTACTGTGATTTCTGATAGTATATTTAATGAAATTGATAGAGGTAGAAAAGGATTAAATCATGGTATCCCTTTTGGCTTACCTAAATTAGAGAGTGTAATAGATGGAGTATGCAGAGAGACTTATACTTTAATAATAAGTAATTCAGGTGCGGGAAAAACATCATTGGCATTATATGCGTTTGTTTACAAACCATTAATTGCTAACTTAGATAATGATAATTTTAAAATACTTTATTTCTCTCTTGAAATGAATGAAATATCATTATTTATAAAATTATTATCTATCTATGTATTTGAAACTTACGGTATAGAGTTATCTTTCAAGAAGATTTTGTCAAGAGAATCTAACTATATTTTATCAGAGGAACATTACGAAATCTTAAAAAAGTGTAAACCTTGGATTGATAAAATTTCTAATAAATTAGAAATTTATGATAAACAAGTAAATGCAAATACAGTTAATGATATACTTAAAGAAAGATTAAATAATATAGGAGAATTTAAAGAAACTAGTGATAGACTTACTTATACTCCAAATAATCCTAATTTAATTTATAATATAGTAATAGATCATATAGGATTAATAAGACCTCAACAGGGTCATTCTCTTAAACAAGAAATAGACTTATTATCTAATTACTTAGTAACATTAAGAGAAAAGTGTGGAATTAGTCCTGTAGTAATACAGCAAGCAAATAGAGAACAAGGTAATATAGAAAGATTTAAACAAGGTAAGTCAGCATTTACAATTAATGATGCTAAAGATAGTGGAAATACTGTTCAAGATTGTAATATAATGTTGGCTTTATATAATCCATTTAGAGATGCTCTTAAAACATATAAGAAATATGATGTATCACAATTACAAGGTAGTTTTAGATCTATAATGGTTTTAAAGAACAGATTTGGCGATTGTGATGTTGAAATAGGAACTTCATTTTATGGATGGATAAACTATTTTAAAGAGCTTCCTTTACCTGATGAAATATTTGATTATGAGAAATACAAAAGCCCAAAATGGGCTTTGGAAGAGCAGCAAGATAATGTAAAGATGGAAGATAATTCAAATAATATAGATAATCTAAGTAATCATAAATCTAAATTTACATTATAATGGCTGAATTAATAGCAATCGTTGGTGAAAGTGGAAGCGGTAAAACTTCAAGTGTTAGAAATCTTGATCCAGAAAAAACCTTTATCATATCAACAACTGGTAAACGTCCTGGAATTAAGGGAGCTAATAAGAAATATCCTTCTTTCACTGTTCAGGAAGGAAAAGTTTCTGGAAACTTCTATGTCTCTGCAAATGTTGATCAAATTGGTAAGGTATTACAGATTATCGACAAGAAAATGCCACATATTACAACTGTCGTTATAGATGATTTCCAGTATGTGATGGGCTTTGAGGCAATGGACAGAGCTAAAGAGAAAAGCTATGATAAATTTACTGATATGGCACAGCATGCATATCAGGTATTGAAGTCTGCAATGAATATGCGTGATGACTTAAATGTTGTAGTCTCTACTCATAGCGAAAACATGGGTGATAGAGTGACTCCTTATTACAAAATGAAGACTCTCGGAAAAATGTTGGATTCTGTAATTACTTTGGAAGGTTTATTTACTTATGTACTCTTCACTACTATACAGCGTGATGATGATAATAAACCTTCATACAAGTTTATCACTAATTCTGATGGTACTTGCACTGCTAAATCTCCAATGGGATTATTTAACGATATTTATATCGATAATGATCTTGATTATGTAGTAAAACGTATTAAAGAATATAACGAGGAAGACTAATGGCTACTATAAAAGAAACTTTTATTTTAAGTTTAACATACGAAATGTCAGTTGATACAGAAACTGGCGAAGTTTTAGAAACAAAACTTATTAATCGTAGTGTTGATAAACCAACTAAGACAGTAAAACAAGCTTCAAATAAAGAAGCTGTTACAGATAATGAAAAAGAACCTAAACTATATCTAGAAGATAATAAATGTAGATTAAACTCTGCAGCAGTATCTTTTATGAGTGTTAGTCCAGGTGATAAATTAGACATTAAGTATGAGGAAAATAATAACAAGTCAGTTCCTATAATAGGAACTGATGAAAGTTTTCATACTAATGGGGGTAATAAGCTTACAAAATCTAATACTATTGCTTGCAGAGGAAATAAGAATACTGAACTTTCTAAATATGGAAAGGAATTTATTTTAATAAAACATCCTTCTAAAGAAGGATTATTTATATTGTCTTCTGAAGAGGTAGTAGAATTAGAACAAGGAGATGATAATGTTAGTATTCCAGAAGGATTAGATCTTAATTTAGAAGATTTAATTGATGATAAAGATGCAAAAGTGACTTCTATAGATACTAACTTCTTTAAACTTTAATTTATAATTATATTATGAGTAATTTTAATTTTGGCAGTCTTGCAGCAACACAGGCAACTTCTAATGTACAACCACGTCTTAAACCTTGGGGAATTTATCCAGTAAAGTTTACAGGAGCGCGAAAAGAAACTATAAAAGGTAAAAAAGACCCTAATGCTGTTTATGAGATCCTCAAAGTACGTTTTGAGGGTAAAGAAGGATATTACGAGGAATCTATTTTCTATCCTAAGGATGGAGATGATACTCGTCCTACTTATAAAAACAAGGAAGGTCATGAATATCAGGGAGCATCTTCTTTTGATAGAACTATGACTTTTATTGCACAAGTAGCAGAGGTTCTTAATCCAGAAGGTTTTAAGAAGATGCAAGCTGCTAGTTCTAAATTTAAATCCTTTGATGATGTAGTAACTGCATTTATCAAGATTACTGATTCTGTTAAAAACAAAGAAACTAAACTTAAACTTGTAGGAAAAGTACAAGATGGCAATGTAGTTGCTTGTCTTCCTAAGTTTGTTGCTATAAATAAGAATGGAGAGAAGTTTACTTGTGATAATTTCATAGGTGATAATCTTTTCTTTTCTGCATATGAAGAGTCTAGAAAAGCAGAATATCTAAATGCTAAGCCAACTAATATGGATAATTCTGCTATTGTTAAGGAAGTGGATGCCAAACCTGAAGGTTCCGAAAACGACATAGATTTCGATTCTTTACTTTAATACTAGATAAGAGGTGTCTACTACAATAGTAGGCATCTCTATTTTGGTTTATACAAGAAATTTAGTATCTTTGTGTTTAAAACACAATTATTATGAACTTCTCGTTTCAACCAAAAATTACTAAAGAATTAATTTTATCTAAATTTTCTGAAGAACAAATAATGGAGTATTATTTACATATTCCAGTTAAAAAAGGACTGTTTCGCTCTCCTTTAAGAAGAGATAGACAGCCTACTTGTAGTTTTTATAGAAATTCTAAAAGAATTTTAATATTTAAGGATTTTGCTACAGGACAACATTTAAATGTTTTTGATGTAGTACAATCCTTATTTAATTGTAACTATTTTGAAGCTTTAAGAATTATTGCAAATGATTTTAATATAGTTAAAGATAAAAATCTTTGTAAAAATTCAGGTAAAATTAATTTGAATCCTACTAAGATTAAAGATAAAGAAATATCTAAAATTCAGATTGAAATACAAGAATTTACTGAAAATGAATTAAAATGGTGGGGAAAGTATGGAATAACCAAAGAAATTTTAGAGCATTTTAATGTATATTCTTGTAAACATGTTTTTCTAAATGATCAATTATTTGCAGCATCACAGCAGCATTGTCCTATATTTGGGTATTACGGTAAAAAGTATCAAGGGTTAGAACTATGGAGATGTTATTTTCCAAAGAGAACTTCTTTTAGGTTTATAACTAACTGGCCTAGTAAGAAAATTCAAGGCTATGACCAACTACCAAAGAAAGGAAAGCTGTTAATAATCACAAAAAGTATGAAAGATACAATGTGTTTATATTCTTGTGGTATTACTGCCTGTGCCCCAAATAGTGAGAATCTGTTTATTTCTGATGTTGTTTTAGAAGACCTTAAAAAAAGGTTTAAACATATTGTTGTTTTTTACGATAATGATAGACCAGGTCTTATTAATATGGCTAAAATTAGGAAAGAACATCCAGAATTAATATATACCTATATTCCTAATAAATATGGAAGTAAGGATATATCTGATTTCTATAAAGATCATGGAAGAAAAGAAACACTTAATTTAATAAAAACATTTATATTATGGTTAAAAGAAAATAGACAGAATTAGACACATCTGTGAGGGCAATTTTCAAGGATGGAACTTCTAAAGACTTTACGTCTATAGAGGAGGCTAGTAATGGTACAGGAATATCTGTTGCAGCTATTAAAATTAGATGTAATAAACCTGGAACTGGCGGAAAAGACAAGACTACATTTGAATGGTTAAATGATACTACTGCTAGACACTATAGAGCCAAGAAATCCAAAAATAAAGGAGCAGGCTTAGAAGCAGAAGTTGTAAATAAACTTAAAGAAATTGGTTATAGTGGAGTATGTAGAGCTGCTGGAGAGTCTAAGAATTTAGACGCTTCTAAAGTCGATATCGCAGATATTAATCATGAACTTGAAGTAGCTATTCAGTGTAAACACTATGCTAAATTTCCGAATTACTTTGACATAAAGAATGAGTGTACAGACCCTCGTGACTTTATTTTAGTTTGGAAGAAATCAGCCCAAGCAGGAGAGAACAGTAAAGGAACAGTAGCTGTTCTTGATATAGACTTTTTTTATAAGTTATTAACAATTTACCATAAATATGGAAATAAATAATGTTTATGGTTTAAAGACCATAACTAGTAATGAATAAATATATAATTCCCGTATGTAATATTCCAGATTCAAAGGTGTATAATCTTAGAATAGTTGCAAATTCTAATGCAGATTGCCAAGATAAAATAATAGAAAAATTTGCAGATTATTCTGAGTGCGATTCTTATTATGAATTTATTAAAGATTTAGATAGTCAGGATATTCTTATTGGAACTATAACTGACATAGAAGAATTATGAAATTAAGAATAGGACTGGATATTGATGATACAATATGTGCTTTCATGAATCCTTATTTAGAAAGATTTGGAATTCCTAATAAGGATACTGAAATTACTAAGAATGTAAATAGAATACTTGTAAATGATAGAGATTTTTGGTTAAATTTACCTGTTATAAACAGACCTAATTTTAATCCTACTTTGTATTGTACAAAAAGAGTAAATTCAAAAGTTTGGACTAAGAAATTTCTAGAGATAAATGATTTACCAATAGCTCCAATATATCAAGTACTTTGTCAATTATCTAGTAAAGCACCTAGAATTAAAGGAAGAGTAGATGTTTTTATTGATGATAGTATATCAAATTTTATAGACCTTAATTTACATGGAATACCTTGTTTACTTATAGATTCTGAATATAATAGACAATGGGGTCCAATAGGAAGAATATATAGTCTAGAAGAAGAAGAGATAGAAGAATGTTATAATCTATTTATAGATACTTTATTTCCGAATTTTAAAGAACTAATATATGATAAATGATTTGAGTCAGATTCAGATTATTCCTCTTTTAGATACTTTAAAATTACAAAAAATAGATGATGCAGAATACTTTAGTAAAAAATATAGTGACTATATCAGTAATTCTAGATTATCCCTTATAAATCCTAATCAGGATAACGATCCTAAAGCTTTTTTTGAAGGTTTAAGTAAACATAGCAAATATAGTGATGCTTTAATTTTTGGTTCAGCTGTACATGAATTAGTACTGCAGCCAGATTTGTTTCACATGTGTACTAAAGTAGACAGACCAACAGCTAAAGCAGGGTTTATGGCAGACGAGTTATTTGAGAGTTATAAAGAAAATAAAAATTTATCTAATGCTATTCTTATAAATGCCTCAGATAAAATTAATTATTATAAGGGAAAATTTGATAAAGAAAAACAAGACATTTTAATTGATAAATGTCTAAACTACTGGGAAGAACGTAAGAAATATGAATCAAGTCCTTTAAAAAGTATTCCAATTTACTTAGATCCAAATAGTAGAGAAAGAGTTGGTCAATGTGTAAAAGCTCTAGAAGAAAATAATAGTATTCAAAAGTTATTACATCCAGAAGGACTTATAAATGATCCTATTTCTGAAAATGAGCAAGCAATATTACTTAATGTTAAAGTTATAGTACCAGATTGTGAGCCATTTATATTGAAATTAAAAGCTAAACTTGACAATTATACTATAGATACAGAAACTAATACTATTGTAGTCAATGATGTTAAAACTATTGGGAAAATAGTTTCGGAATTTACTAATAATTTTGAAAGATTTCATTATTATAGAGAATTAGCTATATATAGTTGGTTATTATCTCTTGTAGCTGAAAAACATTATGAAATAAAAAATTGTAATGTTCGTTCTAATTGTCTAGTAGTTTCTACTATACCTAAATATTATACTAAAATATATGAAGTTACTAAATCAGATTTTATTAAAGGTTGGGAGGAATTTAAATTCCTTTTAAAATTAGTAGCTTATTATTATAGTAAAGGATATAGATTTACTTAATGGACACAATAAATACACCTTCGTATCAAAACATGCAACGACTTTATAGTCGTTACTATTCATTAGGTTATTTAAATACGGATATAAATACTAAGTTTGCTTTAATATCTTTAGCAGGATACTTAACATTTAAATTAAAACAAAAGAAACCTGATATAACTGTGTATCAAATTATAAAAAAGATAATAGGGGATACATTACCAGAAGATTTTGTAAAAGGAATTTCTGTAGTTATTGAAGACTTTTCTTATGGATGCAAAGACTTTCCAACATTTAATATAAATGATAGAGATATTCCTAATAAGATTAAAGAAATACTTTTAACTTATATGCCTTTTTAATAGATTCACTCATTTATTTTGTGTAAATAATTTTATTAACATTTATTAACAATAAAATTATTAGTTTTCGTTTGCTTAAAGTATACATTATAGTATATTTGCATTACTGAATTAAATGAAAGAACCAAAGATAAAATTTAGAGTTTAAGATAAATATTACAAATTATTGTTTTGGTAGTTCAATAAAAAATGATATATTTGTATGTTAGATGTTAGATGTTAATATGAATTAATGATTTTTGGTTTTAAATTTTTTAAATTTTATTGAATTATGACACAATTTATGAATTTCAAGAAAATGGAAGTAACAGGAGCAACTAAGGATGAAGCACTTGCAAAAGCTCCTTTTGATATTATGGGTGATGCTACACAGGCTTATAAGCTTTGGAAGAAAAAGCAGGTAAACGGAGTAACAGAGTCAGATAAGAAGCAGTTTATGCTTGATTATCTTGCTAAGAAATCTAAGAACGTTGCTGGCGTAGGTTTCTCTATCACATTGGAGTCAGCTATTGCAGATAGCCGTGAGCGTCCTTATGGTATTCATGATAAGAAGAACGAATCAGGTGCTCGTAAGTACAAGACTACTTATCAGTTGATTGATAAGACTACTGGTGTTGTTGTTGCAGAAACAAGTGAAACAAAGGCTAAGGCTAAGGAAATTGCAAAGGATTTGTATGTAAATAAGGGCTTTAAGGGCAATCTTGTTTGCACATATACAAAGCAGGTTGTAAATGGTGAGCCTATTGCATTTGAAGTTGAGTATACTCCTTCAAAGAGTGCTCGTGTAGGTAGCTATCTTGTATTTGGAGTTGAAAGAGGTTAATTCCACAATTTTTTATATAGGGGGTGATTGTTGAGAAACAGTCACCCATTTTTTTTTATATAGCATAACAGCTTAATTTAAAATTGAATAAATCAATAAAAATAATAATGAAAAAATCTACCATTCAAAAGTATATACGATTCTTGACTGATGTTAAAAATAGTAATAAAACACTCTCTGAATTTTGCAGAGAAAAGTATGAAAACGGAGAACCTTGTTATGATTATAAAGGTTTAATTACTACTATTATAAGTTTAAAGAAACAAGAAAATCCTGATGCATCTGCTTAACACATCTATGAATAGTCGAGAC
>ERZ1034897.965-NODE-965-length-12219-cov-5.384906_pt1 | contig 12219 bp, 9 predicted proteins | sample MGYA00520629_ERZ1034897 | MGnify/ENA primary metagenome ERZ1034897 (study PRJEB33766, sample SAMN09781789) | gut metagenome | biome: gut microbiome | host: Homo sapiens | place: Madagascar | study: EMG produced TPA metagenomics assembly of the PRJNA485056 data set... | reverse complement strand
CTGATTTTCTTCTTGAAATGGGGCGTGGCTTTGCATACATAGGCAGACAATACCACATATCGGTTGATGGTGATGATTACTATATCGACTTGCTGATGTTGCATCGGCATTGCCACAGATTGAGAATTTGGAAAATTCTATGGATGATTTGGAATATGATAAGTGAAATAAAGATAGATGGCTATATATAATAAGGTGTAAATTATGTCTATTCGGTTGTTTGATTTGTATCAGTAAGAGGCAAGTCCAAAGTTATCCTCTTTTTGGCATTCTCTTTCTTCACGTCAACAACCTTTGCATAGATTTGAGTTGTACGTACATTGGTATGACCACGCATCTTGCTTTCTTCATTATTTTGCTCCTTTATAGCAGTACCACGACTCTATGATTTTGCCATGAACTCCTCGCCACACACTTGGCATTTGCACTTGATTTCAAATTTTGCTACTGGCATAATCTTTTTATTGTATAAACGTAAAACACGAAGTTTTATTATTAAGTGTCACATTATCTACTAATAAGTGTCGTTACAAATATACAATAAAATAACGAGAAACAAGCATAGTCATCACAAGTATTAAAAGCGAAAATAGGGCGCGACTCATTGAGTTACACCCTATTTAGTTATTTATTGTTATAGATGTTTATCTATACTTACTTAACCTTTTCTAAAAAAATGGTCATGAAAATTATCCTATCACTATAGGTAACTTTCATGACCCTAAAAAACTTTAAACACTTGTCTTTTTGGGTTTGGCTTTCCAAACTATACTTGTCATGAGAACAGACATTAAAGCTGCACCTATCCAGAAATAATTGATATAGGTGAAGTCGTAGCAATCCACTCCATTCACAATCTGCTTATTACCCTCTATGAGTAAACCGCTCATGATATCTTGAATACCAGCACCAACATAACTTGCAACACCGACAACACCAAGAGCTGCACCAGAAGCATTCTTAGGAGCAATATCCACAGCCATCAAACCGCCAAGGAAGCAGAGCAATACACCGATACTCAAACCGAAGAGAATCATAGCAGTAACATCTATCCAAAGCTGATGACCAGGAACCAGAAGGAACAGACAAAGAGCTAAAGCATTCAACAATCCGAAGATAACTGCAGGCAAATAGCGGTTGCCCTTAAATACCTTATCAGATAACAAACCAGATGTCACAGTACCTACAATACCGAGAACAGAGTTGATAGAAATGATAAAACTTGCATCAATGGTAGAGTAACCCTTCTCATTTTCCAGATAGAAAATACCCCAGCTATTTACCGCATAACGACTAATATACATGAAGGCACTACTCAAAGCCAAGACCCAGATCAAAGGATTCTTCAGCACAGCTTTCTGTGCCTTATTATAAGAAGCCGTATCCTGCTGCTTTTTCTCTATCACCTGTGCACCAGGGAGCGAAACACCCTTGCTGGCAGGAGTATCGTGGAAGAACGTCAGCAACAGTACCACACCGGCAATACCCACTACAGCAGCACCGATAAAACCATATTGCCATCCAAATGCACTTACAATAGAAGCCACAAAGATGAACGTCATAGCCTCACCAATATTATGGCTGGCACTCCAAAAACCGTAGAACGTGCCTCGGTTCTTATCAGTAAACCATCTGGAAAGACCTACCACGCAAGAAGCAGCACCCATAGACTGGAACCAACCGCTCAATCCCCATAATACGGCGAAAAGTATAAAGGAATGGGTAAAGCCCAAAATCAAGTTGACCAAAGCCGTAACCAACAGACCTGTTGACATCAATCGCTTGATGTTGCTTCTGTCAGCAAGAAAGCCATTGTTAAACTTACCGATAGCATAAGTGAAGAAGAGAACAGAACCGATAATACCCAACTCTGTCTCAGAGAAAACACCATTATCCACAATTGGCTTTTTGATTACATTCAAGCTCAATCGGCAAACATAGTAAGTACCATAACCGATAGTAGCAGAAAGGAAAGTTGCCCATTGCAATCTCTTGAGTTTCTTGGCACTTTCCTCCTCACTCATGTTTTCACATGCTACTGGTTCGGAAACTTTATAAAAATCAATTATTTTCTTAAACATATTTTTTAGTTATTATAAATGAGAGATTGAATTCCAATACATATCCAAGAAAGCAACATGAGTCAGAGTTTTTTAAGTTGTGCATGACTTACCACCGTAAGCATGCACAACTATCCTAACACAATCAACTATTTGAAATATATAATGAAACCTAAAACTACTTGTGAAGATTCTTCACTCTCAAATATTCGAGAAGTAACGCAGGACGGTCAGTTTGGATAAGTTTGAAACCTTGTTGAACAAGCCATCCCCAGCTCTCATCCGGCTGGTGAAGCTCTACGGCTCTATCATCATCATGTCCCGCATTCTGCGCTGGCCACAAGGCGTTGACAAACACCTGAATGCCATTGTCTCTTAGCTTTTTCACAAGACGTAAAACCTGTTCATCTACCTGAGAGAACCTGACCTCGAAAGCCAAAGGCTTCATATTCTGCAGATAACTGTCTATAATATTTTCTGCATCAGCCCGGCACAAGTCAGCCTTAGGCATGAATATTACTTTATCCAGAATATTACCATGCTGCTCTTTTATGGTCTGGTAAGGTAACCTTTCCTTGACCACACATTGATTAGCAGTACCCGTTTCTTCAAGAATCTTTTGCACATCTTCAAAATACTCGTACCCTTTATCCACATTCACAAGAATCTTTCCCTTGCAAAGTAGCATAGTTTCCCTAAGTGTAGGAATCTGATGACGGGTACGGCAGCCTGCACCATTTTTCAAACGAAGTTTTTTGAGTTCTGCCAGCGTATAATCTTCAGGTTTTCCTGTACCATTGGTTGTACGATCTAAAGTTCCGTCATGCATCAAGATAAGTTCTCCGTCTTTCGTCTTTTTCAAATCCAATTCAACCATATCAACTCCCATGTCAATACAATTTTGGAATGCCTGGAGTGAGTTTTCTGGAGCATTGCGCCAGTCACCACGATGAGAAACGACCAAAACAGACTGCTGAGCAGGAGCCGCTAAATCTGAAAGGATTTCGTTGAGTCGTTGTGCATAACTTACCGCTGTAAGTATGCACAACCAGCCTAAAACAATAAACCTTCTGAACATATAAGCGTGAACTTTTTACGTTTTACTTGTGCAGTTTCTTAGCTCTCAAATATTCGAGAAGCAATGCAGGGCGGTCTGTCTGGATAAGCTTAGCACCTTGACCGACAATCCATCCCCAGCTTTCTTCTGGCTGCTTGAGTTCAACAGCACGATCATCATCATGACCACCGCAAAGCTCAGGCCAGAGCGTATTGATGAAAACTCTTGCACCACTATCACGTACCTTCTTGATCAGGCGACGAGTATTAGCATCATCTGTTTTGAAAACCAATTCATAAGCCTTTGGCTTCATATTCTTGATGTAACCGTCAATCACCTCTTCCGCACCAGGCTTACCAAGGTTTACCACAGGCATGAAAATCATTTTATCAAGAACATCACCATGCTCAGCTTTTACTACCTCATAAGGAAGTTCAGCTTTGATTATGCACTGGTCAACAGTACCAGTTTCCTTCAAAACCTTCATTGCATCATCGAAGTAATCGTACCCCTTATCCACATTCACCATGATTTTACCCTTGCAGAGTTCCATCACCTCACGGAATGTAGGAATATGATGACGAGTCTTGCAACCAACGCCATTCTTCAAGCGAAGAGATTTCAAAGAATCAAGCGTATAATTCTCTAGAAAGCCCTTTCCGTTCATGGTACGGTCAATCTTCTTATCGTGCATCAAGACAAGAACGCCATCCTTGGTTTTCTTCAAGTCCAACTCAACCATATCAACACCCATGTCGATGCAGTTTTGGAAAGCCTGAACAGAATTTTCAGGAGCATTACGCCAGTCTCCACGATGAGAGACAACCATAACATTATCCTTAGCAGGCTTATTGAAATTCTTAAGAATCTCTTTTAAATTGCTTTGTGCAAAGCTCATTGAAGTGAGCATGCACAACATTGATAAAACAAATATCTTTTTCATTTTTAATTCAATTTACCATCTTTCCAAACTAATTTTTCTCCCCAGAAAGGAACAAAAGAGTTCTCGCAATTAAGTCTTGCAGCTCTTTCTAAGGCAGAATTCAAGCTCCATCTTGACTCTTCCTCGCTAACGTGAGAAAGTTCAAGAATGTGTGAGAGTAATACATAATCAGGTTTAGTCTGACCTGCACCAGTACCAATGATATTGTTCTCGGTAAGCGCATTAGGAGCATAACGAGGAATCAAAACATTTACATGTGGCAAAATGTTTGTGTACTGAGCAGCCTTGAAGTTTGAGTCGCCAGTATGGAGCATTGTGAAATTACCACTATCATCACCACATTCAAAAGTAAACACAGAAACGAAGTTTGATAAGCCAGAATTATTATGGTCAGTAATTGACACATGAATCTTGATGTTATTAAACTGATAATCAGTATTTACCTTAGATGTAAATCCACCAGTTACCCAGTTTGAGTAAACAGGCTTACCAGCTTTCAACATTGCATCTATAAGATTTGTGTTGTAGTGATCTTTATGCTTGTGAGTTACACAGAGGAAATCCAAGTAAGGCTCCAATTTCTCGGCCCAACGATGGTTGATATCAATACCAAAGCAAGTGGTTGGAGTCTTTACGACGTAACCCATATTGTAGAGTTGCCAGATGCAAGTAGTACCATTTTCAACAGTAGTAGTCTTAATCGCATCAATAACATGATCTAAAGACAAACGATAAAGAGCCAACATCGGATCATACTTTTCTCTCATTTCTGCAGACTGGTCCAATGCTGTAATATAGCTTTCAAAGAAATCTGAAGGACAATCATCTGCCATCTTCTGGATTTTATTAAAAACTTCAGTTCTTTCAGCATTAAGAGGTTGCTGCTGCAATGGAGTTGTTGCCCACAAAGCTTCTGCAACTTCTTTAGCAGCCTTCATGTCGGTAGTTTCGCCTACCTCGATAGGCTGCGCATAAGTCATTCCATCTTCGTCATTTCCACATGAAAACAGGACGCAAGAGAATAATGCGATGAATAAATATATTTTTTTCATACTGATTCAATATTAATATTGGTTTGTACCATGAATATTTCCACCTCTGCAGCTCCATGTTGATTTCTCTGGACCTGCAAAGATCTTGATTGCTGCAACATTACCACCGATATAAGACACATAGAGAATCTGATTCTCACCGATAGTCATACCTGACATAATCTTGGCATTATTATCTGTACCTTCTGAATCCATGTGCCAAAGTTCCTCACCATTTGAACTGTCAACCGCATAGATGCGACCGGCTCCACTACCGAAATAGACAGTACCCTTATCGTCAAGAACAGGGAAACAATAAGTAGGAGCTGCTTCAATTGTAAACTTCCATTTCAGTTGTCCCGCCTTATCAACAGCATAAAGCGCCTTACCACCCTTATCAGTGAAGTAGATATTACCGCTCTTGTCAACAATAGGAGCATAAATATCGCCCGCAGCTTCAACACTCCACTTAGTAGAACCATCAGATGTGTTCAATGCCAACAAACCAGCACCGCCAATCTGTGCAGCATAAAGGGTCTCCCCATCCAAAGCGAAGGAACCAATTTCTGTAACTTTACCAGCAACCTTCCAAAGCTGAGTACCATCTGCCTTGAAACCGTAAATAGCAGAACGTGTACCCGCATAGATATTACCATTTTTGTCAATAGCAACAGCACCTGCCTTATTCTTTGTACCTGTCAGTTTTACATTCCAATTCTTTACACCAGTTGCAGTATTGATAGAATGAAGAACATTGTCGCCATCAAGTACATATACTGTTTGTCCGTCAGCAGTTACTGCAGGGAAGCAATCCAGGTTCTTGTTAGCAGCACCAGTTGCATAAGTCCATTTCTGTGAACCATCGCTATTGATAGCATACAAGGTTGCATTGCGAGCACCCTGATACAAAGTTCCATCTTTGCCAACAGCAACACCACCACCATAGGTTGTCTTAGGAATAGCAGCAGTCCATTTCACTGCACCAGTCATTGCATCAAAAGCAGTTACATCACCAGTTGCACCAGCTGAAGGCAAGTAGAAAGTATTTCCATCTAAAGAAAATACTGCATTTGCAGTCTTCACCATACCACCATTAGGCATGTCTGTTGACCAAACTTTGAAAGGCTCTGTATCAGAAACAGGTCTTGCCTTTGTTGTAGAAATCATAGAACGCTGGTTGCCATAGATGGCCTGGATGGTGATGGTATAAGTAACCTTGTTAACCAAACCTGTTATAGTATATGAGGTAGTCTTTGCATCCAACTCTGCAGAACCACCTTCGTATGTAGCAACTTCCGGTGTCCAATTGACCAAATAACCTGTTGGGTTGGCTCCCTGCATAGGAGCCCACTCCAACAATACTTTCTCATCCTGCGCCGTAGCGTTAAAGCTACTTACCTGACAAATGTCCCAACTTGCCTTTGGAAGATCATCGCTACAAGAAGCAAGAATTAAGACTGTCATTAATGACAGCAAATATATTATCTTTTTCATGTTATAATCATTTATTATTTATTATCATATCCAGGATTTTGCCAAAGGATAGTCTCATCACCTACCTTCTCAATTTCTTGCTGAGGAATAGGGAATAGTAACTGATAATCACTGATTTCAATACCATTTTCTGCCATTACACTCTTTGCAAATCCCATTCTTACCAAGTCGAACCAACGCTGACCTTCATAAGGGAACTCTCTCTGTCGCTCAACCAAGATGCCTTTGCGGAACTTCTCTTTTGAAGGCAGCTGTCTTGCAGTCAAATTAGAGATGCCTGCTCTTTCTCTTACGGCATTAAGACATTTGAGAGCAAGAGAACCCTCAGATGCATCATACTCGATTTCGTTAAGAGCCTCAGCATACATCAAAAGAACATCTGCATAACGAAGGAGAATCTGATCATTACCTACAGTATTGAAGGTTGTACTCTTTGTATCATAGAATTTTCTCATCAAATACACATTCTTCGCAGCCTGTACATAAGTAATGAGATCTTTGCGAGCATCATCTGTAGGATAAGTATTGAGAAGAGAACTTGTCTGGTTGGTATCATCAGTTGAATTGGTAAGATTGTACCAATAGCTGTGACCTTCTCCCTCTATTTCCTTATTGAAATGTACAGCAAAGATAATCTCTTTATTGTTCTTGTTATCCACATTGAAGACCTGGGCAATAGGGCTAACCAACTGATATTTTCCAATCAGCTGAGAAAGAATATCTCTTGCTTCTTCCCACTTATGGAAAGTAAGATAAACCTTACCGAGCAAAGCCTTAGCTGCTCCAGATGTTGCTCTACCCATATCTGCTGATGAGTAAGATTCAGGAAGATAGTTGTTATCAATAATCTCCTTCAAATCACCAGCAATCAAGTCGAACATCTGCTCATCAGAATATCTTGCCACTTTCAAAGCCTCTGCTGCACTTACAACATGCTTTGTAGCAGGAACACCACCCCAAATACGATACATATTAAAATAGTTTAAAGCTCTGATAAACATCGCTTCACCCTTATACTGTTTCTTCAAACCTTCTGCAAAGTTTGCACCGTCAATCTGGTCGAGCAGAAGATTACAACGATAAACGTTGTTATTGAAGTTTGCCCAATAAGAGCTGAGGATTCCATTGGATGGTTTCTCTGCAAAATGGTTTATATCGTAACGGTCTTGAGTACCTGCTGTAGGTGCACTCAATGAAAGATTATCACTACGATACTCGCAGCATTCTGTATAGAAATTCACCTGTGACTGCAATTTGGAATAGCAACCTATTACTGCAACATTGTAATCGCTTGCAGTCTTATATACTTTGTCAATGATTACGCTATTTGATGGCTCTAAGTCGAAAAAGCTATCTCCACAAGAAGTCATAAGCAGAGCGGCCATTGATGCCAATAATATTATCTTTTTCATGACGTAAAATTCTTTATAATGTGAGATTCAAACCAAACATATATGTTCTTGCCAAAGGATAAGTACCATAGTCCTCACCTGGAGTCAGGTTCTTAGATGGACGGGCATTTACTTCTGGGTTATAACCGCTATAGTCAGTAATAGTGAAGAGGTTCTGTCCTGAAACATAAACTCTCAACTTCTCTACCTTAAACTTCTGAGTAAGTGCACGAGGCAAAGTATAACCTAATGAAAGGTTCTGAAGACGAAGGTATGAACCACTCTCCAAATGCCAGGTTGAAGTACGGCTGTTGTAACCTGTCTGCTTACGGTTTGCCTTATTTACAGAACCGCTACCAGGATTCTCAGGACTTCTCCAACGATCAAGCGCAATCTTCGTACCATTGGTATTTCCCTCCATGTTGTCAAGGTAACGCTTATTCAAGTTCAGAATTTTGTTGCCATAAACACCCTGGAAGTTGAAGTCCATATCGAAACCTGCATACCAGAGTTTACCGCCGAAACCATAAGTGAACTTAGGCATATAGTTGCCGCAGATTGTACGGTCTTTATCCAAATCTAACTTTCCGTCTCCATCAACATCGACAAAGCGGAAGTCACCTACTTCAGTATTATCAAAGTGAGGATATTTCTTCAAATCTTCTGCTGTCGCAAAAATACCATCCTGCACCAAGAGATAATAGTTACCAATAGGCTTGCCAACCTCTGTTTTATAGAAAGCATGACCTACACTACCAGTAGAAATAATAGGAGCATTACCTGGACCTAACTCTTTTACCTCATTGGTATTCTTGGCATAGTTGGCATTGAAAGAATAGCCGAAACCATTAGCAAATGTATGCTGAGAAGTCAAAGCCAATTCCCATCCGCGGTTGTTTACCTTACCAATGTTCTGAAGAGAAGTACTGTAACCTGTCAAGAGAGGTACTGGTACATAGAGCAACATATTAGATGTGTTGGTGTTATAGTAATCTACAGAGAAACCGATGTAGCCATCGAACATCTGAAGATCAATACCTGCATTAATCATCTGGTTTTTCTCCCAACTCAAATCATCACGCTTGATATTATCTGGCTTATAACCATACTGCAATAAACCACCATTAGCACCTAAGATATAGTTATCAGTTGACATTGTTGCCAAATGGTCGTAGTTACCAATCTCGAAGTTACCAGTAACACCATAGCTGGCACGAATCTTCATGTCATTGATGAAAGACAATTCCTTCACATTCTTGAAGAACTGCTCATCGCTGATACGCCAAGCAACAGAAGCAGATGGGAAATAACCCCAACGGTTGTTCTTACCGAAACGTGATGAACCATCGGTACGAATCGCAGCAGAAAGCATGTAGCGTCCCTCGTAGTTGTACTGAACACGAGCCAAGTAAGAAGCGATAGACCATTGTGTCTTATCAGAACCACCCTTAGTCACAGTACCACCATTTACAGTCTGGATATAATCGTTAGGATAATCTGTAGCTGTCACGTTGTCGGTTTTCTTGGTTTCCTTCTGTGCAGATTGTACAAGAATAGCAGTAATGTTATGCTTCTTGTTGATAGTAGTAGTATAAGTCAATTGATTTTCTACCAACCAGTTGAAGAAGAAAGAAGAAGAACTGTAACCTACTGGGTTTGAAGGAGAATCATAATAATCTTTTCCCTTCAAAGGCAAAGAAGACTGACGATATTTATCATTATGAGCACCATAATAATCACCACCCAAAGACAACTTATAAGAAAGTCCCTTCATCAATTCCAATTCTGCATATACCTTACCAGTAATAGACATACGATCAGTAACATTTGACTGCAAACGAGCCATAGCAACAGGATTCAACACCTCATTGTGCTCATAGTCTGTACCAATACGCAAGTAACCATTACCCTGATAATTATAAGAACCGTCTGCGTTGTAAACAGGGAAAATAGGAGGCATCATTAAAGCAGACTGAACAATACCACCAGCTCCAGATGCATCTACAGTATTTGAAACAGAATAAGAAGGTGCGAAGTTTACACCAAATTTCAAGCGCTTATGCTGACCTGAAAGATTCAAACGACCACCATATTTTTCAAAATCAGAACCAATGATTGTACCTTCCTTTTTCATATAGTTACCTGATACGAAATAATTGATACTGTTTGACTTTCCTGATAAAGAAACATTGTGTCCAGTAGTCATTGCAGTACGGAAGATAGCATCCTGCCAATCTGTATCTGTCAAGCCTTTAACACCCTGTAAATATGGGAAGAAATCAGCTGCAATCTGCATGTTTCCTTTAGGGCGTACACTATTAGGATCACTTGCTGATCCACCAGGGACTTTAGAAAGGTATGCATTGTCACGTGCGTCCTTTACGAATTCTGCATATTCGTAAGCGTTCATCATATCCAATTTCTTAGATACGTTCTGTATACCTACATATCCATCATAAGAAATTGAGAGCTTATCAGAAGTACCCTTCTTGGTAGTTACGAGAACAACACCATTAGAACCACGGCTACCATAGATAGCTGCTGCAGAAGCATCTTTCAAAACTTCTACAGACTCAATATCATTCGTATTCAAGTTGGCAAAGCCACGCTCCATTGGTACACCATCTACAACATAGAGAGGGTCACTACCTGCATTTACGGTGCTTACACCACGTACACGAATACTTACGCTACCCTCAGGGTCACCACTTGGTACAGTTACCTGGACACCAGGCATCTTACCAGCCAGAGCCTGACGGAAGTCTGTAGATGGGTTATTGGCAAGAGCCTCTGCCTTTACAGAAGACACAGCAGTAGATACGTCACGCTTTTTCTGCACACCGTAACCTACAACCACAACTTCGTCGAGTACTTTGTTATCATCAGCCAGGTTTACATTGATTACTTCGCGACCATTCACTTTGATTTCCTGATCTTTGCAACCGATATAAGATACAGCCAACAAACCATCAGAGGCAATCTCAATCGTATAATTACCATCTATATCGGTAATTACTCCATTATTAGCAGAGCCTTTTTCCATGACTGTTGCTCCGATAACTGGCTCGCCAGTTTCATCTTTTACAACACCCTTTACCTTGATTTTCTTACCATGGCTTTGAGCTTTTCCTTTGTGCTGAGACTTAATGACGATGTAGTTGCCTTCCAATTCATAAGTACAATTTGTACCCTTGAGCAATTGGTTCAACATACCAAATACATCATCACTCTTTTTGGTTAACGTGACTGTGCGGTTAGCATCCAACTGAGAAGAATTGTACGCAACCTTGTACTTGGAAGACTGCTCAATCTTCTCAAAAGCAGACTTGAGCGTTACCTTGTTTGAACCGAAGCTGACGGTCTGAGCAAAAACTGCCATTTGTCCAGCCAACAGCAAACAAAAGCATGACGCTGAAATTCGTTTTAAGTTCATATAATATTTATTTAATTAATAATTTGTCCTAAGACGATTACGCATTGAAGACAATTATATTTTTCGTTGCACCCAATTACAATCCTGTTAAAATGAAATTTTTATTTCACTTTTTTTGTGTGTTCGCAAACAACCGTGGTTTGGTAAAACAAATGCTGTAATATTCTACGGATAATTTCATAAAAAGCCGTACATTTTTACATGTTTTCATAGTACTATATATATGAGAGGATAAACTCTAAAAAGACTATAATGCAGTATTATCTCAGAAAGATAGCACCACTATCTCTGAGAGTTAGCACTATAATTCTCTGTGCCCTAAAAGTGCTCCAGCCAGGGCACATTAGTGCCGTAAGCAAGCATTTTGGAAATATAGGGGTATTTATCGAATATCAGGATTTTTTTAGAAACGGCACTCATAAAATCTCGTCACCCTTCATCTTTCCGCCTGAATCCCCTGTGTTTATCGGGGTTTTAGGGGGTGAAGGGTGCATTTCAACCCTTCATCACCCTTCATCATATTATCAATCAGAGGCATTCGTGAATTTCTCTTTACATTTTCCTTGCTGAGATTTCTGTGTTTTCAACTGAATCTTATTTGTGTGTGAATATTGAAAATATGAACGAAAAAATGCTGAAATCCATTTCTTGAGAGCTACATCGACTAAAAACGAGTTGGCAAAATCTAGAAGGAAATATTTACAATGAAGAAAGACATTCGTTTCTCTCTTATTCCCATCCAGGGTTAACTGCTGGGGCTAATTCAAGCTTCTATTAAGACTAACCATTAGCTTCTATTAAGGTTAATCA
>ERZ1034897.956-NODE-956-length-12247-cov-10.010007_pt1 | contig 12247 bp, 7 predicted proteins | sample MGYA00520629_ERZ1034897 | MGnify/ENA primary metagenome ERZ1034897 (study PRJEB33766, sample SAMN09781789) | gut metagenome | biome: gut microbiome | host: Homo sapiens | place: Madagascar | study: EMG produced TPA metagenomics assembly of the PRJNA485056 data set... | reverse complement strand
ATTACGATAACTCCTTCGAGATCCTGCTGATGAGCATGATTTCCTTCGTGGTCATTGCCGCGCTGATCGCGGCCGCCATGATGGTGGTCACCTCCAACTACCAGCTGCAAAAAATCCGCGCAGCGGGCAAAAAGACGAACAGCTTCTTACAGGACATCAACGTCTACCTGAATGAAAAGTTCTATGTCACGCTGCTGACCCTGCCTGTGCTGGGCGTTGTGGTATTTACCATCGTGCCGCTGTTCATCCTGATTGCGGTCGCGTTCACGAACTATGACCAGCAGCATATGCCCCCGAACGACCTGTTCACCTGGGTGGGCCTGACCAACTTCTTCACGCTGTTTGGCAGCGGTATGACCTCGACCTTCGGCTACTCCTTCGCCAAGGTGTTGACCTGGACGCTGGTCTGGGCGTTCTTTGCCACCTTTACCACCTTCTTCGGCGGTATCCTGATGGCCATGTTCATCAATGACCAAAAGACCAAATGCCCGAAGCTCTGGCGTACCCTGTTCATGGTGACCATCGCCGTGCCTCAGTTCGTTACGCTGCTGCTGGTACGCAACTTCTTCTCCAACAACGGCATCTTCAACACAATGATGGCCAACGCCGGAGTTACGGATTTCCTGCATAACATCGGCCTGTTGGATAAGGGCCTTAGTTACATTCCGTTCCTGACCCAGCCGGGCTGGGCCATGTTCACCATCATCATGATCAATATCTGGATCGGCGTGCCGTACCAGATGCTGATCGCCACGGGTGTGTTAATGAACATTCCCGCCGACATGATCGAGGCCGCCCGCATCGACGGTGCGAACCCGGTTCAGATGTTCTTCCGCATCAAGCTGCCCTACCTGCTCAGCGTGCAGGGACCGTCGCTCGTCACGGACTTTGTCAAGAACGTCAACAACTTCAACGTTATTTACCTGCTGACCCAGGACGTGTTTGTCACGAACAACCAGCAGCTGGCCCAGTCCAACGCCAAGGAGATCGACCTGCTGGTTACCTGGCTGTTCCGCTTGACGCAAGAATACTACAACTACAAGATGGCCGCTGTGCTGGGCATCATGGTGTTTATCGTCTGCGCAGTGTTCACCGTTGTGTGCTTCCACTTTATCAATAAGAAGGAGGCGACGTTCTCTTGAGTACCACTACCATCAACGATGCCGCCGTGCAGAAGCAGCTCAGACAGGGCCGCGTCAAGAAAACAATTTTCTCCATCATCCGCCATCTTATCCTGGCGCTGCTGGCCTTTATCTGGCTGGTGCCCATTGCCTGGCTGCTGCTGACCTCGTTCTCCACCGATAAGGGCATCAACTTTACCCGCTTTGTGCCGGAAGGCTTTACCCTGTGGAACTACATCAGCATTATGACAGAGCCGGACTCTGTTGCACAGTTCCCGCGCTGGTTCATGAACACCTTGGTTGTGGCATGCTTTAACTGTGTGATCTCCACCTGCTTTGTGCTGATGGTGGCTTACGCCATAAGCTGCTGCCGCTTCAAGGGCCGCAGGCTGCTGCAAAACCTGTCCGTCACGGTCAACCTGTTCCCGGGCGTTCTGGCCATGATTGCAGTTTACTTCGTCTTGAAGTACATGAACCTGACGAATTCCTACGCGGGCCTGATCATGGTCTATGCCGGTTCCTCCGGTTTGGGCTACCTGATCTGCAAGGGCTTCTTCGACACGGTTCCGGTTTCCCTGCGTGAGGCCGCCAAGTTGGACGGCGCTTCGGAAGCGCGCATCTTCTTCCAGATCGTTATCCCGATGTCCCGCCCGATTTTGGTGTACACCATTATCAACTCCTTCCTGATGCCCTGGACCGACTTTGTTATGGCAAAGATGATCCTGAACTCCGGTGTCAGCACGGACTGGACGGTTGCCATCGGCCTGTACAACATGCTGCAAAAGGCTCTGATCAACAACTACTTCTCCCGCTTCTGTGCAGGCGGTGTTTTGGTGGCTATCCCCATTTCCATCCTCTTTGTCATCATGCAGAAATTCTACGTCGAGGGTATCACCTCCGGCGCGGCAAAGGGCTGATAGTTTATCACAACAACGCTGCCTCGCAAGGGGCAGCGCTTTTGTGGGTAAAGGGCCGATTTAACGCAGGGACCGGATATGCCCGGCCCGCGGCCTTCCCGCTAATGACCGCTTGCCATACACGGCAGGGCCGGGCATACCCGGCCCCTACAAGGCACTTTATTTTAAAGTGAAGAGGTTCACCATGAAAACAATCACCAAAGCCCCCATCCTGTTCCGCGGTGGGGACTATAACCCCGACCAGTGGCTCGACCGGCCCGATATCCTGGAAAAGGACGTCGAACTGATGAAAAAGGCCGGTATGAACACCGCCACCCTCGGCGTGTTCGCCTGGGCCAAGTACGAGCCGCAGGAGGGTGAGTATGACTTTACCTGGCTGCGCGAGACGATGGACCGCCTGTACGCGGCGGGCATCTACACCGAGCTTGCCACCCCCTGCGGCGCTAAGCCCAACTGGATGGCGAAAAAATATCCCGAGATCCTGCGCGTGCAGGCCAACGGCGTGACCGACCACCAGGGTATGCGCCACAATGCCTGCCCCAGCAGCCCCATCTACCGCGAGAAAGTCCACAACATCATTGAAAAGCTCGTCGAGGCCGTCGGCGACCACCCCGGGCTGATTCTGTGGCACATCTCCAATGAGCTGGGCGGCGACTGCTACTGCCCCCGCTGCCAGGCCCGCTTCCGCGATTGGCTGCGCGACAAGTACAAGACCATCGACGCGCTGAACCACGCCTGGTGGACCGGCTTCTGGAGCCACCACTACAACGATTTTGACGAGATTGAGCCGCCATTTGAGAACGGCGAACAGAGCCTGCTGGGCCTGAAACTGGATTGGCGGCGCTTCACCACCTGGAACATGACCGACTATGTCCACAGCGAGACCGAGCTGCTGCACAAGCTGACCCCGAACGTGCCCATCACCACCAACCTGATGGAGTATTTCCCCGGGTTGGACTACCACTATTTGCAGAAAGAACTGGATTTCGTCTGCTGGGACAGCTACCCCCACTGGGGCCGCCCCGACCGCAGCATCACGACGACCTTTGCCATGACCGCGTTTGACCACGCGCTGATTCGCGGCTGCAAGCGGGACGTACCTTTCTTCACGATGGAGAGCACGCCCAGCCTCGTCAACTGGCACGAGTATAACAAGCTCAAGCGCCCCGGCGTCAACCGTTTGCAGGGCTTGCAGACGGTCGCCTGCGGCGGCGACGGCGTACAGTATTTTCAGTGGCGCAAGGGCCGCGGCGGCACCGAGCAGTGGCACGGCGCGGTAGTGGACCACGATGGCCGCGACGATACCCGTGTGTTCAAGGATGTGACCGAGACGAACGCCGCGCTGAACGCGCTGACGCCGGTTATCGGCAGCCTGCCCCGCGCCGAGGCCGCGCTGATTTTTGACTGGGACAGCCGCTGGGCGCTGGAAGATGCCTGGGGTATGCAGATTCAGCAGAAGAACCTGCGCGAGACCGTCTGCGCCCTGCATGAACAGCTGGGCCGCTGCGGCGTCGATGCCGATGTCATCGGCGTCGAGGAATCTCTCGACCGCTACAAAGTCGTCGTGCTGCCGATGCTCTACATGGTCAAGCCCGGTTTCGGCGAGAAGATTCGCCAGTTTGTAGCAAACGGCGGCACGGTTATCGGTACCTACCTGTTGGGCTATGTCAATGATTCTACGCTGGCCTGGCTGGGCGGCTTCCCCGGCGATGGCCTGCGGGAGGTGTTCGGCGTGACCGCCACCGAGCTGGACACCCTCTACCCCGGCGAGCGCAACACCGCCGCCTTCCCGGACGGCAGCAAGGCCGCCATCCAGGACTATTGCGAGCTGCTGGAAACGGCGGACAACACCGATGTGCTGGCAACCTACGGCGAGGACTTCTACAAGGGTTACGCCGTGGCGACCCACCACGCCTTCGGCAAGGGCCACGCCTACTACGTTGCGGCCCGCATGGATGCCGACGGCAACGCGAAGGTGTTCCGCGCCGCCATGGCGCAGGCAGGCTGCACGATGCAGACCCTGCCCGATGGCGTTGAATACCACTGCCGCGAGGACGAGCGCGCGGTGTATCACTTCTACCTGAACACGACCGAAACGGACAAGACCGTGGCTGTGCCCACCGGGGCCGACCTGCTGACCGGCAAAACCGTCAGCGGGGAAGTAACCCTGGGCCGCTATGGTGCCTGCGCAGTGGAAGTTGTAAAGTAAAATAAAAATGACCATCCAGCGTACATGTTGGATGGTCATTTTTTATACAATATCGCACTCGATCGGCGTTTCAAACAACCGCATTGCTTCCGCGCGGTCGTCTGTCTGTCCCAGCGCCCACATCAGTTTCACGGCGACGGCCTCGGGGGTCATGTCGCGGGCCTCCAATACGCCGGGCAGCTCGCCCACGGCGCGCCCCACCTCGTAAACGGCAAGGTCGCAGCCCTCGTGGGGAACCTGCGTTGTAAACACCGCCAGCCGCCCGCTCTCGCACCAGCGGCGCAGCTCGGCAAACATGGCGCCATGTTCTCCGCCCGGCAGGCCGCCGACGCCGAAACTCTCCAACACCAGCGCCCGGTAATGCGGGGCCAGCATCGGAATGATATCAGCCCGCATCCCCGGCACAAGGCGCAGCACAAAAACGGCGGAGTCGAGCTTTTCATAGAACCGCACCGGCGGCAGCGCAGCCGGGCGGCGCAGGAAAAGGACAAGCCGCGTGTCGCGAAAAACCGCCGTCTCCGGGTAGTCGATGCTGGAAAACGCGTTGAAGCTGCGGGTGCGGGTCTTGCGGGCGCGGGTGCCCAGAATGACCTTGTTGTCAAACACCAGCTGCACGCCCCATGCGCTGTCGCTGACCGCGTAGACAAAGGCGCGGTACAGGTTGTTGCGGGCGTCCGTGTCGCGGTTGTAGATGGACTTTTGGCTGCCCGTCAGTACAACCGGCTTGGAGCTGTTCTGTACCATGTAGCTCAGCGCGGCGGCGGTGTAGGCCATTGTGTCCGTGCCGTGGGCAATGACAAAACCGTCGTAGGCATCATAATTTTCTTTGATGCAGTGTACAATACTCTGCCACTGCGCGGGGCCTACGTTCGTTGAGTCCAGGTTGAACACCTGCACGGCATCCACAGCACACAGGTCGGCCAGCTCCGGCACACAGGCCAGCAGTTCCTCCGACGTGATGGCCGGGGCCAGCCCGCCCGCCGCCGTGGGGCGGCTTGCAATCGTCCCGCCGGTGGCGAGGAGTAGGATTTTTTTCATGGGGGTACCTCATTCTTTCCACATCAAATGCCGCTCGGCTACGACCTGGGCGTCCAATGTCCGCGACCCAGCGGTGAAGCGCACGGTCACGCGGTGGCCGCTCACGCTCTCTACCGTGCCGGGGCCAAATACCGCGTGCCGCACGTGGGCACCAACGGTCGTGATGCTCTCCACATCCACCGGCGGCAGGGGTGCCCGCGCGGCGGGCGGGACAGGGCGGCGGCCTGCGGGTTCCACATCAGGGCGCTTGCGGTGCCCGGGCAGGGCTGCCAACACTTCCTCCACAAAGGCCGAGCGCTCAGCCACGCAGTCAAACAGCACCAGCTGCTGCCGGGCACGGGTCATGGCGACGTAGAACAGCCGCCGGTCCTCCTCGTACTGCTGGGTCTCGCCAGGGGTGCGGCAGGCAAGTTCCGGCTTGGCCGGAAGGATGCCGTCCAGCACATCCAACAAAATCACCCGGTCGTATTCCAGCCCCTTGGCGGAGTGTATCGTGGATAAAATAAACCTGCACCCGGGCGGCGTGATATGATTTTGCACGATTTCACGCAGAATTTCAAGCCGCTTTAACAGGTGGGCGGGGCTGTCCTCCTGGGCACCCAGCATTTCCAGCACGGCCAATTTCGTGCGGTCCATGCCCTTTTTGTCCAGGTATTTGCCGTAGCCCAGCTCGTCGGCCACAAACCGCACGGCGTCGTCCGCCGCCATCCTGGGCAGGCGGGCCAGGCCGTGGGTCACATCGGCCATGGCGGCGCGGATGCGCGGGCGGATGCTGTCCTCGTTCAGCAGGGCTGTCCAGCAGCCTTGGCCGTACTGCCGCGCCTGGCTGCAGGCGTACAACGCCTGCACCTTTGTGACCGGCACACCAAATTTGTAGTAGCAGCGCAGAAAAACATCTGCGTCGGCGGGGCGGGCAGCCAGCGCAAAGATATCCGCCACATCCCGCACGATTTTGTTGGAGAAAAACGTGGGGTCGATGTTTTTGCAGCCATAGGACACGCCCCGGCGCTCACACAGGTCGATGATGGGCAGGGCACTTTCGTGGTTGCGGAACAGCACGGCGGTTTCCGTCTCGCAGTTCTGCGCCGTCTCAAACAAAAACGGCAGCTGATCGGCACGGCGGCGTACCGTGACGATCTGCAGCGGTTCGCCTGCGCCCTGCGTGGGCTGTATCGTTTTGGGGCGGCGATAACGATTGCGGGCCACAAAGCGGTTGGCCGCGTCCAGAATCGGTTCCCGTGAGCGGTAGTTTTCCTCCATCAGCAAGATTTGTGCGCCGGGGTAGGTCTTTTCAAAGTCCATCAACGCCTGGGGGTAGGCAGCGCGGAAGCCGTAAATACTCTGATCCTCGTCGCCCACCATAAAGATATTGCCGCTTTCCTGCGCCAGCACGCGGATAATCTCATGCTGCACCTTGGAGGTATCCTGGGATTCATCCACGCAGAAATATTGATACCGCTCCCGGAACGCCTTCGCCACAGCGGGCGCACCGCGCAGGATTTGCAGCGCAAAGCATAGCTGGTCGTCGTAGTCCATCCTGTGCCCGGCTTTCAACGCCCGCTGGTAGCCGCGGTATAACTCGGGTAAGTTGTCGATGTCGGTTTCCAGCGCGTCCAGCTCGTCGTCGGTCAGGCACATATTTTTAATGTAGGTGATGGCTGTGCGCAGATCCTTCAGCGTGCTCTCGGTGGGGTATTCGTGGTTCGTCTCCTGCCAAAGGCGTGTAAGCAGCGGTGCGGTGTCGTTCTCGTTTTGGATCAGGTCGGGTGGCGTTCGGTTGTACATACGGCTGTACAGCGCAACAATGCGCGCTGCCACGCCGTTTATCGTGCGAAACTCCAGCTGCCCGGCCAGCGCATCCCCAAACCGCGCGGCGAAGCGGGCACGCATTTCCCGCGTGGCGGCCACGGTGTAGGTCATTGTCAAAATCGACTGCGGTGGGATGCCGCAGACCTGTGTCATGTATCCCAGCCGGGTGATCAACACCGTGGTCTTGCCGCTGCCCGGCACGGCCAGCAGCAGCACCGGGCCGTGTACGGCCTCCACCGCCGCCCGCTGCTGTGGGTTCAGCGCCGCCATATGGGCGGATGCAAATTCTGGTTTGTCCATGGCGGCTCCTTTCGGCAAATAGTAAATAATTTTCGTATGGCAGCGTGTATTGTAGGGGGGCGGCGTCCTCGACGCCCTGCGGAGGCGTCCGGCCCCTGCACGGATGTTGAAATTATATCATATTTCCCCAGTAAAAGCAAAACTCCCCCGCCAAACGGCAGGGGAGAAGGATGTTCAAATCACGCACGGTTCAGCGCAATATCGTTGATGACCTCACCGGCGTTGTATCCTCTCTCAACCGTAAGGCTGCGGGTTCGGCAAAGTTGAGGGCCGAATCTGCCCGGCCCCTACAACGGCATAGCACATATACCTACTGTGCTTATATGATTATGAACGTCGCCTCCCGCGCTGTCAAGCCTGTAAAACTGTCAAAACCTGCCGCGTTTCGACCGCGGTATTTTGGCACCCCTATGTATTGGATAAACCGGCGGGCTGTGGTACAATATGTAAGCAACAGACAACTTGCGTGTAAAAGGGAAACATCATGAAGCAAAATAAATTAAAACTGCGCTGCACCGAAGATTACGCAGTGCTCTATTGGGATAAACCCGCCACTGCGCCCAAAGGGGCGGAGTATACCGTCTCGCTGAACGGCGAGGTCATCGGCCGCACGGATAAAACACATTTCACCATCGAGGGCTTGCCTTACGGCAGCACTTACCGGCTGGAAGTTGCCAGCGGCAGCTATTGCGTCGGGGTCGAGACGCTGCAATTCGGCAAAGAAAAGCGCCGCGTCAACGTAACGGCTGCGCCCTATTTCTGCAAGGGCGACGGCAAAACGCTGAACACCGACAACTTGCAGCGGGCCATCAACGACTGCCGCGCCGATGACATCCTGTATTTTCCGGCGGGCGACTACCTGACCGGGGCGCTGCAGCTGCACAGCGATTTGGAAATTTACCTTTCCAAGGGGGCTGTTTTGCAGGGCACGGCAAACATCAACGACTATTCGCCCCGCATCCCCAGCCGCTTTGAAGGAATGGAGATGCGTTGCTATTCCAGCCTGCTCAACGCCGGGCGGCTTGACCACACGAAAGGCTCGGGCTGCCATAACATCATCGTGCGCGGCAAGGGCACCATCTGCGGCGGCGGGCAGGTGCTGGCAAAGAAAATTATCGAGGACGAGCGCGCCCGCATCAAGAGCTTTTTGGACGATAATGAGGAACTTGTCAAAAGCTGCGAGAACGACGACACGATCCCCGGCCGTGTGCGCCCGCGCTTAGTAAACCTGAGCAACTGCGAGAATGTCTGGTTCAGCGGTATTACGTTCAAAAACAGCCCGGCGTGGACTTTCCACATGGTCTACTGCGATAATATCCAGACCGACCACTGCGTTTTTGAATCCGAGGGCGTCTGGAACGGCGACGGCTGGGACCCGGATTCCTCGACAAACTGCACGCTGTTCGCCAGCGAGTTCCATACCGACGACGACGCAGTTGCCATCAAGAGCGGCAAAAACCCCGAGGGAAACGAAATCGGCCGTCCCTGCGCCCACATCAAGGTGTTTGACTGCCGCATCGGGTACGGCCACGGCATCTGCATCGGCAGCGAGATGAGCGGCGGTGTGGAGGACGTGCAGATTTGGGACTGCGACTTTGCCAACTCGCTGTACGGCATTGAGATCAAGGCCACACCCAAGCGCGGCGGCTATGTGCGCGGCGTGACCGTGCGCGATTGCACCGCCCCGCGGGTAATTTTGCACAGCGTATCCTACAATGACGACGGTGAACCCGCCCCCGAACCGCCGAAGTTCAGCCATTGCTGGTTTGAGGGGCTGACCCTGACCGGCCGCACGCTGGATCACGACCACATCTGGCAGGACGCCGCGCCCATCGAGATTCTCGGGTTCGACTGCCATGGCGGGGAGATCGAGGATATTACGTTTAAGGATATCACAATCACGAAGGAGAGCGCAGAACTGAAGCTGGGGCTGTGCAGCGGGGTGAATCTCTACAACGTCACACTCTCCAAGCCTTCCCCCTGAGGAGGAAGGCTTTTCACCTGCCATTTGTAAACAAATCTTAAACCTTTCCTACACCCCCTTGCATATCGATGCAAGGGGGTGTAGTATTATCATGGTACAATTATTAACACATGATAATTATTAACAGGAGGTGTGTAATGTCTACCCCAGAAACACCCAATCTGCACGGTGTGTTCCGGTTCGTCGCGCGGCTGCATACCCTGTCCAAGCGCGGTATGCGTGCGGCCCTGGCCAATGAACCAAAATGCCGGTACGGAATGCTCCAACATCTGTATAACCTCATCGAGCAGCACGGCTATGACGGCGCAATTTATGTTTCGGACATTGCGCGGTATATGCACCAGCCGATGCCCGCCGTCTCCCGCGGGCTGCGTGCCATGGAGCAGGACGGCCACATTACCCGCGAGACAGACCCTGGCGACCGCCGAAAAACGCTGGTGCGCATCACCCCGGAAGGGGAGCGCGCCCGCAGCGCAAACGAGCAGGCCATGAACGCCTATTTTGCCCGCATCATGGCACGGCTGACCCCCGAGGAACTGGCCCAGGCCAACGCCGTAAAGGATGCACTGCTGGCCGCCATCGAGGCCGAAAATGAATCGATGGCACAACCAACCCGGAAAGGAGAACCCCCGCATGACCAAGATATTTAAACAGCTGGGGCGGCACTGGGCGGCGTGTCTCGCCGTCGTGGCGCTGCTCGTCGTGCAGGCCTATTGTGATTTGAGCCTGCCCGACTACACCAGCAAAATCGTGGACACCGGCATCCAGCAGGACGGCATTGAAAGCCCTGTGCCTGACACTGTCCGCGACACGACCCTGCAGGCACTGGAGTTGCTTATGTCCGAGCAGGACGCCGTGCTGGCCGAACAGTGGTACAGTGCCCCCGATGCCGACGGTGTGCGTACCCTCTCTCACGATGCCACCGCTGCCATGTCGGAACTGGAAAACGCGTTTGCCACCCCCGATGTCGTGCTGTATATGGCCGCTGCCCAGAACGCTGCGACCGCCGCCGGCACGACCGAAACCGTGACGCCAACCAGCTATGACCTGGACGCCGTCGCGACCCAGTTTGCCGCCATGGCCCAGGCCCCCGGTGCGCGGGAAATGCTGCAAGCCCAGCTGGCCGACGCCTCGCCGCAGGATGATTCCGTGGCAGACAGCTTATCCAGCCAGGCTATGCTGCTGGTAGCACTGGAATACGACGCCCAGGGTATTGCCCATGATGTACAGATGTCCTATCTGCTGCGCACCGGTGGCCAGATGCTGGCCCTGACGCTGCTGATGGTGGCCGTGGCGATCGCCGTCGGTTTCATCGCGTCCCGCGTTTCCGCCGTCATTGGCCGCGACCTGCGCCGGGATGTGTTCAAGACCGTCGTCGGCTACTCCAACGCCGAAATCGAGAAATTCTCCACCGCATCGCTGATTACCCGCACCACCAACGATATCCAGCAGGTGCAGTTCACCTGCGTGATTTTGCTGCGTATGGTAGCCTACGCGCCCATTTTGGGCATCGGCGGCATCCTGCACGTTGCCAGCGGCAATACCGGCCTTGAATGGATCATCTTTGTGGCGGTGGCCGCGCTGCTCGTGCTTATCACGGTGTTGATGAACGTAGCCATGCCGAAATTCAAGCAGATGCAGACCCTTGTGGACCGGCTGAACCTTGTCAGCCGCGAGATTCTGACCGGCATCATGCCCATCCGCGCTTTCAGCCGCGAGAAATTTGAGGAGGAGCGCTTCGACAAGGCCAACACGGACCTGATGAAAACGCAGCTCTTCACCAACCGCACAATGGTCGCCATGATGCCGTTTATGACCCTTATCATGAACGGGACCAGTCTGCTCATCGTCTGGTTTGGCGGCAAGGCCATGGACCTGGGCAATATGCAGGTGGGCGAGATGATTGCTTTCATCACCTACACCATGCAGATCGTTATGTCGTTCCTGATGCTCTCAATGGTCGCCGTCATGCTGCCCCGCGCGGGTGTGGCCGCAGACCGCATCGACGAGGTCATCAAGACCCCCGCTGCCATCCACGACCCTGCCGCGCCGAAAGCCCTGCCCGAGGGCGGCACCAAGGGCGTTGTGGCCTTTAACGATGTCAGCTTCCGCTATCCCGGCTCTGACGAGAACGCGCTGGAGCATATCAGCTTTACTGCCAAACCCGGGCAGACGACGGCCATCATCGGCTCCACCGGCTGCGGCAAATCGACGCTGCTCAACCTCATCCCGCGTTTTTACGACGTCAGCGAAGGCAGTGTGACGATCGACGGCGTCGATGTGCGCGATATGAGCCAGGCGCAGCTGCACGACCAACTGGGCTATGTGCCGCAGAAAGGTGTGCTGTTCAGCGGCACCATTGATTCCAACCTGAAATTTGGCGGCGACCACATCACCGACGCCGACGTGTGCGGGGCTGCTGAGATTGCCCAGGCCGCCGAATTTATTTCGGCCAAGCCCGAGGGCTACAACGCCCCGATTGCCCAGGGCGGCAGCAATGTCTCCGGCGGGCAGAAACAGCGGTTGTCCATCGCCCGCGCAATTGCCAAGCACCCGCAAATTTACCTGTTTGACGACAGTTTCTCGGCGCTGGACTACAAAACCGACGTGGCGCTGCGTCGCGCACTGAAAGCCCAGACCGACAACGCTACCGTCATCATCGTGGCGCAGCGCATTTCCACCGTGCTGCACGCGAACCAGATTTTGGTGCTGGATGAGGGCCGCATCGTCGGCAAGGGCACCCATGCCCAGCTGATGGAAAGCTGCCCCGCGTATCAGGAAATTGCGCGCAGCCAGCTGAGCCAGAAGGAACTGAATTTGCAGAAGGAGGGTGAGTGATATGCCAAGACCCGGACGCATGACGACCGAG